>Ga0209608_1000501_pt1 | contig 38811 bp, 29 predicted proteins | sample AD_UKC130_MetaG_FD_184428 | JGI IMG/M metagenome (GOLD analysis project Ga0209608, IMG submission 184428) | Active sludge microbial communities of municipal wastewater-treating anaerobic digesters from Canada - AD_UKC130_MetaG (SPAdes) (version 2) | ecosystem: Engineered > Bioreactor > Anaerobic...
GCAGGGCCTGGTCGAGCTTCTCCTGGTAAGCGCCGCCGTCACTGGGGGTGATTATCCAGTTGACAGTGATGCCTTCAGGAACCTTGTAGTACTTCTCAAAGAAGCCCTTGAACTCTTCGTTCCATGCATAGATGTTGAAGACCTTTCCTTCTTCGACAGTCTCCTTGACAGTCGTATCTGATGTTGCAGGAGTTGATGGTGTTGATGGATCAGTCACTGATGAGTCATTCGATGCTGCAGGAGTGCCTTTTTCCTGTTTGGTGCCACAACCTGCGAGCACACCGATCATCATAACCAGCACCAGCAGAATTGACAGTGCTTTTTTCATGCTGTTTCCTCCTTTTAAATGATTTTTTCTTATAACAACTGTCTGCTTCAGACAGTTATTAACCACAAGCCGCTTACCAGGTGAGTAAAGTAAGATTTTCCCATCAAGATAAATATAAAATTATCCGGACACAATTGAAATGGATTAGATTGCTTTATAGGTTGAAACTTTGCTCTCTTTTACAGATGCATGTGCAAAATTGTGCAACAAAATAAACACAAATTTTTCCAAACTTAATGTTTCCTGATGTTTTACAGGTGCCATCGCAGATGCTGTTACAAGGCTATGTTTTGTCATTGCATCCGCAGCGACGTGCGTGCACATTTTGAATAATCGCTACCCAGATGTAAATAATAGTTTGAGATGAAATCAGCAAAAACTTACGAACGATCCGGGAGTGTTGGGTTTTGGGTGCAAAAATAGGGATACCGGGGAGCCTGTTTTATTACAGGTTCGCTTCGTTCTGGGAAAGCTTTTTTACGACTCTGGGCTTCGAAGTCGTTGTATCTGATCCGACAAACAAACGGATCCTGGATGACGGTGTGAAATCCTGCGTCGATGAGGCTTGTCTGCCGATCAAGCTGTTTTACGGCCATGTACTGAATCTGAAGGACAGGGTCGATTATATACTGGTGCCAAGGTTTACAAGTATCTCAAAAAACGAATACATATGCCCTGAATTCGGCGGCCTTCCGGACATGATCAGGCACACGCTGAAAGGGCTGCCAAAGCTGATCGATACGGAGGTCAACATGAGGAAGTCTGCCAGGGGCGGCATCAAAGCGGCAGTTGAAATCGGAGAGGTCCTCGGTGTGGACAGGCGGAGGACCCTCAGGGCTTTTGAACTGGCAGCGCTAAATTTCCGGAGAGACCAGTTTTTCACCGAGTTTGCAGAATCGGTGCAGAGAGAAGATGACAGTTCCTGCCTTGAGTGTCAGAAAGGTGAGAACTGTCCCTGCCCGGAAAGTCAAAAAAGTGAGAACTGTCCCCGACCAGGGAGCATCTGCGCCGGGACGGGAGAACCGTCCTTGCAGAACAGGCGTTTGTGTGTAGGGGTGATAGGGCACGCGTACACCGTTTACGACAGGTACATCAGCATGGATCTGCTGAGGAAGCTGGCCCGCCACGGGGTTGAGGCCAGGACGATAGAAACGGTGGATGAGGCCGACATAAACAGGCATGCGTCAACGCTGCCAAAGCCGATGTTCTGGAACCACGGCAGGCTGGCATACGGCGCCGCGCTCCACATGGCTGAAAGCAGTGAAGTCGACGGGTTCATATTCCTGTCCAGCTTTGGCTGCGGCATAGACTCGTTTGTAAATGACCTGATCGAAAGGCATGTAAGGCGGAGATTTGGCATTCCGCTCATAACCATGACGATAGACGAGCATACCGGAGAGGCCGGGTTCAATACGAGGCTTGAAGCTTTTATTGATATGCTGCAATGGAGAAGGCAAAATGAAGGTCACGTTTCCGCATCTGGGTAATACATATATATGCGTTAAATCCATACTTGACGATATCGGCATCGATTATGTCATCCCGCCGTTCAACAATAAACGGGCGCTGGAACTCGGCACCAGGTACTCTCCTGAAATGGTGTGCCTGCCGCTGAAAATAAACATCGGTAACTACATTCAGGCATACGAGATGGGTGCCGACACGATCCTCATGGCCGGCGGATGCGGCCCGTGCAGGTTCGGGTACTATTCGCAGCTCCACATGGAAATACTGAAGGATGCGGGCTTCAACATGGAAGTGATCACGCTGGAGGGCACAGACATAATGGACCTGCTGTCCAGGATCCGCAGTGTCGTGCCCGGCGCATCCGAGCTGATGAAACTGCCGTCTGTACTTCTGCGGGCCGTGGAAATCGCAAAACGCTCAGACGAGATCGAAATGCTTGCATTCCGGACCAGGGCACGTGAAAGTGAACGCGGCGCCACGGACAGGATATACAACGGATTCAGGGAAAAAGCTCTCAGGACTGCCGGGACGAAAAACATCCTGAAACTGCTGGATGAAACGGAGGCCATGCTTAAATCGGTCCACCTTGACCCGGACGCAGATCCGCTGAAAGTAGGCATAGTGGGGGAGATATACACCGGCATCGAGCACTTTGCCAGTTTTGACATCCAGCACAGGCTCGGCAGGCTTGGTGTGGAAGTCGACAGGAAAGTAACGGTGAGCAACTGGATCATCGAGCATATGTTAAAAAAACCGCTCCATTTGCCAAGGGACATGGCATTTGCAGAAGCGGCGAAACCCTGGCTCGGTGCGATGATAGGCGGACATGCCCAGGAAACCGTCGGCAACGCCGCGATATACGCAAAAAGCGGATACGACGGCGTGATCCAGATATTCCCGTTTTCCTGTATGCCCGAGATCGTGGCGGAAAGCCTTCTGCCGTCGGTTGAAAGGGACCTGGACATCCCGGTGCTGACACTGATAATCGACGAAATGACCGGCGAAGCAGGATACATGACGAGGATCGAGGCATTCATCGACATGCTGGAAGGGCGGAGAGAAAACCTGGAAAGGCGGAAGGCGCACGGCATGCGCAAAGGGAAAAAAGCACATGACAACATACACGCATAACAGAGAAGGACGGTTGCGCGAAAGAGGGGAGAGTGGGAAGTATAGAAAAGGAAGCCTTATATCTTGGAATCGACGTAGGCTCAGTCAGCACGAACCTGGTCACGGTCGACAGTGACGGGCAGATAACGGCAAAACATTACAGGCGCACCGGCGGCAGGCCGATACAGTCGCTGATCGACGGACTGAAGATAATTGCGGAACAATGCGGCGATGCGCCGATAAAGGGTGTCGGTGTAACGGGCAGCGGGCGGGAACTGGCAGCAGTCATAGCGGGAGCAGATGTAATAAAAAATGAAATAACTGCCCACGCAGTCGCGGCTCAGGCGGTCGTCCCGGGTGTCAGGACCATTCTTGAGATAGGCGGGCAGGATTCGAAAATAATACTGCTGAAAGACGGCGTGGTTTACGATTTCGCAATGAATACCGTCTGCGCGGCCGGGACCGGATCTTTCCTCGACAGGCAGGCTGCCAGGCTCGGAATCCCCATCGAGGAATTCGGCGATATGGCGCTCAGGTCCGTCACGCCGGTCAGGATCGCCGGCAGATGCGCTGTTTTTGCTGAATCGGACATGATACATAAACAGCAGTCCGGTCACAGTATCGAAGACATCGTCAACGGCCTGTGCGAGGCGTTGGTGAGGAATTACCTCAACAATCTGGCCAAGGGCAAGGAAATACACGGGCCTGTCGTCTTCCAGGGCGGCGTTGCTGCAAACAAAGGGATTGCTGCAGCATTTGAAAAAGCGCTTGGAATGAAGCTGACGATCCCGAGAGAATACGATGTGATGGGAGCATTTGGAGCCGCGCTTATTGCCCGGCGTAAAATTATGAATGATAAAAACTCCGTGACGAAATTCAATGGATTCGATGCGGCAAACAGGATTTACGAGACAAGAAGCTTTGAATGCAGTGGCTGCCCGGGACTGTGCGAAGTGGTCGAATTGCGGACAGATGGCCGTGTGCAGGCCAGGTGGGGCGACAGGTGCGGGAAATGGTCGTCATTTGCAGCCCGTCCGGAACTTTCGCCTGTATAAGACCGTCTAATCCAGTAAAGGAAAATTATGCAGACGGTCTTGTTCTGACCGGCATCTGCGAACATTGGAGGTGTATTTGATGATACAGGCATTTTCGGCAAAGGGCAAACTATCGATTGCAGTGATCCTCCTTGCCGCTGCAGTGATTTTCGTTGCAGCGATCGGGATTTTCGCCAATGCGCCGGCAGAAGCAGCCGAGGAGAAGGCAGAGAAGAAGACGATTAACGTTTCAGGACAGTCGAAAGTCACAGCTTCGCCCGACTTCGCAACAATCAGTCTCGGCGTCGTGACCGAGGACAAGGATGCTAAAGCTGCCCAGAAAGCCAATGCCGGGTCGATGGAGAAAGTGATAGGTTCCATAAAGGCTCTGGGTATCGCTGATGAAGACATCCAGACATCGAACTATTCCATCAGTCCTGTGTACAGCTACAATAAGGAGACCGGCGAGAGCATGATAACGGGTTATACCGTCAACAACACCGTGAACGTTACTGTGAGGGATCTCAGCAAAGTCGGCAGCGTGATCGATGCGGCTGCCGAAAGCGGTGTCAACACGAGCAGCAGCATCAGATTCGGCCTCAGCAACTATGAGGATTATTACAATGAAGCGCTTAAGAATGCCGTACTTGCGGCAGACAGGAAAGCAAAGACTATAGCCGATGCACTTGGCGTCAAGCTGAAGGGTGCGGTCACAGTCAATGAAAGCGGCGGATACAGCCCATTGCTCAACTACGCCGTATATGACATGAAGGCTGAAGGAGTCGGCGCATCAACTCCCATACAGGCAGGACAGCTTGAGATCACCGCATATGTGAACATCGTTTATGAGTATTGATGACACGAACTGAAATGGCAGTTAAAAAGCCCGGAGTCTGTTTCAGCTGCAGAACCGGGCTTTTGTTATGAATTCTGGGCTTTTATCTATGATGTACCCTGCCACTATGACCTTTTCCTGTCACGGCGCTGCGAGAGCGTGATGAGTTTCGCGATGAGTTTGCCGATATTGGCTATCAGCAGCAGTATTTCAATGGAGACCAGCACCGCAACAATGATAAATATGTCCTTGTTCTCCATAACGATTTTCTGGATCCTGGTTTTCTTATCTTCCACCGGTACGATCTCACTTTCAGGAAACAGGCTTATGCGCACTTCGGTACCGTCATTCAGGATATAGACGGCGCTTCCTGCAGGGACAGTCCTCTTGAGCGGAGATCTGAGATCCACCGTGACGTCGAAATCCTTTATATAGCTTTCGCCCAAAGGATGCACATACATTATGTCGTTCTGGCTGATTAGCCTAACCTCATGGCCTTCGAACTCAACGGTTCTTATGACTTCATTTTTGCTGACCAGCGTGCCCTTCCGGAAATTGCTGAAACCGTAGTCCAGGAGCGCCTTGGTATCGGTGAACATCGTTGCTTCCGGGGCATCCAGCACGATGCTGATGAGTCTCAGGTTCGAACGCGATGCCGTGGATATTACGGTCTGCTTTTCTCTCGTGTTGTAACCGGTCTTGCCGCCCAGTATCCCGTCATATTCCCAGAACAGTCTGAACGGACTCGTGAGCAGGCTTGATTTGTTCTTGTCATTCCATAGCTTAACTTTCGTGGTAAACAACGTATTGAACTGCGGGTTCGCTATGGCGTACCTTACAAGCGTCGCGATGTCACGCGCGGTCGTATACTGTTTTTCATCGTACAAACCGGTCGGGTTGGAGAAATGTGTATCGGCCATTCCCAGATTTTCGGCGGTTTTGTTCATAAGGTCGACGAATTTTCCGATGTCGCCGGAGGAAACATGCTCGGCAACAGCTATGGTTGCGTCATTGGCTGATGTAAGCATGATGGCGTACAGAAGGTCGCCCATCAGGTATTTTTCGCCGGCCACGAGGTTCAGCACTGATCCCTCGGTGTTGACCGACTCGGAGCTGGCTGTCACATAGGAAGATAAGTTGCCGTTCTCTATGGCAACGAGTATTGTCATGAGTTTATTGGCCGCAGAAATATGCAGCGGGGCATTGATGTTTTTTTCATACAGTATCTGCCCGGTCTCAGCTTCCATGAGAAGGGCGGAAGGGGCGCTGATTTCAGGGGCCGGAACCATGCTGGCGGCACCGCGGCCCGTGATTTCATCCCCTGTTGCCGTGTTACCGGTACCTGCCCCCGTGCTTGCGGGGACGGGGTTCTGCAAACCGGAAGCTGCATATCCCTGGGCCGGGTTCAGCGTATTCGGGTTTACGCCCCCCGGATTACCTGGGCCGGAATTTCCCGATCCCGGATTTTGCGTACCTGAGCCGGAAATTTGAAAAACAGTACCAGAACCTGCAGTACCAGGGGCTGTGTTTTCGGTACCTGCAAAGCACACGCCATAAGAACATGTCAATATAAGGACTGTTGCCAGAAAAATCGGTAAAACTCTCTTCTGCATTGCGTCCTCCATGGAGTCAGCAAAAACGTTCATATATGTTCAGAAGCACCCGGTCACGTCCTGTGCCAAAGTTCATCTCTTTTACTTAACACTCAGACCATTTTACGAGTCCGAGCCCGAACTTGTCTGTCAACAGCGGATGATGCGGCAACACCCGGAACTGGTACCCATACTCGCCTCCGCCGGTGAGATAAAGGTCAGCCGAGTATTTGAATGTGCCGCCTTCCGCTTCTCCGCACAATTGCATCGGCAGGTGCCTGCCATTTATTATTTCGCCGTCATCTCCTATGATACCATAAAACAACTCGACACACACGTCTTCCGGTTTAAGTGCGCCGAGTGACACGATCGCTTCCAGCGTGGTTTTCGAGCCGGGCACACAAGTGAAGTCGGCACTGTCACCGCTGCACGACGCAGCATTCCCGGCTTCGCGGGGTCCTTCCGTATGCCAGCCGCCGCGCCTTACAGCCACAAGGTGCCAGTTGTCGCGGACATGCTTTTTCCACTGAGAAAGCTGTATGAGTATCTGGCAGTCCACACTGCCGCCGGGCGAGAAGTCACTGACCTTCTTCATGGCCGGAACATACAGTTTCACCATGTAATCCTGCAGCATCCTGTGGGTGCTGAAATATGCCGCCAGCGACATGATCGATTCCTTCATCATCCGGACCCAGCCTCTTGGCACGCCCTTTTCATCTCTCTGGTAATAGAGCGGGATTATGCTGTTTTCAAGAGTCTCATACAGCGAATCGCTGTCTGCATTGTCCTGGTGGTATTCATCCTGATATATGGTTTCAGTTCCGATAGCCCAGCCGTTTTGCCCGTTGTAACCTTCCCTCCACCAGCCGTCCAGAACGCTGAAATTAAGGACGCCGTTGAGACCGGCTTTCTGGCCGCTGGTACCGCTCGCCTCAAGGGGCATGCGGGGATTGTTGAGCCAAACGTCGACGCTCTGGATCAGCCGTCGCGCCAGCGCCATATTGTAGTTCTCAAGGAGCAATACCTTGCCCCTGAAGCCTTCCTGCACTGAGATGTCATTTATATATTTTATTAAGTCCTGCGCCGGCTTGTCTGCCGGATGGGCCTTACCTGCAAAAATGATCTGAACGGGGGCATCTTCCTTGCCGAGCAGCTTCCGGATACGCTCGATGTCCCTGAAAATCAGCGTTGCGCGCTTGTATGTCGCGAACCTTCTTGCAAAACCTATCGTAAGAGCCTCGGGATCGATACCCCTGCACGAATTCATCGTCCTGTTGGACAAGCAGCCGGAACGGATCCTGCCGTTCAGGTACTCTGCCATGCTTTTCTTAAGACTCAGATGAGCTTTCCAAAGTTCCTCGTCCGGAATATTTTCAACAGATTCCCACGTACTGCGCTCGTATAACCTGTTTTCCCATCCTTCCGGCAGGTATTTGTCAAATAGCTTCCGCAGGACGGGGGACAGCCATGTCATGGTGTGGATGCCGTTGGTAACATGTGTTACCGGTACTTCATCCTCAGGAACGCCTGGCCAGAGGCTGCTGAACATGCGCCTGGTCACGGCGCCGTGGAGTTTGCTGACGCCGTTCCTGCCGGCGGCCATTTTCATTGCAAGCACAGCCATATTGAAACCGTAGGGGTTGCCCGGATCCTGCCCCAGGGCGAGGAATTCCTCTCGGCTTATGCCCATGGATTCCCTGAAAGAGGTGAAATAGATATCCATCGCTTCATGCGAGAATACGTCGATACCTGCCGGTACCGGCGTGTGGATAGTGAAGACAAGCGACGGTGAAACAAGCTCCCTGGCTTCATGGAAGCTGATATTGTATTTTATCATGTTCCGCCTGATAAGCTCAAAACACAGGAAAGCTGAATGTCCTTCATTCATGTGGTAAACCGCCGGTGTGATGCCGAGGGCTTCCAGAGCCCGGACTCCGCCTATGCCCAGCAGTATCTCCTGCTGTATCCTGGTATCATGATCCCCGCCGTACAGCCTCGCAGTGATATGCCTGTCCTGTTCGTTATTGAGGGGAACATCCGAGTCAAGCAGGTAAATGCTCACGGTACCGACCCTGATCTGCCAGATCGAAGCGTAGACCGTCCTCCCGGGAAGATCCACGCTGATCATCACAGGTTCGCCATTTTCGCCGGTCACCTGGCTGACGGGCAGTTCGCTTATGTTGAGGGTGCTGAAACTGGTTTCCTGCATGCCCTCATGGTTTATCTTCTGGTTGAAATAGCCCTGCCTGTAAAACAGGCCTACCGCCGTGAACGGGATGCCCAGATCACTGGCTGACTTGCAATGGTCGCCGGACAGCACACCGAGCCCGCCCGAATATATGGGCAGGGTCTCGCTGAGGCCGTATTCGGCTGAGAAATATGCCACCATGCGGTCCTTCAGGTCCGGATAAGTCCTGCTGAACCATGTGTCGGTACGGTCCATATATGCATCGAATTTGCTTACCACACTGTCATATACATCAAGGAAGCACTGGTCATTTGCAAGCTGCTCCAGCCTTTCGCTTGCTATCCTTTTGATTAAGGCAGCCGGGTTCCCGCCTGTTTCCTCCCAGAGCGATTCGTCTGCCATTTTGAACATTTCAGCGGCTTCACTGTTCCAGGTCCACCACAGGTTGCCCGCGATGTCCCTGAGCCTTGCAAGCCTTTGCGGCATCACTGTCGGCACGGTGATTCTGCCTATTGGTCTCATTCGATCACTCCTGTTACAGGATCACTCAAGCAATAACTGACGTGCCGGGCACGCCGGTTATTTAGTTCAGTTAATTATACCACAATTTTCAAAATCTATTATTAAATTTTGGTTAAGTTTTTTCCGCCAACCGGAACAGTCATGGATGCTTTACCTTTGGCTGCGCCGTTTCCCCGGTCACCTGCACGATGGGACCGCGAACCGTAACAGGGCGTTGCGGGGTATCTGCTGCAGGTGTGGTCCTGCATAAACATGGCCGGAAAACATGGTAATAACTGCCGCAGATTGCGTTTGAGCCGGTATTCCTTTAAAATAATAGAGCAAGGCGACAGACCGGCGGATCCGGCGGTAATAGAAACGTTTGGTCATCAGGTGTGAAAGGGGTCAAAATGGGCAAAAACGCTCAAACAGACAAAAACAGATATGCGGACGGGAACAGGCGCAGTACTGGCCGGACGGGCGGATCAAACCGCGCATATGCAGCCGGAACGCGCCGCCGCCAAAATGCAAAACCGGCGCAAGGTTCAGGGAAAAAGCGCCTTTTTGCCTTTTTGCTTTTCCAGTTCTTTTTTGCACTGGTCACGATGCCGCTGTTCATTTTCTACGGCCCCTTCGAGGAAGTAAAGGGGACCATTGTCGGGGCATCCTGGAATACGCTGAGCCACCAGTATATTGCAAGATTCTTCCTTTCAGAAAAAGCGATAGCAAGGATCCTGAGCGGTTCCTACGCAGATGACCCCACGGCAAGGGGCGAGGAGATAGAAAGGATCGACCTTAGCGGCAAGCATGACAGCACCATAGAGGTCTACAACATCGAAGGCGGTGACTTCAAGGGAAAGCTCATGGTGGTGCATGACCCCACGAGGGTGATAGTCGGATATTCTTCACTGTTCCCGGAATCAGGAGAGACCACGAGCCGGATAACGAAAAACAACGGCGGAGTGGCGGGCATCAACGCCGGCGGATTCCTGGACAGGGGATGGACGGGCACCGGCGGCATCCCGATGGGGTTCATCATCCACGACGGCAAAGTGATATACGATCAATACGAAGGAAAAGATGTAAAGCAGGAGACGGTGGCATTCACAAAAGAAGGAATGCTGATAGTTGGAAAGCATACCATAAAGCAATTGATGGAGTATGGGGTCAAAGAAGGCGTCAGCTTTGGACCGCCCCTCATCGTCAACGGCAAGCCGACCATCAAAAAAGGCGACGGCGGTTGGGGCATCGCTCCACGTACGGCTATAGGGCAGCGAAAGACCGGCGAAGTACTGATGCTGGTCATAGACGGACGTTCGCTTGACTCATTGGGTGCAACACTGAGAGAAGTCCAGGACATACTTCTCGAGTATGGTGCAGTTAACGCAGCAAATCTTGACGGCGGTTCATCAACGACGATGTATTATAACGGAAAGGTGATAAACAGGCCTTCGGACAAACTCGGCGAAAGGCTTGTGCCGTCGGCCTTCGTGGTGCTGCCTGCGGACAGCCGGGCTGTAAGAGGCTGAGTCGGAGGAAACAGAAGATGAAGAAGATCAAAACTATATACAAATGGATACTAATATCTGTCATCCTCCAGACGGCGTTCCTTTCCTGGCTGAATTACGTCTACCTTCCCAACAGGGGACATTTTAAGTCAACGATGTACGAGATGGATTTTCCCGCCGTCAAAAACCGGAGCTACAGGCTTCCTGAAGGCGCAGACCATATCAGCGTGTCCTTCGACGGCCTGTATGCCGCCTATATGCTTGACGGGAAGCTTATCGTCGTGGATATCGACAGCGGCAGGGAAATCAGGAGGCTCGACTCTGCCGGCGGAGTGATCACATTCAACAGATGGCTCCCGGACAGGGAAATGCTCATATATGCCATAAAGGAGCCGGAAGGCAAAAGCGGGCGCGTCCGCATATCGACCTATGACGTGATCCCCGATCTCGACAGGAGTTACCCGGATATAAAAGGATTGCCCGGGGGAAGCGCCGTCGTCGGGATAGAGCTTTCGCCGATGACCAACATTGTTTATCCCAAAATACAGACCAGCGACACGCGTGCGAGGATCTACCGGTTCGACATAATGGACAACCTGAGCCTCATATTCAAAACAGACCTTACGACAGTGATAAAGGAGACGCTGTACACCGACAACCTGGTATATCAGCCTGCCGGTGAAAGAACGCGCGTCAGGAACGGGCAAACCGGGAAAACCACATACATCCCGGTAAAGTCGGCCCACCTGCTGCTGGAAATCGACGGCAGGGACATGATATATGCGGGTATTACAGATAAATCAGGAAATGTAACGGAGATCCGTTATGGTAAAGCCGGTTCGGATGCAGGTGACTGGGAAAGCATAAACCTGGATATGGCGGTTTCGGCGGATGATATCATAATTACTCCTGACGGGTCCGTCTATGTCGTGGACCGGGACACCAGGACCGTCGAATGTGTGAAGCGCGGAAACGGGCGTAAGGACCGGACGGACGTAACATCCGACCAGTTCGGCGGGCTGTCAGGTCAGACCAATAGAGCGACCGGCTCAGACTATGGGGAGTCCGGCCATAACGGCGGAACTGACAGCAGCGTTGAGGCAGACGATCGAAAGCACGAATCATACAGCCAGAACAGTGGATTAGCGGATTGGCTGAACGGACTGAAAGATCGGTTCAACGGATCTGACCCCTGGAGTGATACGGCGCCGCAGGACCGCAGGCTGACCAGGTACGAAGGCCGGCTCATCACGTTGCTCGATCAGTATATCGTTTATCTGGACGGACAAAACCTTGTGTTCAGAACGCTGGAAAAATAGAATGGGATCGATCCGGACAGGTATCGTGACACAGATACCTGTTTTAACACAGAAATTGAGGGTAACAATAATAGAAACGAAGCAACAATTTCACAGGAGGTTTACCAAAATGGCAGAAGGGAAAGCGTTAACTTTGACAAAGGATAATTTTGACCAGACAGTGAACGGCACAGATAAACTCGTGGTTGTGGATTTCTGGGCGGCATGGTGCGGACCGTGCAGGGCTGTTGCGCCCATAATCGAGGAACTTGCGGAGGAATACGAGGGTAAAGTCGTTGTAGGCAAGGTAAACGTTGATGAGCAGAATGAAATCTCGTACAGGTACAGGATCATGAGCATACCGACGATCATGTTCTTCAAGGGCGGCCAGGTGGTCGACAAAGTCGTTGGTGCCAGGACCAAAAGCGAACTTGCCGGGCTGATCGATAAAAACCTTTAATAAGATTGGTCCGGGCATGCCGGATCTTCATGTCCGGTTACTGATTTTTCAGCATGACACATGTATACCCACAGCCTGATGTCCCGGGTCTCCAGCCTGGTATTTCGGGCTTTTTCAGTATTTTATGCCGGATTTTTTGCAAAGCGTTCCGGGTCTATAATACAGTTCCTTTCAGCAGTGTTACCGGGACGGTGGATTTCAAACATTTACAGCAACGTACTTTGGGTCTTGCACTACAGGCCTTCCGGCAATGTCCTCAAGACTTAGCACATTGATTCTTTTGTTCTGGGTATATGTTCCACTCAAGATTATTTTCTGTACAGGCAGGAATTTGTGAATCGATATTGAATATATAGAGATAGATTGCTTTATGAAGGGGGATTCCTGTGGCTGGTGAAAGAAGATTCAGGACGTCATTCATGGGCGGGTTCAAAAAATCCGATGTAAATGCATACATCGAACGAATGCTGAAGGAATTCGATGAAAAACTAAAGAGCAAAGATGATGAAATAGCCGTAATCAGGAATCAGAACAGGGAACTCAAAATAAAATATGAAGAACTGCAGAAAAAGGCCGATGAAATCGATGAGACCAGGGCAAAGATAGCCGATGTGCTGATCCAGGCCCGGGAAGACGCCGAGAGGATCCGGGAGGAAGCACGGAACGAAGCCGCCGAGGAAAAAAAGCGGCTTGAGGAAGCCAATGAACAGGAGAAAGAGAAGCTCGTCGATATCCGCAGGGAAGTGAAAAACCTGAAAGCCGAGATCATAAAGGTACTCACCAGGTATACACAGGAGCTTTCGGACCTTGCGGGGGAGAATGCCGAGGGTGGATCTTCCGAACCGGAAGCGGCGCAGCAGGAAGCGGCAACGGCTTCAGAACATGCTCCGGGAGCGGATGGCAGGACCTGGTATCCGAATAATACCTGGAACGGTTGAAACACGTATTACCGGAATTTTTCAGCGTACACTTGAAATCGTTCCGGGTTATTGCTATAATCTATGAAAATCGTATATGACAAAATAAATATCACTGCGATGAAGGGGAAGAGTAGTCCTGTGAATTTTCAAGAGAGCCGGAGGTTGGTGCGATCCGGTAAAGGATCAGGATGAACGCAGCCTTGGAGCACCGGCTTGAAAAAACGGAAGTTTGCGTTCCGGCCAAAAGTTATCGCTTTTACGGCAATCGAAGCTTCCGGGCAAAAGTCGGCGTGGCCTCACGTTACAGGGGATGGGTATTGGAATGTACCCGTAATGAGTGAACGCCTGAAGCGTTAATTAGGGTGGTACCGCGGAACAGCTCCTTCGTCCCTTGCCAGGGATAAAGGAGTTTTTTTTATTACCGCTGTCCGGCCGGATCGGCTATGCCGGCAGAATCGGCAGATTGCCGGCAAATGCTGTATGACCGGATGAAATGGAATAGCGGAGCTAGCCGGATTGGATTATCAGAGTTAATAACTTGATAATAAAAACATATAAAGGGGTGTTCATTGTGAGCAGCAAAATGGAAGAAATCCTTGAGATCCTTGAAAAAAACGCCAGGGCCGGCGTTGAAGAAATCGCTCTCATGCTCGACATGAGCGTTGAGGAAGTTGAGGCGGCGATAAAGAAACTGGAAGAAGACAAAGTCATAGTTGGCTATAACACGCTCATCAATTGGGACAACTCCAGCAAGGAAACCGTTACGGCGCTCATTGAATTAAGAGTGACGCCCCAGAGAGGCCAGGGTTTCGACAAGATTGCAGAGCGCATATACAGGTATCCCCAGGTCAAGGCATGCTATCTCATGTCCGGAAGCTTCGACCTGACAGTGATTATAGAAGGCAAGAACATGAAGGAAGTGGCCTTGTTCGTGGCTGAGAAGCTTGCTCCTCTGGAGGGTGTGATCAGCACTTCGACGCACTTTGTATTGAAAAAATACAAGGACGACGGCGTAATATTCGAAGAAAACGGCAAGGATGACAGGGAGGCGCTGAGATTATGAACCTGCAGGAGATGATCAGGCCAACAGTCAGGAATATGCCGCCTTCCGGCATCAGGAAGTATTTTGACCTGCTGAACGAGATGAAGGATGCCATTTCCCTGGGAGTCGGCGAACCGGATTTCGTCACACCGTGGGCTATAAGGGAGGCCGGCATATATTCTCTTGAAAGAGGCCATACCCACTATTCCTCCAACCCGGGGTTTATCGAACTGAGAAGGCAGATTTCCCGGTACGTGGCAAGGAAATACAATGTGGAATATGATCCGAAAACGGAAATCATAGTGACCGTCGGCGCCAGCGAGGCAATAGATATAGCCCTGAGGGCACTTGCCGGACCAGGTGACGAGGTTATCATACCCGAGCCCAGCTTTGTCGCGTACAAGGGCTGCACCGCGTTTACCGGAGCGACTCCTGTCATAATAGAACTGAAAGAGGAAGACGAATTCAGGCTCAGGCCGGAGCAACTGGAAAAGGCGCTGACGGAAAGGACTAAGGTGGTCATACTGCCGTTCCCGAACAACCCCACCGGTGCTGTCATGCGTGCCGATGACCAGAGGAAGATAGTAGATGTGCTTAAGGACAGGGATGTGATCATCATATCCGACGAGATATATGCAGAACTTACATACAGCGGAAAGCACGTCTCATTTGCGAGCTATCCTGAAATCAGGGACAAAACGATCCTGATAAACGGCTTCTCGAAAGCCTTTGCGATGACCGGCTGGAGGATAGGCTACGCCTGCGGGCATCCTGTGCTCATCGAGGCAATGAACAAAATCCATCAGTACGCGATAATGTGCTCGCCGACTACGGCCCAGTATGCTGCTTCGGAAGCCCTGAGCAGCTGCGAGGACGAAGTGCAGGCCATGGTCAGGGAGTACAACAGGAGAAGGCGCGTGATGGTCAGGGGGTTCAGGGAAGCAGGACTCAGTTGCTTCGAGCCGATGGGCGCGTTCTATGTGTTCCCCAGCATAAAGTCTACAGGCATGACTTCAGACGAATTCTGTGAAAAGCTCCTTATGGAGGAGAAGGTGCTCACGGTGCCCGGCACCGCTTTCGGCGCATGCGGCGAAGGCTATATCAGGGCTACATACGCCAACTCGTACGAAAACATCACCGAGGCGCTGCGGCGGATAAGAAGGTTCGTAAGCAGGCACAGGAAATGAGACTGGGCCACATATGATGAACAGACACAGGAAATATTACAGTGCCGCATGCATGATTAACTGCTGCAGGGAATGTGACAAGGCTGCGCGCGACAGCAGGTGCAGAAATGTGGTAAGAAGAACCGTCCCCAAAAAAACTTTCACAACCAGCCGTTTTCTGCTATAGTAATAGGTGCGTTGCCACAATCAGTGCAACAATATAATAGAAGAGAAAACACCAAAGGAGTTGATATGGATGCTTGAACTGGAGCAGTTCAAACAGGAAATCGAGAGCCTGGGCGAAAATATAGAGGAAATGGGGGCTTCTCTTTGACATCGCCAGGCTGAAACTCGAGATTGAGGAACTGGAAAACAAGGCGGCAGAACCGGACTTCTGGAATGATATCGAGAACTCCCAGAAGGTTCTGCAAAGGACCAAAGCCCTGAAGACAAAGGTCGAAACCTATGAAAAGCTGCTTTCGGATCTCGAGGATCTCAAGGTCCTCAATGAACTGGGCATCGAAGAACAGGATGAATCAGTCATACCGGAAGTCAAGCGGGAGCTTGACAGGCTGAAGGATGCATATAACAAGCTCAAGCTTGAAACGCTGCTAAGCGGCCAATATGACAGGAACAATGCCATCATGACGCTGCATGCGGGAGCCGGCGGCACAGAAGCGCAGGACTGGGTCCAGATGCTGCTGAGGATGTATACCCGCTGGGCTGAAGACCATGATTACGAGGTCAGAACGCTGGACTACCTCGACGGCGACGAAGCCGGGATCAAAAGCGTCACGATACAGATTATCGGGGAGAACGCGTACGGATACCTCCGTTCAGAAAAGGGCGTACACCGCCTTGTCAGGATATCGCCGTTCGACGCGTCGGGCAGGAGACACACGTCATTTGCATCGGTGGACGTGATGCCGGAGCTCGATGATGAAATCGAAGTGGAGATAAGGCCTGAAGACCTTAAGATCGATACTTACAGATCCAGCGGCGCGGGCGGTCAGCACGTCAACAAGACGGAATCGGCTGTCAGGATAACCCATATCCCCACAGGCATCGTGGTAGCGTGCCAGAATGAGCGTTCGCAGATACAGAACAGGGAGACCGCGATGAAAATGCTCAAGGCAAAGCTGCTGGAACTGAAGGAACGAGAGCAGAAGGAGAAAATCGAGGACCTCAAGGGCGTCCAGATGGACATTGCCTGGGGCAGCCAGATAAGATCGTATGTATTCTGCCCATACACGATGGTGAAGGACCACAGGACCAACTACGAGACTGGCGACGTGCAGGCAGTGATGGACGGCGACCTTGACAAATTCATTCACGCTTACCTTTCAATGAAAAAGTAAGGGAGATGGCGGGAAAAAGCAGGCGGGATGCCGGTAAGGCATCCCCTTGCCACAGATTTATCGGAACATGGTTTACAATAAGTTTTCAGAATACCTCAAAAAAAGATATGGGACAAAAGTATACAAACTGCCTGTCAGCCTCAGTGCGACCTGTCCAAACAGGGACGGCACCTTAAGGCCGCAGGTGGATGGCTTTGCCAGGGCAGGGACAGACGCCGTCAATACTGACGGTATCACTGATGAGGGTATCTGCGGCGGATGCATTTTCTGCGGCATCGAGGGTTCAGGCTTCGAGACGCAGCCGCCCGGGAACAGCATCAGGGAGCAGCTTGAAACCAATAAACGCTACATCGGCGAAAAGTTCGGCGCCGAAAAATTTATCGCATATTTCCAGAACTATTCGAACACCTACCTTCCTTTCATCAGATTTTCGGAAGCAATGAACGAGGCATGCATCGAAGGTATTGTCGCCATTTACATCGGGACCAGGCCTGACTGTATCGACGACAGGCGCGTGGATTTCCTCAGGCAGCTGAAAGATGAGAAGGGCGTCGACGTAGTGATTGAACTTGGACTTCAATCGGTCAACCATCACACTCTGCGCTGGCTCAACAGGGGTCACGGCCTGGCCGAGTTCATAGATGCGGTGCTGCGGATCAAAAGGGCAGGCCTTGGGGTCTGCGTCCACATGATAAACGACCTGCCTGCCGATGATATCAACGATGTCATCGAAGCGGCAAAAGTGCTTTCGGCCCTTGGAACCGACCAGGTCAAGTGCCACTCGCTGTATATACTCGAAAATACCGCGCTGGGCCGGGCTTACAAGGAAGGCAGGTTCAGGCCGCTCAGCATGGATGAGTTCATAGAGAGGACCATCAGTTTTCTCGAATACCTGGATCCGGATATCGTGGTTCAGCGCCTTATCGGAAGGTCGCCTTCCGGAAGGTCTCTTTTCTGCAACTGGTATACCAGCTGGTGGAAGATCCAGGATATGATAGTGGAAAAGATGATCAGGGAAGGGCGGTACCAGGGCAGGCTCTTTGACTATCTCAACGGCCATGCTCTGAAACATTTCATGGATGCATGAAGGAAAAGGGCATATACGGACATCAAAAAACGACGTATAAAAGACATATATATAAAAGGTATAAAAAGAGCTTAAAAATGATCATCAGAACGCAAAAAACAGGGTGAGGAATACTGGAATACTAAGCATCGGAATGCAAAAAACCAGGATGCTGAGTACTTAAATAAGAAGCATCAGCACACAGAACATCAAAACACAAGACACAGAACGCAAGACTTCAGAATGAAAACATCAGAATTCCAAGCACCCGGGTACAAAATACCATAATTAGAAAATCAGAATAAAAACACCCCGGTGCAGAATATAAACTGAACCAAATACATAAGCAGGAGAGTGTGTCCGTGGAATATCTGAAGAACATAATCAAGGGTGTCGTGATAGGGATCAGCATGATGGTGCCGGGTGTCAGCGGCGGGACCATGGCGATAGTGCTTGGTATATATGACAGGCTCGTCCACAGTGTGGCGACGATTTTCAAGGATCTGAAAAACAACCTGCTGTTCCTCATCCAGGTCGGGATAGGAGGAGCGGCCGGCGTGCTTATTTTCAGCCGCCTGATGGAAGGGGCGATAACCAGCTATCCGTATATCATGCGGTACCTGATTATGGGTGTCATCATAGGCGGGCTGCCGCTGCTCTTCAAAAAAGCGGCGGAAAGCCGCACTGGTCAGGCGGGCAAAACCGGCGCACAGCGCGCCCAGGGCAATACATCGCGGAGCCGGTCTTCCGCTGACACAGCATGGAGCCATATTTCCGACTACATATTCCTCTTGCTCGGCGCCGCAATAGTGCTGCTCATGTCGCTGGAGCCCGAGTCCCTGATAGACATGGCGACAGCCGGCAGCCTGGCAGGTTACATATTCCTGCTGGTCTCGGGATTCATCATCGCCGTCGGAGTCGTTCTTCCGGGCATCAGCTGGTCCTTCATGCTGCTGGTGCTGGGCATGTACGAGGTTACGCTGAATGCCATAAACACATTTAACATCCCGTTCCTGATACCGCTCGGCATCGGCATGGCCATTGGCATATTCGGCACTGCAAAAGCCGTGGAGAGATTCCTGCAGAAATATCCCCGGAAGACATACATGCTAATAATCGGATTTGTGGCGGGTTCCCTTGCAGAAGTATACCCGGGAGCCCCCCGGGGCTGGCAGCTTCCGGCATCTGTGGCGGCGTTCATTGCCGGTTTCGCGGCGATCTACATCCTCGGCAAAAGAGGATTGGCTGAATAAATCCGCGAATAATGGCGATTATACGAATATTACAAAAGAGAGCCTGCAAAACGTTCGTGTTTTGTGTTTTTATTGGTTGACAAAATGAGTTCTCATTTGATAGTATTAGAAGCGTGAAAAGCACATTGGGACAACACTTTGAAATGCTTGAAATATAAGGGTCCGGAGGACCCTGGCCATATGAACGTTCAGGGTGGACAGTTACAGTTTTATGTAAGCATAATTCACCAACCCAGCATGATCAAGGAATCGAAGCACGAACATTGGCCTATTGCTGTAAAGACTTGACCGGACGTGACGAATGTCCGTTAAGTAATTATCTCTTAAATCTCATGGGAGGGGAAATCTATGTTGGACAAGCTGTTCGGACTCAAGGCCCAGGGCACTAATGTCAGGACAGAGATCGTAGCAGGCATCACCACATTCATGACGATGGCTTACATCATCTTCGTAAACCCGAGCATTCTAAGCCAGACTGGCATGGACTGGGGTGCCGTATTCGTAGCGACGATCCTGGCAGCTGCCATCGCAACGTTCATCATGGCTTTCGTGGCAAACGTGCCGTACGCACAGGCACCTGGCATGGGACTCAATGCCATGTTCACCTACGTGGTATGCCTCGGAATGGGACTTCCCTGGCAGCAGGCATTGGCGATCGTCTTCATCTGCGGTATCATCAACATCATCATCACTGTAACTAAGATAAGGAAAATGATCATCTATGCGATCCCGAAATCCCTGCAGTATGCAATCAGCGGCGGTATCGGACTGTTCATCGCATACATCGGCCTTATCGGCGGCCACATCCTCAGCTTCACGCCTGACAGTGAGCCGAATGCAGTTGGTGCTTACAGCAAAATAGTACCTGCGATCGTCGACTTTACAAGCCCTGATTCGATCCTGACAATCATCGGGCTGGTGATCATAGTCGTACTGATGCTCCTCAAGGTCAAGGGAGCTATCCTCATCGGTATCATCGCAACGACGCTTATAGGCCTGCCGATGGGAGTCACACAACTTCCCGAATCTTTCTCATTCACTGTACCGAGCCTTGCGCCGACGTTCCTGAAGCTTGATATAGCAGGACTGTTCAGCGATACATCCCAGTTGTTCAAGATACTTGCTCTCATTCTTACGTTCAGCCTTGCCGACACATTCGATACCATTGGAACATTCCTCGGTACCGGCAGGAAGACGGGTATCTTCGACCAGTTGGACGAAGAAGCGCTCCGCTCTGGCAAAGGATTCTCGTCCAGGCTTGACAAGGCGCTGTTCGCCGATGCTACGGCAACATCCATCGGTGCTCTGCTTGGTACCAGCAACACCACGACATATGTTGAAAGTGCGGCTGGTATAGCAGTAGGCGGAAAGACCGGACTGACATCTGCAACAGTCGGCATACTGTTCCTGCTGTCGCTCTTCCTCTCGCCTATCGCGGCAATGGTTCCTTCGGCAGCTACTTCAGCAGCCCTTATAGTAGTCGGCATACTGATGGCTGAATCCATTGGAAAGATAGCCTGGGAGGAACTGGAAGAGGCGATACCTGCATTCTTCACAGTAGTTGTAATGCCTCTGGCTTACAGCATCACGACAGGTATACAGATAGGGTTCCTGTTCTACTGCATCACCAAGATCTTCACGAAGAAGGCAAAAGAGGTACATCCTATCATGTACATCGTTACGGTGATCTTCCTGATAGATTACCTCATCAAGGCACTGTGACCGTGACAATATAATGCAGTTCATTGGGGAAGTCCGTCATAACAGGCGGACTTCTTTAGCATAGAGGCGTATTTTGTACTAAAATATATTTATATGACCGGGGAGGAAGCAACCATGGCATCAACTGCAGGAAAAAACGTGAAAAACGGGCCCAAAGCTGCACTGGTGATGGGCAGCGATTCCGATTATCCTGTGCTGAAGGATTGCATCAAGATATTGAAGGATTTCGGTGTCGACACGGAGGTACTGGTATGTTCGGCACACCGCACTCCTGACAAGGCTGCCCGCTTCGCATCGGAAGCTGAGGCCAACGGCATAGAAGTAATAATAGCCGCGGCAGGGAAAGCAGCTCACCTTCCGGGGGTCCTGGCAGCATATACGACGCTGCCGGTCATAGGCGTACCGGTAAAATCCTCGACGCTGGACGGACTCGATGCACTGCTTTCCATCGTCCAGATGCCGCCGGGAATACCCGTTGCGACAGTCGCCATAGACGGCGCTTTGAACGCTGCGCTGCTGGCAGTCCAGATACTGTCGGGAGCGCATCCTGAACTGCGTGAAAAAATGAGGCAGTACAAGGCTGACATGGCAAAGAAGGTAGAGCAGCGAAACGATGAATTGCAGAAAAAGTTGCAGGAGGATGGTTTCAGATGATCGACTACAAGTCGGCCGGTGTTGATGTGGAAGCCGGCTACGAGGCTGTAAGGCTTATGAGGGACGACGTCAGGCGCACCTTCAGGCCGGAAGTCCTTACCGATATTGGAGGCTTCGGCGGTCTGTTTGCGCTGGACAAGAGCAAATACGAGGAACCGGTGCTGGTTTCGGGCACTGACGGCGTCGGCACAAAGCTGAAGATCGCGTTCATGATGGACAAGCACGACACGGTTGGCATCGACGCCGTGGCGATGTGCGTCAACGACATCATATGCGGAGGCGCTGAGCCGCTGTTCTTCCTCGATTACATAGCCTGTGGGAAAAACAGGCCCGAAAAAATTGCACAGATCGTAAAAGGCGTGGCCGACGGCTGCGTCATGGCGGGCTGCGCGCTCATAGGCGGTGAAACCGCAGAGATGCCCGGATTTTATCCGGAAGAAGAATATGACGTGGCTGGTTTTGCAGTAGGCATAGTTGATAAAAAGAAAATTATCAACGGGAGGAACATAAAGGAAGGAGACAAGCTGGTCGGCCTGGCCTCTTCCGGCCTGCACAGCAACGGATACTCCCTGGTCAGGAAGCTCCTTAACCCCAATAAGGAAAAGCTGAGCGAGTATGTCGGGCTGCTCAACTCGACCCTGGGCGAGGAACTCCTTAAGCCTACCAGGATTTACGTCAAACCTGTACTTGCAGCAAAGGAAAAGTTCAATATAAAAGGTATCGCAAACATTACCGGCGGCGGCTTCATTGAAAACATACCGAGGATGATCCCCGACGGGCTGCGGGCAAAGATAAATATCGGCACATGGCCAGTACAGCCTATATTCACGCTGCTCCAGGAAATAGGCAAGATGACCGTTGAGAGCATCTACAACACATTCAACATGGGTATCGGGATGGTGCTTGCCGTGGATCCGGACGAAGCTGACGGCATAGTCGGGTATTTCAATTCCGTTGGCGAAAAGGCATATGTCATCGGCGAGATCATCAGCGGCGAGAAAGGTGTTGATCTGTGCGAGCCGGGGAAATCTGTCGCTGTATCAGGGACCGCTGAAGGCGCGGAAGGATGCGGTCCGGTCGAAGAAACCCCGGAAAGCTGACAGTAGAGCTCATCGGCCGATAATGAAAAAGAAAGCAGCCTGGACCGGGATCCAGGTAAGGGCAACCGAAAGAGCAAAACAGGATCAGGACAGAAAACAGGCATCCTTGCATAAAGCCTGTGTCCGTTCATACACAGGAGATCCGGACAAAACGGTCATTGGGAATCATGAAAAATGACATGGACACGGCAGAAGCCGTGTCACGAAAAATCAGAAAGGCTGGATATTGGAATGTTCAAGCTCGGAGTGATGGTGTCCGGCGGCGGCACCAACCTTCAGGCCATAATCGACAAGATAAAGAGCGGTTATCTGGAAGGCTGCAGCATAGCCACCGTCGTTTCCAGCAGGCAGAATGCCTATGCACTTGAGCGGGCAAGGCAGAACAACATCCCCGCAGTATGCATTTCGAAAAAAAACTTTGCTTCGGAGGAGGATTACGACAGGGCGCTCATTGAACATTTCAAACGCCATGAAGTGGACCTCGTCGTCCTGGCGGGCTTCCTGTCGATGCTGGGAAAGACATTCGTTGAGACATACCGTGACAGGATCATCAACATACATCCTTCACTGATCCCTTCGTTCTGCGGGAAAGGGTATTACGGCATCATACCGCACCAGAAAGCGCTCGAATACGGCGTTAAGGTGACGGGTGCGACCGTGCATTTCGTCGACTATGAATATGACAGCGGCCCGATCATACTGCAGAAAGCCGTAGAGGTCATGGACGACGACACCCCCGAATCGCTGCAGCTCAGGGTCATGCAGCAGGCAGAATGGGAACTGCTGCCGAAGGCGATAAAGCTGTTCAAGGAAGGCAGGCTTGTTGTCGAGGGCAGGAAGGTCAGGATAATATGACGCGGATATGCGGCGCGGATTTCAGAAGACGAAGTGAATAATGATCATATATAAAAGGAAGGGAAACGGAATGATTAAACGTGCATTGATCAGCGTATCGGACAAAACCGGCATCGTTGAACTGGCTCAGGCTCTTGCCGGACGCGGTGTCGAGATAATCTCGACAGGAGGGACATATAAAACGCTTTCGGCTGCAGGCATCGATGTCATCAACATCTCTGACATCACAGGCTTTCCGGAATGCCTCGACGGCAGGGTCAAGACGCTGCATCCGAAAGTGCACGCGGGGATACTCGCAATACGCGGCAACTCGGAACACATGAAGCAGTTGCAGGAACTGGGCATCGATACGATAGACATGGTTGTGATCAACCTTTATCCTTTCAGACAGACGATCCTAAAAGAAGGCGTACAGCTTGAGGAGGCCATCGAAAATATCGACATCGGCGGACCTACAATGCTCAGGGCGGCAGCGAAAAATTACCAGGATGTGGCTGTCGTTGTGGATCCGGCGGATTACCCCAGGGTGCTCGAAGAGATCGAAGCCACCGGGGATGTGTCATTGGAAACCAAGTTCAGGCTGGCATACAAGGTGTTCGAACACACCAGCCATTACGACACACTCATCGCAGGGTATCTCAGGGACAGGCTCGGAGACGTATCTTTCCCCGAAACTCTTACGCTCACATTCGAAAAAGTGCAGGATATGAGATACGGGGAAAACCCTCACCAGAAAGCGGTATTCTACAGGGAGATCGGATCCGGCAGGGGCTGCCTGACCGGAGCGAAGCAGCTCCACGGCAAGGAACTTTCCTTCAATAATATAAATGACGCCAACGGGGCGCTTGAACTTCTGAAGGAGTTCGACGAACCCACCGCGGTCATCGTAAAGCATACCAATCCATGCGGTGTTGCCAGCGGCGCCGATATATACGAGGCTTATGTGAGGGCATTCGAAGCAGATCCGGTATCGGCATTCGGCGGTATCGTGGCGCTCAACAGGGAAGTCGACGCCAGGACAGCGGAAGAAATGAAAAAGGTATTCTATGAAATAATCATAGCGCCCTCGTTCAGCCCGGAAGCCCTGGAAATACTTAAGGCAAAGAAAAACCTGCGTTTGCTGCAGATCGATGATATCACCGCAAAACTGCCGGCAGGAGCCTATGACATGAAAAAAGTCGCAGGAGGACTGCTTGTACAGGACTGCAACGGTGCTCTCATCGATCCTGGAAACATGAAATGCGTCACAGATGTGAAGCCCACGGACCAGCAGATGGAAGACCTGATTTTCGCAATGAAAGTAGTCAAGCATACCAAATCCAACGCGATCGTACTTGTAAAGAACAAGCAGACCATAGGCGTAGGACCTGGCCAGACCAACAGGGTCACAGCGCTGCGCATTGCCATAGATTATTACGGGAAGGACAAAACTCCGGGATCTGTCATGGCATCCGACGCATTCTTCCCCTTCTCAGACTGTGTCGAAGCGGCGCATGAAGCAGGCATCAAGGCCATAATCCAGCCCGGCGGATCTGTCAGGGACCAGGAATCCATCGACGCATGCAACAAATACGGCATCGCCATGGTATTCACCGGCATTCGCCACTTCAAACACTGAACCGGATCATGGGGACGGTTCTCACCTTTTGAACATTTTGAGTGCCAGTGACCCCGGACCCGGGAGGTCAGCTTTTGGCCTGAAAGGCAAGGGTCTGATCCCCGGAAACCCGGTCTGGACTTCGGTTTATGCTAAAGAACCGTCCCCTTGTCAGGAGAAAGGAGCATTACTATGAAGGTACTGATCGTTGGCGGAGGCGGACGTGAACACGCCATCGCATGGAAGATCTCGCAGAGCCCGAAAGTGAGCAGACTATACTGTGCGCCGGGTAATGGCGGCATCGCTTCGCTGGCACAGTGTGTGCCCATTAAAGCGATGGATATCGAGGGCATCGTCGAATTTGCCAAAAGCGAGGGGATAGACCTGGTTGTCGTTGCGCCGGACGATCCGCTTGCAGCTGGCATGGTCGACGCACTTGAAAGCGCCGGCATCCGTGCTTTCGGACCGAACAAGGCTGCCGCTGAGATCGAAAGCAGCAAGGTGTTTTCAAAGAACCTCATGAAAAAATACGGCATCCCCACCGCTGCTTACGAGGTTTTCGAAAATGACAGTGACGCCCTGGACTACCTGAGGACATGCAGTTACCCGACGGTGATCAAGGCCGACGGGCTCGCTCTTGGCAAAGGAGTCATCATAGCCAACGATTTTGAAGAGGCGCAGGATGCCGTCCGCAGCATAATGTCCGACAAGATATTCGGAAATGCCGGAAACAGGGTCGTCATCGAGGAGTTCCTCACCGGCACCGAGGTTTCGATCCTCGCCTTCACGGACGGGGAAACGCTGGTCCCGATGATCAGTTCGCAGGACCACAAGCGTGCAATGGACGATGACATGGGGCCGAACACCGGCGGCATGGGCACGTTCTCGCCCAGCAGGATCTACACGGAAGAAGTGAATGAATGGTGCATGAAAAACATATTCATGCCCACAATAGAAGCTATGAGGAAAGAAGGCCGCAGGTTCAAAGGCGTCCTGTATTTTGGCCTGATCCTGACGTCGGACGGCCCGAAGGTGCTGGAATACAATGCAAGGTTCGGCGACCCGGAGACCCAGGTGGTCCTGCCTCATCTGAAGACGGACATAATCGACATATTCGGGGCCATCATCGATGAAAGACTGTCGGATATAAACATCGAGTGGGAGAACAGGTCCGCCGTATGTGTTATACTGGCTTCCGGCGGATATCCGGGCAAGTACAGGACGGGACTGGAGATCACGGGCATCGAAGAAGCTGAAAAAGATCCGTCGGTGACAGTATTCCATGCCGGAACGAAGCTGGAAGCAGGTAAATATTATACAGCGGGCGGCAGGGTACTGGGAGTCACGGCTGTGGCAGACACTATCGACGATGCCCGCGCAAAGGCTTATGCCGCGGTAGGAAAGATAAACTTTGAAGGGATGCATTACCGCAAAGACATTGGTATCAAGAAGATGTGACGGGCGGTGTATCCCTGGAACAAGGAAATAAACGGGCACGGCTATGGAAAACTTGAACCGGAACGGCAAAACTGAATATAAACCCAAAAGGATCGGCATCATGGGCGGGACGTTCAACCCGGTCCACAACGGCCACCTTATCATCGCAGAAGATGTCCGCGAAAAGGCAGGCCTTGACAGGGTCCTTTTCATCCCTTCGGGCCAGCCTCCTCACAAGCCGGGCAGCGAAGTGGCGGATGCGGAGCACCGCTTCGAGATGGTGAAGCGCGCTGTTGCTTCAAACCCGTACTTCGAGGCTTCGCGCATCGAAGTGGACAGGAACGGTCCGACATACACGATAAATACGCTGCTGGAACTCAGGGATGCATACGGCGATGAGACTGCGATCTTCTTTATCATAGGAGCAGATGTGGTACCCGAACTGGTGACATGGCGGGAGTACGAAAAAGTATTCCGCCTCTGTGAATTCATCGCGGTACTTCGTCCCGGCTTCGATGAAACTGAATTCAGCGAAACTATACGCCGGCTATCGGCTGAAAAAGGAGCCAGGATACTTCCGGTACGTTCGCGCCTGGTGGATATATCCTCTACGGACATACGCGAAAGATGCAGGGACGGGAGATCCATAAAATATCTTGTCCCCGGGCCCGTCGAGGAGTACATCGTCGGGAAAAGCCTGTATAAATGACCGGAAACATTACTATACAGAGGGTTGTACGTAAGATGCTCAAACTTGATGAAATGGCAAAAAAACTGCAGCAGATGCTCACACCGAACAGGTTCAGGCACTCGGTGAACACAATGGAGACGTGCATCCGGCTCGCGGAAAAATATGGAGCGGATGTGGACAAGGCCGCGATAGCCGGCCTCATCCATGACTGCGCCAAGGATCTTGATAATGATGTGATTTTACCGATGTGTGAGAAATATGGTATCATTGTGGATGAAGTGTCGGGATCGCAGCCGAAACTGCTCCATGGAGAGATCGGCGCACATATGGCGAAAGAACTCTTCGGCATAGACGATCCGCAGATACTGGACGCCGTAGCCGACCACACTCTGGGAAGGCCGGGGATGGATGTCATAAGCAGCATTGTGTTTATTGCGGATTACATCGAACCGGGCAGAGACTTCGAAGGAGTCGGGGATATAAGGCGGGCTGCGGAAGAGAGCCTTGAAAAGGCCATAGTCATCGGGATAAACAGCACTATAAGGCATGTGCTGAAGAAAGGGCAGCTGCTGCATCCGCGGTCTGTAATGACGCGCAACTGGGCACTGCAGAAGCTGAAGGAGAAAGAGCAGGAGCAGCAGCCATAAAAAGGACCAGAACGAAACGGACCAGAAACAGAAACGGACTCATCCAGGAAATGCAGCACCAACAGAAGATAAACGAAAAGAACGATCGGAAGCATTCAAAAGCAATCAGAACCGGAAAAAAGGTCAGGTGTCAGTCCAATGGCAGGTAAAAAGAAAAAATCCGTCGCAGGCATGTTGTTCTACACATTCGGCACGATACTGCTGCTGACATTGCTGATCATATGCATCATAAACTTCCTCAGGGACGGAAGACCGTTCGGATGAAGACTCCACGTGAAGCTGTCCAGAACGATGAGACGGCAAAGGGTCCTCACAACGACGGGAACCAGCAGTCTGCCGGAAACCTGAAAGATTATCCCGGCAGGACAAAATTACAAAAGCAAGTGTCAACATAATATATACTAAACCAGATGGGGGAAACTGCATGAAGGCATACTTTACCGAACAGACAAACTTCTACGGCAGCAGCAAACCATCCGAATTGCTCAGGGAATTCGGCAGTCCGCTGTATGTCTACAATGAGTCGATACTGCGGCAAAGGTGCCGCGAGATGGCCGGACTGGTCCCGTATTCCAACTTCAGATCCAACTACTCCATAAAAGCCAATTCGAACCTGGAACTGCTGAAAATAGTCCGGGAAGAAGGGCTCCACGCGGATGCCATGTCGCCCGGCGAGATACATGTTCTGCTTGCTGCCGGATACAGGCCGGAAGAGATTTTGTTCGTTGCCAACAACGTTTCGGCCGAAGAAATGCAGTATGCCATCGACAAAGGCGTCGTTGTGAGCTGCGATTCGCTGTCCCAGTTGAGACAGTATGGCAGGCTCGATCCGGGCGGAAAGGTCGCGATCCGTTTCAATCCCGGCGTAGGAGCTGGCCATCACGCAAAGGTGGTCACCGGAGGCGAAAATACCAAGTTCGGCATCAATCCGGAGATGATCGATGAAGTCAGGGCCATCCTGAAGGAATACCGCCTAAGGCTCGCAGGGATCAACCAGCACATAGGCTCGCTGTTCATGGAGCCGTCCCGTTATCTGCAGGCAGCAAAGGCACTGCTGGACATCGCGTCGAATTTCGAGGATCTCGAATTCATAGACATGGGCGGCGGGTTCGGCATCCCATACCGCAAGCAGGAAGGACAGCAAAGGCTTGACATCACGGAGACGGGCCGCGGTATCGCACAGCTGATGGAAGAATGGACATCGAACTACGGGAAAAAGGTCAGGCTGAAAATAGAACCCGGCCGGTATGTCGTCGCGGAATGCGGAGTGCTGCTGGGCACGGTGCACGCTGTGAAGCAGAACGGCAGCAAGACCTTTATAGGAACTGATATCGGTTTCAACGTGCTGATACGCCCCGCAATGTACGACTCACACCATGACATCGAGTTTTACCGAGATGACGTCATATTAAAGACCGAGACACAGGTCGCGACCGTGGTCGGAAATATCTGTGAAAGCGGCGATATATTGGCGAAAGACAGGGAAGTACCGGATGTTGTCGAGGGGGACATGATCGGTGTAATGGATGCCGGCGCATACGGCTACTCGATGGCCTCAAACTACAACAACCGCCTGAGGCCCGCTGAAGTGCTGATAGGCCTTGACGGCACCCCCAGGCTGATCCGCAGGCGTGACACATTTGAGGACCTGATGCGCGGATTTTTATGAGCGGACAGGGGGAACGGATCCTCCGAAAGCGCCGATGGGAACGTTCCCCATGCCCCGGGCTGAGACAAAGCGCGTTGGCGGTAAATTTTTGATAATTCCTTGACAATGATTGTATGTTAAATTTATAATATATCTATCTTTTACCAAGACACCGCGGGCGCGGCAATCAGGCAATGACAGCAGGGAAACCAGGTCATGGCGGAAGAAGATCCAACCATGTCTGCAGTAAAACTTAATATCCCGGATGAACGGCGAGGAAGCTGGCAGGCGACCTTGTCCGGACGGATCTCTGGAGAGACCATGACGGCGCCGAAGGGGCAAGGCTGAAAGGCTAAACTCTCAGGCAAAAGGACAGAGCTTAACGTATGCATGCATTATGTATGCATTGAGGTCAGGTCTTATCAAAGATTTGATCTTTTATTTTATAATTCGGAGGAATGTATATGCACAAGAAACTCTTCATACCCGGACCTGTGGAAGTTAGGGATGACGTCCTCCAGAAGATGGCCACCCCGATGATAGGCCACAGGACGAAGGATGCTTCGGCACTGCAGAAAAGCATAACCGAAAAGCTCCAGAAGCTGATGTACACCAAAAACATGATCCTGCTTTCGACGTCATCCGGAAGCGGCCTCATGGAAGGGGCGGTACGCTCATGTACGGTCAAAAGGGCCGCCGTATTCTCAGTGGGAGCGTTCGGAGACAGATGGTACAAAATGGCCGTTTCGAACAACGTACCGGCCGACCTGTACTCCTCGGAGCCCGGGAAACCCACTACGCCGGAAATGGTTGACAAGGCGCTGGCAACGGGCAAATATGACCTCATAACCATCACACACAACGAAACTTCCACTGGAGTCATGAATCCGGTCGAAGAGATCGCGGAAGTAATGAAGAAGTACCCTGAAGTGGTATGGTGCATGGACACCGTCAGTTCTCTCGGCGGCGTAAAGATAGAAGTGGACAAACTCGGAGTCGATATCTGCATAACGTCGACGCAGAAATGTCTCGGTCTCCCGCCGGGCATGGCGATATGTTCCTTCTCCGAGAAGGCAAGGGAAGCGGCGAAGAAAGTGCAGTTCAGGGGCACATACCTCGACCTGCTCGAACTCTACGAATATATCATCAAGAAAGACTACCAGTATCCGTCGACGCCTTCGCTTTCGCACATGTTCGCGCTGGATTACCAGCTCGACAGGATATTTGAAGAAGGCCTTGAAAACAGGTTCGCACGCCATCTTGAAATGGCAGGGATCGTCCGGGCATGGGCGAAGGAAAAATTCGCGCTGTTCCCCGAAGAAAAATATGCTTCCGTCACGCTGACCACAGTAAAGAACACCAGGGGCATAAGCGTGGCAGATCTCAACAAAAAGCTTGGCGAACACGGATACATGATTTCCAACGGCTACGGTTCGCTCAAGGAAGTCACATTCAGGATCGCACACATGGCCGATACCACGCCGGATGAAATAAAGGAACTCCTGTCGCTGATAGACAGCCTTATATAGCCGTCTGACAGACAGATGCAGTCCGGGCCGGCATGCGGACCAAAAAACGCATAGGGCAGCGCCGGCATCCGGCGGAAGGCAACGGTTAATAACAAAGCTCAGTTATGACAGTACATATATGAGGCATGAAAGGCACAGGGGCAAATCAGCAACGATCCAGGGACAGCCGGAGGATAACTTTACGGCAACCAGAGAGCGATAACAGGACCAAAGATGATCTGAGGCTGTTCTGAGTACGATCCAATGATATTCGAGGCAAAGGGACACGCATTGGTCCCGGAAGGAGGGTTTACAGATGAAGATAATCGTAACGGAAAGGATCGCGGATGAAGGCATCCAGCACCTCAGGGACAAGGGTCACGAGGTGGATGTCAGGTACGGTATATCCCAGGAGGAACTGCTCGACATAATCGGAGAATATGACTCCATCATCGTCAGGAGCGTCACGAAGGTGAACGCCGAACTGCTCGAAAGGGCCAAAAACATGAAAGTGGTGGGCAGGGCCGGAAACGGCATAGATAACATAGATGTGAGCACCTGCACCAGGAAGGGGATAATAGTCGTAAACACACCGGAAAGCAACATAATGGCGGCAGCTGAACTGGCCGTCGGGCACGCCTTCTGCCTGTTCAGGAACATCCCGCAGGCAAACGCGGCTGCAAGGAGAGGCGAGTTCAGGAGGAACCTGTTCATAGGCAACGAACTCCAGGACAAGACGGCAGGAATAATCGGCCTTGGCAGGATAGGCACCATAGTAGCCAGGAAACTGAAAGGCATCGGCATGAGAGTCGTTGCATACGACCCGTACATCACCGATGAGAAGTTCAGGAAAAACGGCGTCATCAAATGCGAAACGCTTGATGAACTCCTGGTACAGTCCGACCTTATTACGATCCACACGCCGAAAACGGAAGAGACTTACGGCATGATAGGCGAAAGGGAACTCAGCATCTGCAAGGACGGCGTGCGTATCGTCAATGCCGCAAGAGGCGGACTCGTGAATGAGAAGGCGCTGTACAATGCTATCAAATCTGGCAAAGTGGCCGGTGCCGCCATAGACGTGCTCGATCCGGAGCCGGGCTACGACAAGCCGCCGGAAGAGCAGACATACACCAACCCCCTGCTCGAACTGGACAATGTGATCATTACGCCGCACCTGGGCGCGTCCACCCAGGAAGCCAATTTCAACGTCGGAACGGCTATCGCGCAGCTTGTGGCAGATGCGCTTGACGGCCAGATGGTGGCTGCAGTCAACATGCCGCCCATGCGTGCTGATCTTAACGGCCTGAGGCCATATATATCGCTGGCGGAGATGCTGGGCAAGATATACTACCAGTCAGAAAAGGAAACTGTGCAAAAGATAGAAATCGAATACAGCGGCGACCTTGCCGACAAGGAGACCAAGGTGATCTCGCTGTCCGTGCTCAAGGGATTCCTCGATCCCGTGATCAAGGAAAAAGTCAACTATGTAAACGCTGAACTGATGCTCCACAACATGGGCATCGAGATGGTCGAGAGCAAGAGATCCCAGCTCGACAAATACACAAACCTCATTACTGTAAAGTTTACCACAAAGCAAAGGACGCTGAGCGTGTCAGGCACGATCTTCGCGAAGGAAGAAATGAGGATAGTCGACTTCTTCGGGTATAAGCTCGACTTTGAGCCGACTCCGTACATCGTAGCCATCCAGAACATCGACAAGCCCGGTATGATCGGACGTATCGGAATGGTCCTTGGCAACGCAGGCGTAAATATAGCAGCCATGCAGTGGAGCAGGAACAAGAAGGGCGAGAAAGCTGTAGCATTCGTGAGCGTCGACCAGAATGTCGACGATCAGACCCTGGACGAGATCCGCAGGATCGACGGAGTGCTCAAGGTATCGCTGCTGAGATTCTGACGCCACGCACAAGCGATTCATCATTTATTAGACCCGAGTAAATCAAAACCTGAAAATCGGGACAGATGCCGGAAAACCTCAGTGTTTTCCGGCTTTTTTAGCTTTTCAGGAATAAAACACATAAAATGCCAGTAAACAAGCACGAAAAATTTCAGGATAAATCTATGAAAAATTCCGGAATTTATGCTGACAAAAGTCGGGACTGGCCGCAGTTCTATTGAATTTGTCAAAAAAGGAAGTTACAATAAAATCAGAAACTGGATGAACCTTTAAAACAACATAAAGATACCAGTAAATGACAGAATCAGATGAGTTTCGAAAAAAATGTTGATTTATTGGAGCTTTACTGGTAATATGGAATAAACAGGTGAATTGTTTTCAGTCTGTTGAGCTTTTCAACGACAAAGGCAAACCGGACGAAAGTCCGGGACGCAAAGCTAAAGGGCCTTATGCCGGACCCGGAAGGGGCGGAGTTGGCAGCCAGTTGCCTAAAGGAAAAGTTTTTTGTTTCCGTTGGCTGAACGCAGGACCGTACACTGAAAAGCTCTGAAAACTGAAAATATTCTTCACCGACAAAGGCAAACCGGGCGAAAGTCCGGGACGCAAAGCTAAAGGGCCTTATGCCGGACCCGGTAGGGACGGAGTGGCAGCCAGCTGCCGAAGGGAGAATGTTTGATGAAGAAGCTTTTAGTGTCAGTTTTGATCGTCTTTGCGATCATGGTTCAGCCGTTCGCCGCAGCCGCGTCGAACGAACCGGTAATCGACACCTCGAGGATCGATGAGGGAGTCATATCGGTCAGCCATACAGCCGGTCAGAGACTGAAAGTAATAGTCGCCAGGGGCGACAAAGAAGTTATATATGACCTCAGGAACGACGGAATAGCCGAGACCTATCCTCTGCAGCTTGGGAATGGCGAATACACGGTAAGTGTCCTGGAGAACACTACCGGCAACAAGTACAGGTATATAAAGAAGCAGACAGTCAGGCTTGAGCTCGAAGATGAAAAACAGGTATTTCTGGCGTCGGTCCAGAACATCAACTGGAGATACGACATGAAGGCAATACAGAAAGCAAAAGAGCTCACGGCAGGACTGAAGTCGGACAGTGACAAGATAAAGAAGATATATGATTACATAGTCAACAACTTTACATACGACTATGACGTACTTGCATCACTGCCAACTGGTTATGTGCCGGACATTGACAAGATACTCACAAGCGGTAAGGGTATCTGTTACGACTTCTCATCAGTGTTTGCCGCTATGCTTCGCAGCCAGGGGATACCTGTGAAACTGGTCAAAGGATATACGACCAATGTCGAAGGCTACCACGCCTGGAACGAAGTATACAATAGCGAGACCGGTGAGTGGATCGTCGTGGATACTACTTATGATGTGGTTATAAAGGCTGCAGGCCGTGCGGTCAGCATGGCTAAAGAGACGGCTCACTACTCCAAGGTTTACGAGTACTAAACGCTAATGTTCAACGCACTGCCGATCGAAACAGATGGCTGCTGGTGAGAACCGGCAGCCTTTTTTGCCTCCGCATCATTACCGCAATTCCAAAAGGCACATCTTTTCACAAAAGACAAAAGCGACAAATCAATAGTTTTTTACATCACACAACTACGGGATATGACAAAGTCGATTTGCAGCAGACAATTCTGGCTCTTACACCTTTGATATAGATAAAGAAAAGGAAAAGGAGTTACCATGAGGGAACGCAAACGACTTGGGGATATGCTGCTGGAGGCGGGCAAGATAGAACTTGCTCAGCTGAACAGGGCTCTTGAGACTCACCGGAAGACCAAGCGCAGGCTGGGTGAGGTGCTGGTCGCCGAAGGTCTGATCACCGAAGCTGAGATAGCCGACACACTTGCCGTGCAGTTGTCGCTGGAGCGTGTTGATCTGGAAAAGACCTACGTGGAGCAGGAAGTGGCCAGGAGCATACCTAAGGAAGTCGCGCTGAAATATACTGCGATCCCGATCTATATGCGCGATGACAAGCTTGTGGTAGCAATGAGCGATCCGCTCAACATGTTTGCCATCGACGACATATGCTTCATAACACAGAAAAAAATAGAGCCGGCGGTTGCCACCAGGGAGCAGATCGAAAGTGCAATCGAGATCTACTACAGCAAACAGGCCACTGACCAGGCCATCGAGGAGCTCAAAAGAGAGTTTACATATACGGTATCTGCCGAGCAGCAGAAACAGGAAGCAGAGCTGATCGACGATGTGCAGGCGGCTCCGGCGGTCAGGCTCACCAATTCGATAATAAACCAGGCAATAGCGACAAATGCCAGTGATATACATATAGAGCCTTTTGAGAATTATGTGGCAGTACGGTACAGAGTGGACGGTGTGCTGTTCGAAAGCAACAGGATACCCCAGAACCTCTACTCAGCGGTCTCCACCAGGATCAAAATAATGGCGGGGATGAATATAGCCGAAAAAAGACTGCCGCAGGATGGCAGGATCGAACTCGAAGCAAAGGGCAGAGCATATGACTTCCGTGTATCGTCACTGCCGACAGTATTCGGAGAAAAGATAGTCATCAGGGTACTGGACAGGACATCCTTCGATTTCACCAGGGACAAGCTCGGATTCACAGACAGTGAAAACGAAATAATAGACAAAATCATCAGGATGCCTTACGGTATAGTGCTTCTCACAGGTCCCACGGGAAGCGGTAAAACCACCACATTGTACGCGATGCTCAGTGAGGTCAACACTCCTGACAAGAACATAGTAACCATCGAAGACCCGGTGGAATATATGCTGGAAGGCATCAACCAGGTGCAGGTCAACACAAAGGCAGGTCTCACATTTGCCGCAGGTCTCAGAAGTATACTGAGGCAGGACCCCGACATCATCATGATAGGTGAGATAAGGGACGAAGAAACGGCACAGATAGCAGTAAGAGCGGCCATCACGGGACACCTGGTGCTGTCGACGCTCCATACCAACGATGCTCCCGGCGCCATAACAAGGCTGGTGGACATGGGAGTCGAGCCCTATCTGGCCGCAGACGCGATGGTGGCCGTAATAGCGCAGAGACTGGTAAGGAAGCTCTGCACAAGCTGCAGGACCACCTATACGGCAGATGAGAAGGAAAGGGGGTGCGGACAAAATCTTGGACTAATTATACTGCTAATCCAAGGTTTTTTCGATACTCAACTGGACTCATGGCACCCAACGATAACTTGATTCTTTTCTCATTATACCAAACAAGATATTTATCCAAAACATCAATGAATTCGCTTATACTTACTCCGTTCCATGACCTGTTATAGAACATCTCGCTTTTTACGTGGCCAAAGAATCCTTCACAGGCTGCGTTGTCCTGGGGGCAGGCCTTTCTGGACATTGATTGTTTAAGACCATATTTCTCTATTCTTGACAGCCATCCCGGCCAGCGATAATGACCGCCACGGTCCGAATGGATCAACGGCCACGAGCCGTCATCAAGTGTTTCCAATGCACGGTCCAGCATGCTGTTAACAAGGTTGGCATCAGGGCTTGTCCCTATCGACCAACTGACTACTAGACCATCAAAACAGTCCAATATCGGAGAAAGGTAAACTTTCCCGGCTGGGATCGAAAACTCTGTTATATCGGTGAGCCACTTGGTGTTTGGAGCGTCTGCGTGAAAATCGCGCTTGATCAGGTTCTCGGCAGCAGGTGCTTTTTCTCCCCGGTATGCATTGTATTTGCGTTTCTTCCTGAAGACTACGGTCAGACTACATTCCATCATTATGCGTCGTACAACTTTTTCAGAAACACTGATGCCTTCACGTGCTAGTAGGGCATGGATCCGACGATATCCATACCGCTTGTTGTTTTCTTCAAAAAGCTCTATGATCCGGCAACGCAGCCCCTCATACTTATCCGGTAATTGCATTATTTTACGGTGGTAGAAATAACTGCTGCGGGCTAACCCCAGGCAAGCAAGCAATTCTTTTACAGGGTGTTTGTTCTTCAGGGCGTCGACCAGATCTGTTTTCTCTTTATTGGTCAGGTTTTTCGGGTCGACGCCTGGGTCTTTTTTTAGGATTTCCACCGTCCCCTCAAGTATGTCTTTCTCGAGTTCCAACTTTTTTATCTGGCGTTTCAGCTCTTCTATTTTAGCTAAAAGCATATCACTCTCATCAGGAAGGCGTTTATCTGCTTTATCAGCCATTGCTGCGTCTCCACCTCCGGGAAGCAGTTCTTTCCTCCAATTATATAACGTTTCCCGGATAACGCCATATTTTTTTGCAACTTCTATTGCAGTACCAGTTCTAGTACACAGTTCCATCACTGCTTCTTTTTTCTGGTCCCTGGCTAATCGCATACCTCCAGTACGCCTTTTATGTCTACCCGGCATCAGTTCATTACACCATAACCTTAAAGTTTCCCGTGAAGGATACCCCAAAGCTTTGACTGACCTTGATAGATTGCAGCCATGTTCAAGGTAGTGCTCCACTGCGGCTTTCTTCTGCTCCAAAGAATACTTGGGACGAAGAGAACATCTATTAAACAATTCCCCGGTTTCTAAATATGTTTTATACCATCCTGCCAACGTTTTCCGGTCCGGGTAACCGAGTTCACGAATCACATCAGCCGCACACTTGTCGTACTTGATGTAAAGCAAAATTGCCGTTTCACGTTCTTCCTTTGAATACATACGGACCCATTCCTCCCTTTTATGGAGTCCAAGATTTTGTCCGCACCCCCAAATGATAATATTGAATCTGGACAAGCCGGTCCAGCTTTACAAAAGCCTTGGATGCCCGACGTGCCAGAACTCCGGCTACAGAGGCAGGACCGCAATACACGAAGTGATGATGCTGGGCAAGGAGCACAGGAACATCATCGCACGGGGAGGAAGCGCCGAAGAGATCAGGGACGTGGCAATCAGACAGGGGATGGTGGATCTGTATGAGAGCTGCCGGCAACTGGTGCTCAGTGGCGTAACATCAATACAGGAGATGGTGAAGACAGTATATGCGAGAGATTAATGTAAGAAACCTTGATCAATTGCTGGAGTACACCTGCAGTATGAAGGCCTCGGACCTGCACATCAATGTCGGGAGCAAGCCGACACTGAGATTGAATTCGGTACTGGAGCAGATCCCCAACACCGAGGTGGTGACTCCCGAGATATCCTGGGGCCTGGTTAAGGCTCTGCTGGACGATGACAAGAGAGCTTATCTCGAATCCAACGGAGAGGTGGACTTCTCCTTCTCCAAGCCGGGACTGGGCAGGTTCAGGGTAAATGCCTACAGGCAGCGCGGCACCTATTCGCTGGCAATCAGGCTTCTGCCATTCGAAATACCGAAGTTCGAATCGCTGGGGCTGCCGCAGGTAATAAAATCATTCGCAATGAAATCAAGAGGGCTGGTATTGGCGACGGGACCTACCGGTAGCGGAAAGTCAACTACGCTGGCAAGCCTCATAGGGATAGTAAATGAGGAGCGCAAGGCACACATAATCACCATAGAGGACCCGATAGAATATCTGCACAAGCACAAAAACGGCCTGATAGACCAGAGAGAAGTGGGTTCGGATACAAGGTCCTTTGCTTCGGCACTGAGAGCTTCACTGAGAGAGGACCCGGACGTGATACTGGTGGGCGAGATGAGGGATCCCGAAACGATAGCCATAGCACTGACAGCAGCCGAGACAGGCCACCTGGTGTTTTCCACACTGCATACGGTGGGAGCCGCAAAGACCATAGACAGGATCATAGACTCATTCCCGCCGGCTCAGCAGAACCAGGTGAAGGGACAGCTGGCAACGGTACTCGAAGGCGTTATTTCGCAGCAGTTGATACCCAGGCGGGACGGCACCGGAGTAGTGGCTGCAGTGGAGGTCATGGTAGTGACACCGGCCATACGGAATCTCATCAGGGAGGGCAAGCCAT
>Ga0209608_1000502_pt1 | contig 38752 bp, 43 predicted proteins | sample AD_UKC130_MetaG_FD_184428 | JGI IMG/M metagenome (GOLD analysis project Ga0209608, IMG submission 184428) | Active sludge microbial communities of municipal wastewater-treating anaerobic digesters from Canada - AD_UKC130_MetaG (SPAdes) (version 2) | ecosystem: Engineered > Bioreactor > Anaerobic...
GAGGCCACCATACCCGTTTACAAAGCGAACAGGAAAGTCAATGAAATCAACGGTCTACCCAGACCACCCCCGCGCCAGTGCTAGCTTTGCGTACCGTCACTTATTGCACTGAAAACGAGGAGACCCCCCCCTAGACTGCTGTCAAGATTTTCAGGGAAAGGATCGCTCCATGTGCTACTCGGCCGCCGTGCGCGCGGACTACGCCGCGTTCCGTCGCCTGTTCCCGAGGTCCCGCCTGGCGCTCAAGGCGTTCTTCGATCTGTACTGGCGGCGCAGGCAGCAGCCCAAGCCGCCCATGCGTACGCCCAGGGTGATGGATGCGCAGTTCACGCATCCCCACTCGCCCGAGGAGCGCGAGATCCATGCGCTGATTGCGGAATTCGACGCGAGCCAGGTGTCCGCGCTGGAGCAGGATCTGTTCGCGCAGCGCAAGCGCCTAGCCGACGCCGAGCGCGCCCTGCAGACCAAGGTGACGAAGAAGGCCCAGGAAGACCAGCGCATCGCCACCGCCAAGATCGACCAGGCGCTCGCGCGCCTGACGAGGCTGAAGCGACCCGAACTGAGCGAAAGCGATACGCGGATTTTCCCCGGCTGGTGGGCGCCGGTGCTGGTGATCGAGGGCGGCGAGCCGGTGATCTGGCCCATGCGCTACGGGTGCCGGCCGGCCGGCAAGCCGACCCTCTACGACAGGAAGTACCCCGGGACATACAACGCGCGCCGGGACAACCTGCGCGGGTTCTGGAAGCAGCAGTTCGGGCAGACGCACGCACTCATGCTCGTGACCACGTTCTTCGAGAACGTGGCCCGGCACGCGGCCGAAGGCCGGGCGCTGCGCGCTGGCGAGGCGCCAGAAAACATCGTGCTCCGGTTCGAGCCCAGTCCAGGGGTGATCTTGGTTTCCGTGCCGATTGTTGCGCCTTGACATGCGGGAGAACCCGCAATGGCTAGCCAGTAGTCGGCACCGACCATGCATAGGAGCGAGAGAGAGCAAGCCAGACGCGCACCTGCCAAGCAGGCCCACGGCCAGGGGCTACTGCCCGACCTGAACTGAGGTGCATTGAAGGAACTGTAGAAGTGGGTTGCCCGCAACCGTGAAGTTGGACGGCTACAATTCGCCGCTGTGTCGCGCCGTTTGCTCTCATTTCTTCTGCTGATCGCTTTCCTGTGCCAGTCGCTGCCGGTGCTGAGCTCACAGGGCATTGCCGAGCGGTCGCTGGAAGTCGAGCATGTGACGCTGCATTGGCAAGATACCGAGCACCATCATCACGACGACCAGTCGCTTCACATCGAAGACAGTGCCGATGACGCACAACATGAACACGCAGACGCCGGCTTCAATACGACCTGCCTGGTGACGGCGGGCTGGGGCGAGATCGCCCGGCTGCTGCCGATCTCGCCTGATGTATCGGTCCAAGCCCTCGGCCTGGCGCTGTTCCTCGACAGTCCCCTTCGGCCTCCCAAAGCGACCGCCTGATAGCCAGCCCGGCCTAATCGGGCTGCTCATGGCGCTCAGTCCAGCGTCACATATCCCACAAACAGCAGCGCCGCTCCCCACAGAAGTGCGGCAACGGCCAAGCTCAGCAGCGCCCAGAACGCGACCCGTCTGACGCGCGTGCGCGTGGAAGTGTGAATTTCGGGTGGTGCCATGCCTGACTCGTCTGTGGGCTAACCCAGCCTACTTCAAATGTAGATCGACAACCCAAACAAATCCAATGCCAAGAATCAAACCCTTGCTCATCCCTTTGGCGGCCGCAGCGGCGCTCACGGCGCCGCTGCTCGCGCTCGCGCATGGCATCTCCGACGCCGATCGCCAGCGCATGCTCGACGGCGGCCTGCTTCAATACATCGGGCTGGGCGCGAGCCACATGCTCACCGGCTACGACCACTTGCTGTTCCTGTTCGGAGTGGTGTTCTTCCTGACGACCTTCAAGGACATCGCGAAGTTCGTCACGGCCTTCACCGTCGGCCACTGCATCACGCTGATCTTCGCGACCTTCTACCAGATCACCTGGAACTACTACCTGGTGGACGCGATCATCGCAGTGAGCGTGATCTACAAGGGATTCGACAACAACGGCGGCTTCCAAAAGTACTTCGACATCAAGTCGCCCAACCTGCTGGCCGCGGTGTTCGGGTTTGGACTGCTGCACGGCTTTGGCCTGTCCACGCGGCTGCAGCAGTTGCCGCTGGGCGACGACAAGACCGGCATACTGTTGCGCATTCTCAGCTTCAACGTCGGCGTCGAACTCGGCCAGATTGCTGCTTTGAGCGCCATGGTGGCGGTATTGGCGCTATGGCGCCGCCGGGCCTCCTTCGCGCGCTTCAGCTTCGCGGCAAACATGGCTTTGGTTTATGCGGGCGCCTTGCTGCTGCTGATGCAGTTGCACGGCTACCAGCACGATGTCGATCCCGATGGCTTCCGTTTTCCGGCGCAGGAGCATAAGCATGTCCACGAGGACATGGACATAGAAAAGACCACCGACGACAGCCGCAACACCCTCAACTAGATCAACTTCTTCAACCCCACAAGGAATTCAAATGAAAAACCTCATCGCCACCGCTTCGCTGATCGCCCTGTTCGGCGCCGCCCCTCCCGCTCTCGCCAACGAGGGCGGCAGCTGCCACTTCCACGGCTCCAAGCCCGCGGCCGAAAGCGTCGTGCTGGGCTGCGCCAAGCAGCGCAAGGAGGCGCTGGTCAGATCCGGCAAGCTCGAGTCGTCCTGGCAAGCGCTGCAGCACAACGCGATCGAACAGGTGGACGGCAAGAAGGGCAAGGAATGGAAGGTGGCCTTCAAGGATCCCGGCGCCAAGGACAAATCGAAGGAAACCCTCTACATGTTCTTCACGATGACCGGCAACTTCATCGCAGCCAATTTCACGGGCAAGTAGCCTGAGGACGCAGCGTGGGTCTCGGAATCGGGTGCCCACGCCTCGCCTGGCAGTCACCTGAACATGAGCTTGCAGCACACGGGCGACCCCAAAGCCGTGTATCCTCCCGGGTAGGATATTTACCAGTGACATCTCTTCACATCCACACGACTCATCCGCAGGTTCGCAACCGGCTCAAGCGTGCCGACGGGCACCTGCACAACGTCGTCGCGATGATCGACGAGGGCAAGCCTTGCCTGAAGATCGTCCAGCAGCTGCATGCCGTGGAGAAAGCCATTTCCGCCGCCAAGAGGGCCCTGATCCACGATCACCTGGATCACTGCCTCGAAGATGCGGTGCGGGCGCAACCGCGGGGCAGTCGCGCCGCGGTCGCTGAGTTTAAAGACATCACCAAGTACCTGTGACAGCTGCGACCTGACCGACCATGCACGCCAGCACCATCGAAGCCAGACAGCCCGCCGGAGTGGCCGCGCGGGCGCTTTGGCTTCTGCGCTGGCTGTTGGTGCTGGTGTTGGTCTGGGACCAGGTCAGCTCACCGCTGCATCAACACCGGCATGACTCCGGAGTTGACGCCCAGTGGCTCACCGCGTCCGCACACGGCGCACAGGCCACCACGCCGCACCTGGAAGACGACGATCACGATCTGCGGGCCTCGCATGCCGTGCTCGCGGTGCGCCCGCAGCTGGACCTGAGATCGCTCGCGCTGGGTGATGACCCGGACCACGGGTTCGCCTCCAGCCAGAATTACGCCCTCGCGCAACCGGGCCCGGCAGAAGCGCAAGCCGAAGGCGTCGCCGCGTTCGCGCGACCTCATTCCACGCACCGAAGTTTGCCGCCCGCCGGCCGCGCTCCCCCGCTCCACACCTGAACCTCGCCTCCGGTTTTGGTCCGGCCGCATTGCCTGTGCGCAGTGCGCGCCTTTTGTGGAGTTCTCGAATGTTTGACCGTCCTTTCCGGCGCGCGCTGTGGCGCTGCGCTTTCGCAGTGGTTGCGAGCCAGACCGTGCTGCAGCCCGCCCAGGCCGCGGACGAATTCGCGGTAACCCCCGCGCAGATGCAGTCCCTGGGCGTGCAGTTGCAGCGCCTCGAGCCGGGCGGCGGCACGGAGGGCCCGACCTATCCGGCGCGCGTCGTGCTGCCGCCGCGCCAGGAGCAAGTGGTGAGCGCGCCGTTGGCCGGTGTCATCGACCAACTGCTGGTCGCCGAGAACGACGCGGTGCGGGCTGGCCAACCGTTGGCGCGCCTGGCCAGTCCTGAGCTTGGCGAACTGCAGCTCAAGCTGATGGAAGCGGCCTCGCAGAACCGGCTCGCGGCCAGGACGTTGCAGCGGGAACGCCAGCTCTTCGCCGAGGGCATCATTCCGCAGCGGCGCGTGCAGGAAGCCGAAGCCGCGGCCGCCCAGAATCAGGCCCGCCAGCACCAGAGCGAGGCGGCCCTGCGCCTGGCCGGCCTGGACAACGCCACGATCCGCCGGGTGGCCGATGGCGGCACGGTGGACAGCGTCGTGATCCTGCGGGCGCGCTCTTCGGGAATGGTGTCCCAGTTGGCCGTCAAGCCCGGCCAGCGCGTCCAGCCCGCCGATGCCCTGGTACGCATCGCGGATGCGAGCCGACTGTGGCTGGACGTGCAGGTCCCTGTTACTTGGCAAGGTGGCGTCGCATCGGTCAAGGGACTGCCGATGACCGTGGTGGGGCGCGAGAGCGTCGCGGCCGGGCAAAGCCTGGGGGCCACGGTCAGCGACAGCCAAACGATCACCCTGCGAGCCGAGGTCACGCGCGGCGCGCAGCTGCTGCGTCCAGGCGAGTTTGTCCAGGTGCGCCTCCCCATGGCCGCGTCCCAGGGCTGGTCCGTGCCCCTAGCCTCGGTGGTCCGGCAGAACGACAAGGCCTACGTGTTCGTGCGCACACCCAAGGGCTTCGTGGCCAAGCCCGTCACGGTGCTGGCCAGCGCAGGCCAGACCGTGCGTGTGGCCGGCGATCTGCAGGCCGGCCAAGAGATCGCGGCCACTTCCGTGATCGCCCTGAAGTCGGCGTGGCAGGGTAAGGGCGGGAGCAACTGATGCTCAGTCGCCTGATTCAATTCGCGCTCGCACAGCGCCTCTTCGTATTGCTGGCCGGCGCTCTGCTGGCCGGCGCGGGCTGGTACGCCTTCACCAACCTGCCGATCGACGCGTTCCCGGACGTGTCGAGCACCCAGGTCAAGATCATCATGAAGGCGCCCGGCATGACGCCCGAGGAAATCGAGAGCCGCATCGCGGTGCCCATCGAGGTCGAGATGCTGGGCATCCCGAACCAGCGGATGCTGCGCTCGGTCTCCAAGTACGGCCTGGTCGACGTGACGGTGGATTTCCAGGACGGTACCGACATCTTCTGGGCGCGCCAGCAGGTTGGCGAGCGCCTGGGCAACATCGCGACCGACTTGCCGCAAGGCATCAGCGGCGGCATGGCGCCCATCACCACGCCGCTGGGCGAGATGTTCATGTTCACGATCGAGTCTCCAGAAATGTCACTTGAGGACCGGCGCAGCCTGCTGGACTGGGTGATCCGGCCGGCGCTGCGCTCGGTGCCCGGGGTGGCCGACGTCAACGCGCTCGGCGGCAAGGTGCGCAGCTTCGAAGTGGTGGCCGACCCCGTCAAGCTGGCGGCGGTCGGGCTCTCGACAGCGCAGCTGAAGGCGGCCATCGAAGCGAACAACCGCAACGACGGCGCGGGGCGCCTCGGCGAAGGCGACGAGGTTCTGCTGGTGCGCAGCGAAGGCAGCATCAAGACCCAGGACGACCTGCGCGCCATCATTGTCAAGCGCGGCAACGGCACCAGCGTGCGATTGGGTGATGTCGCTGTGGTGCGGGACGGCAGCGTGACGCGCTACGGCGTGGTCACGCAGGATGGAAAAGCGGAAGCCGTTCAAGGCCTCGTGCTGGGCTTGGCGGGCGCCAACGCGCAAAAGGTGGTCGAGGGCGTCACGCGCAAGTTGGAAGAGCTCAAGCCAACTTTGCCCAAAGGCGTGGAGATCAAGGTCTTCTACAACCGTGCGGAACTGGTGAAGAAAGCTGTGGGAACGGTGTCCAAGGCCCTGTTGGAAGCGACCCTCGTGGTGCTGGTGCTGCTCGGCGCGTTTCTCGGCAACGTGCGCGCAGCCGTGACCGTGGCCGCAGTGTTGCCATTGGCGGCCCTGGCAACCTTCCTGCTGATGCGGATGGCCGGCATGTCGGCCAATCTGATGAGCCTGGGCGGCCTGGCCATCGCGCTGGGCATGCTGGTGGACGCGGCGGTGGTGGTGGTCGAGAACATCGTGCAGCACCTGGGCCACGACCGCTCCAAGGGCAAATTGCCCAAGCTGCACATCGTGTTCCGGGCGGTACGCGAGGTGGCTGTGCCCGTCGCCGCAGGGATCCTAATCATCGTGGTGGTGTTCCTGCCGCTCTTGACGCTGCAGGACTTGGAGGGCAAGTTCTTCGTGCCGGTCGCCATGACCATTGTGTTTGCGCTGGCAAGTTCGCTGCTGCTGTCGCTGACGGTGATCCCGGTGCTGTCCTCCTTTCTGCTGAAGAAGGTCGCCCACGAGGACCCGTGGCTGCCGCGCAAGCTGCTGAAGGCCTACGAGCCGGCGCTGGCCTTCGCCATGCGGCGCGAGAAGGTGGTGTACGGCGTGGCCGCAGCGATGCTTGTCGCCGCTGCCATCGTCTACACCCTGGTGGGCAAGACCTTCATGCCGACCATGGACGAGGGCGACATCATCGTCGGTATCGAGAAGCTGCCGTCGGTGAGCCTGGAGGAAACCGCGGCGCTGGACCTGAAGATACACCAGGCGCTGATGCGCAACATCCCCGAAATCACCGGCGTGGTCGCGCGGGCCGGCTCCGACGAGATCGGCCTCGATCCCATGGGCCTGAACCAGACCGACACCTTCCTCGTTCTGAAGCCACGCGAAGAGTGGCAGTTGGCGGACAAGGAGGCGCTGATCGACAAGATCCGAAAAGTGCTGGACGACCTGCCGGGCGTGAAGTACAGCTTCACCCAGCCGATCGACATGCGCGTCTCGGAGATGATCATCGGCGTGCGCGGCGATGTGGCGATCAAGGTGTTCGGCCCGGACCTCGACAAGCTCAACGAGCTGGCCACGCAGATCGAAGCGCTGATCAAGCAGGTTCCGGGCAACCAGGACGTGTACACGGTCGAGAACGACGGCGTGCAATACCTGCGCGTGGCGGTGGACCGGTTGGCGGCGGGACGCTACGGCCTCTCGGTGGAGGACGTGCAGGACGCGCTGCGCGTGCAGATCGAGGGGCAGCGCGCAGGCACCGTGATCGACGGCAACCGGCGCATCCCCATCGTGCTGCGGGGGCCGGACAGTGTCAGAGTCTCGCCCTCCGAATTTGGCGCCATGCGCGTCACGACGTCCGACGGTCAAAGCGTTCCGCTGCAGGAACTGGCGAAGCTCACGCGCGACAGCGGCCCGGTGAAGATCGACCGCGAGATGGGCAGCCGCTACAGCGTGGTGATCGCCAATGTCACGGGGCGCGACCTGGTGGGCTTCGTCGAGGAGGCCAAGGCCAAGGTGGGCGAGGCCGTGAAACTGCCCACCGGCTACCGCATCGCCTGGGGCGGCCAGTTCGAGAACCAGCAGCGGGCGGCGGCGCGGCTCGGCCTGGTCGTTCCGCTGTCGCTGGGGGTGATCTTCCTGGTGTTGTTCTCGACCTTCGGCTCGGTGCGCCAGGCGCTGCTGGTGCTGAGCAACATCCCGTTCGCCTTGGTGGGCGGCATCGTGGCGCTGTGGGTCTCGGGCGAGTACCTGTCGGTTCCCGCTTCGGTCGGCTTCATTGCGCTGCTGGGGATCGCGGTGCTGAACGGCGTGGTGCTGGTGAGCTACTTCAACCAGCTGCATGCCGAAGGCCTGTCGCTCGTGGAGTCGGTCAGGCAGGGTGCGATGCGCCGGCTGCGACCGGTGCTCATGACCGCGTCCATCACGGCGTTCGGGCTGGTCCCGCTGTTGTTCGCCACCGGCCCGGGTTCGGAAATCCAACGCCCGCTCGCCATCGTCGTGATCGGCGGACTGATCACGGCGACCGCGCTGACGCTGATCCTGCTGCCGTTGCTGTACCTGCGGTTCGCCTACGCGAAGCCGGTCGCAAGCGCCAAGACCAAGGAGGTGGCCCATGTCTAGCGCAATCCCGAAGCTGTGCCTGACCCTGCTGGCCGCGCCGTCGGTCGAAGAGAAATTGCTGGATGTGCTGCTTGATGCGGTGGGAGAGGAAGTTTTCACCAGCGTCCCCACCTCCAGCCATGGGACTTCGCATGGCCGCCTGAGCAACGTCGAACAGGTGCTGGGCCGAAGCGACGCGGTGCAGGTCCAGATCCTGGTGACCCAGGAAGAAATGAATCAGCTGCTGGAGCGCCTGCGCGAGGAGTTTCGCGGGACGGGGCTGCGCTACTGGGCCAGCGCCCTCGCGGCCGAAGGAGAAATCGAATGAAGCGGTGGATATACGTGGCGAGTGCGACGCTTGCCGGCGCGCTGTTGGCGCCGGCCCATCGGGCCGAAGCGGCAAGTGCCGCCCCATCTGCGGCGTTCGCACCGCAAGCCGCGCCGGCGGACCTGCCGCCAAACGATAGTGCCAAGGCGCTGATCGACGGCGATCCGCGCGTGGGTCAGGCCCGCCACGCCTTGGAGGCAGCGCGCCACCGCGCCGACATGCTGGCGGCCGGGCCTCATGAATGGACGGCCCGTGCTTCGACGCAGCGGCGGCGCTACCGCAGTGGCGCGCAGGATGTCAACGAATGGTCGATCGGGCTGGAGCGTGCGGTGCGCATTGGCGGCAAGGCGGCGCTGGACCGGCAGCTCAGCGAGACGCAGCTTCGCCTGGCCGAAGCGCGGCTGGGGGAAGCGCGCCACGAGGCCGCGCGGGAACTTCTTGATCTGTGGCTGAACTGGCTCGCAGCCGATCGCACCAGACAGCTTTGGAGCGAGCAACTGGGATTCGCCCAGACCAGTCTCAATGCCGCGGGCACGCGGCGCAGGGCAGGCGACGCCTCGTTGCTGGAGCAGAACGCAGCCCGTGCCGACCTGGCCGAGGTGCAGCGCCAGCTCAGCGGCGCCGCGAATGAAGAAGCGAAGGCGCGGGCAAAGTTGCGCACCCGCTTTGCCCAGCTGCCCGCATCGGCGCAGGCCGCAGCGCTCGGAGAGCCCGCAGCTTTGACGCCCGACGACGCTCTCTGGCGCGAGCGAATCCTGGCCGAGAGCGACGACCTTCGCGTCGCCAAGGAAGAACTTCAGCGCGCAGAGTTGACCGCAGCCCGGGCCAGCGCCGACCGGTTGGCGGACCCGACCGTGGGAGTACACGCCACATCGGAAGCTGGAGGCGCAGAGCGCATTGTGGGGTTGACCTTGAGCATCCCCCTGGGGGGCACCTATCGCAACGCGCAATCGCGCGAGGCGCTGGCCCAGGTTGACGTGGCTCGCGCGGCCGTCGAGCGCGCCTTGCGCGAACTCGAGTCCGAGATTGCCGAAAGTCTGACCGATGCCCGCGGCAGCCTGGAGCGCTGGAAGTTCGCCGAGCAGGCGCGAACCGCGACCCAGGAGAACGCGCAGCTGACACAGCGCGCCTACACCCTGGGCGAGGCCGACCTGCAGGGGGTGCTGCTCGCGCGCCGGCAACTGGTTGATGCGGCGCTGGGCGCCACGCAGGCGCGCGTTGACGCGTTGAAGGCACGGTATCGGCTTCTTGTGGACGCGCACCTGATCTGGGGACTACAGGACGACTGATTGTGAAAGCATAAGGAGAATTGGGATGGACTATTCGCTGATGAGGTTGGCTGCACTGTTGGCAGCGGGTTTCATTTCTGGTTGTGCAAACAACCCTGTCTACGAGGGCCGCTTTCCGTGGGATGGAGGATGGCGCGAAGGTGCGGTAGAGGCGGTGGGAGCGGACGATGAGTTGAAGCACAGGTACGCCCAGCGCTGCAAGCTCGAAACAGCTCAGGACTCCACGGCCCGTTTCGCGCGAATTCGGTATACCGAGATGGGCAAACCGAGACGGCAGACGGTCACCGTCCCGAAAGACTCACCCCTCAAGGTCGGCGACCAGGTTTACGTGAAGATTCTCGATTGCGCCGGTCAAGCCGTGCTGCGATCGGTGCAGAAGAAGTCCGCGGCCGCACAGGTGGAGATCGCGGTCTAACGCCATGCTTGACGTTCTTCGCAACCGGACCTACCGGCATCTGTTCTTCGCGCAGGTCATTGCCCTGCTGGGGACCGGGCTGGCCACCGTGGCGTTGGGCCTTCTGGCCTTCGACCTGGCGGGCGCCAACGCCGGCGCCGTGCTTGGGACGGCGCTGGCGATCAAGATGGTGGCCTACATCGCAGTCGCGCCGGTGGCCGCCGCGTTTGCCGAGCGGCTGCCCCGGCGCGCGTTGCTGGTCGGCCTGGACCTGGCGCGCGCAGGCGTGGCGCTGATGCTGCCTTTCGTGACAGAGATCTGGCAGATCTACGTATTGATCTTCGTCCTGCAATCGGCTTCGGCCGGCTTCACACCGACCTTCCAGGCCACCATCCCGGACGTGCTGCCCGACGAGAGCGACTACACCAAGGCGCTGTCGCTATCGCGGCTGGCCTACGACATGGAGAGCCTGGTCAGTCCCGCGCTGGCCGCTCTGCTGCTCACGGTGGTCAGCTACCACAGCCTCTTCAACGGCACGGTGATGGGCTTCCTGGCGTCCGCGGCGCTGGTGGTGTCGGCGGTGCTGCCCAGGGCCAAGCTGCCGCCCAGGCGCAGCATCTACGAACGCACGACGCGCGGCGCTCGCATCTATCTGGCAACGCCTCGCCTGCGCGGCCTGCTGGCGCTCAATCTTGCGATCGCCTCGGGCAGCGCCATGGTGATCGTCAACACCGTGGTCCTGGTGCAGTCGGGCCTGGGCCTGACGCAGAAGGCCACGGCGATGGCATTGGCCGCGTTCGGCGGCGGCTCCATGCTGGTGGCGTTCACGCTGCCGAAACTTCTCGAAAAGCTCCCTGAACGCCGCGTGATGCTGGCCGGAGCCAGCCTGATCGCCTTGGGCCTCTTTGCCGGCGTCGCGGCGCCATCGGGCTACCTGTTGCTGCTTGCGCTGTGGTTCGTCATGGGCATCGGCTACTCGCTGGCCCAAACCCCCTCGGGGCGCCTGTTGCGGCGCTCGGCCCGCGAGGAAGATCGCCCCGCCGTCTTCGCCGCGCAGTTCGCTCTCTCGCACGCGTGCTGGCTGCTCACGTATCCATTGGCGGGATGGGTGGGCGCGAAGGCCGGTACGACAACAAGTTTCCTGGCCCTCGCTGCTGTGGCCACTGTTGCCATTATCATCGCCATCCGCGTCTGGCCTGCGACGGAAGATGCCGAACTCCACCACGTGCACGACGATCTGCAACCCGATGATCCGCATCTGAACGCTGGGGCAGGAAGCGGGCCCCACAAGCACTCGCATGCCTATGTGGTCGACGATCAACACCCACGCTGGCCGCAATGAAGAGCCCTCGGCTCTCCAAACTGTTCGATCCGATCTGGGCCGCTCTGCCCTGTATAGAATATGGGGCAACGGGGGAAAGAGCAGACTCCCCGCCTCTCAAGACGCGCCTCGCGTCCAAGCGCTGCTCCTGATCATGGGCTTTAGTCCCAGTTAGGAGTTTTGACTTGTCGGATTCATCTTCTTCCCCCGCCCTCGCTGAAGAGGCGCCACCCTACACACTGTGGCAGCTGGTCGCGTACATGCTGCGGCTCGGCACCCTGGGCTTTGGCGGCCCGGTTGCCCTCGCGGGCTACATGTACCGGGACCTGGTCGAGCAGCGCCAATGGATCACCGAGGCCGACTACAAGGAAGGGTTGGCGCTGTCCCAGCTGATGCCCGGTCCGCTGGCGGCACAGTTGGCGATCTACCTGGGCTACGTGCATTTCAGAACCCTCGGCGCAACGCTGGTGGGCATCGCGCTTGTCATCCCTTCATTCCTGATGGTGGTCGCGATTGGCGCGGCCTATGTGGCCTACGGCGGCATCGGCTGGATGCAGGCGGTGTTCTATGGCGTGGGCGCCAGCGTCATCGGCATCATCGCCATGAGTGCCTACAAGCTGACCACCAAGAGCATCGGCAAAGACAAGCTGTTGTGGGGCATCTACCTGGTCAGTGGCGCCATCACCGTGATCACCGAGTCCGAGATCATCTGGGTGTTCCTTGGCGCCGGCGTGCTGGTCTGGCTGCTGCGCGCGCCACCGAAGAAGTGGTCCGGCCGCATGTACTCCGTCGCTTTTGCCGCACCTGTCGTCGGCGGCGCGGCCGCCGCCACGGTCAACTGGCCGCAATTGGTCGAGATCGCAGCTTTCTTCACCTACGCCGGCAGCTTCGTGTTCGGCAGCGGCCTGGCCATCGTCCCGTTCCTGTACAGCGGCGTCGTGGTGGAACACAAGTGGCTCACTGAGCGCCAGTTCGTCGATGCGGTGGCCGTGGCCATGATCACGCCGGGCCCGGTGGTCATCACGACGGGTTTCATCGGCTATCTCGTCAGCGGCTTCTGGGGTGCGGTGGTCGCTGCGCTGGCCACCTTCCTGCCGTGCTACCTGCTCACCATCCTGCCGGCGCCGTACTTCAAGAAGCACGGGCGGCATCCGGCGATCGTGGCCTTCGTGGATGGCGTCACCGCGGCGGCGATTGGCGCGATCACCGGCGCGGTCTACGTCCTGGGACGGCGATCCATCACCGACGCCGTGACAGCCGCGCTGGCGCTGGCCACGGTCGCGGTGCTTTGGAAATTCAAGAAGCTCCCGGAGCCGGCCGTCATTGTCGTGGCGGCACTCGCGGGCCTGGTTCTGTATCCCCTGATGACGAAGTAGGAGATCTAGATGGAGCAACGCATACAACCCCTGCCGATCGATCCCGCCAAGCTCAATGGCTTGTCGGAGAAGCTGCTGGTGAGCCACCACCAGAACAACTACTCGGGCGCGGTGAAGCGGCTGAACGCGATTCGAGCGGAGCTCGCCACACTGAAGTTCGCCTCCGCGCCGGGCTTCCAGATCAACGGCTTGAAGCGCGAAGAGCTGATCGCAACCAATTCCATGCTGCTGCACGAGCTGCACTTCGCCTGCCTCGGCGGTGACGGGGAAACCATGCCTACGGAGATGGCCTCGGCGTTGGCGACGAGTTTCGGCAGCGTCGAGGGCTGGAGAGAGGAATTCGTGGCGATGGGCAAGGCCTTGGGCGGGGGATCGGGCTGGGTGCTGCTGTGCTTTCAACCGCGCGATGGCACCCTGGTCAACCAGTGGGCCGCCGATCACGCTCACGCGATCGCCGGCGCCATCCCCATCCTTGCCCTGGACATGTACGAGCATGCCTATCACATGGACTTCGGCGCCCAGGCCGGGGCCTGGGTCGAGGCCTTCATGCGAAATATCAATTGGGAAGCTGTCTACCGCAAGTACCAGCCCGCCATGCATGTATGGAAAACCGCTGGCCTGCCGCTGGCGGACAAGGCCATTTAGAGGAGTTCGCGATGAGCACCCTGCGGTCCCTGAAGGCGTTGGCCGGTTTCGGGTTGTGGGGAATGGGCTGCTGCGTCGTCCCGGCGAATGCCGCTGCGGCGGCCTTCGGCGCGGCGCAGCCCAGAGGCGCGCCAGAGGGCTGGATTTGCGGCAGCACAGGAGGCGGCAAGCCCGTCTGGGGGTAATCGTCCTTTCGGTGCAGATTGACACGGTTGCTGCAACTCATCGCCGGCTTGCCGAGGTACGACATTCATGCCCCCGAGGGGGTTCACTGGCGCGTCCACGATTTGGCGAACGCCAACAGGTCTGCGTGCTGCGAGTCCGCGAAGCGCAATGCATCACCGACATTGGGTGAGCCCGTTGCGGCCCGCATGATCAGCGCGCGGTGGATGCTGCTGTCGATCCCGATGAAGTACGGCAGGTAGTCGTCGACGAACGCTACCGGCCGCAGCCGATGCAAGGTCTCCGCCTTCGGGCTGTGGCCACCTGGTGCGATGTTGTCGGTGGCGTGGACCATGTCGATCGGGAATCCGTGGGCGCGCAAGTTGCGCTCGCGAGCCGAGCGAAATTCTTCGGGTAGCGCCGTGACGCATACCAACTCAAACCCGGCTGCAGTGAGCAGGTGGCAGGCTTCCACGGCGCCTGGCACCGGTGGAATACCACACCAGAACTCTTCGTCGAAACAGCGCCGCAATATGTCCAGGCGTTCGTCAGCCAGACGCTCAACTTCCCAACGGTCGATCGGCCAATAGGCCAGTGGGTCGCGCTCGCGCGGAAGCTGGCCGAAGGCCTTCTGCCACGCTCCGGCGTAGGCCAAACCGTAGTCCAGCAGGACCCCATCCGCGTCCAGCGCAATGATCCCTTTTTTTGACATGAGGGGTGAGATCCTTCGAAACGGACAATTATCCGATCTGGGATAAAACGCCCGAAGGTTGTTCAAAAACCGAGCGCGATGAATGGCCGCGGCCGCCGCGCTACGTCGTCGCCCATCCGACGCGATGCACAGCCGCCGTGGCGTCGTGGCGGGCGTCGTCTTCGGAATGCAGATAGACACTGGTCGTGCTGATATTGGCGTGGCCCAGGTTGTCGCGAACCACCTTGATATCGGCTTTCTCGCTCAGGTGTGAACCAGCTGTATGGCGCATCCAGTGCGTGGACGCCAGTTCAAGATGAGCGGCGGCAGCTTCGAACTCGGGCCCGCGCTGGCGCAGTCGGGCTGCGCTTTCGCGCATGACCGCCTTGACGATCTCATGGATCGCGCTACGCGCCATGGGTTTGGTAGGGCCGATCAGCGGAATCATGAGGGGCATGGCCTCCCCTTCGAGCGGCAGCGGGCTCAGACTGGCCCCCTTGCGGTAGCGGATCAATTCAGCCATGAGTTCGCTGGTGGCGGGGACCAGCCGCGCCTTGCTGCCTTTGCCGGTGACTTCGAGCCACCAGCGCTCCCGGCCGTCGGCGCCGCGACGGCTAAAGAAACCGCCCATAGTTGCATTGCAAATCTCCGAAACCCGCAGCCCACCGAGGTAGAGCAAAGAAAACAACCAGCGGCAGCGTGAGGCGTGCAGTCGGTCCCGCTCGGTGGTGACGGGCATCGCCTCGATCGTGGTCTTGACGATTGTCCAATGCTCCATGGGGAGGAAGCGGCTGACGCGCGGCGCGGCGTGCCTTCGCTTGCGCCGGCTGAGGGCCAGTGGGTTGCCGGCGAGATAACCGGCCTCCACGAGCCAGGAGAGCATGGCGTTCAGGATCGACAACGCCTGGCGCTGGCTGGACACGCCCAGTGGCCCGGCGAACGGCCGCCACAGTGGCGACGCCCGACTGGGCTTTTGGCCGGGCGCCATCACCCAGCGTTCGGCCGGCTGCGGGTCGGCCAAGAACCGCTGGTAGACCAGCAAGTCCTCATGGGTCAGATCCGACAACGCCACGCCATGCTGCAGTCCGCACCACAGCATGAGGCGCTCGGCTTCTTTGCGGTAGCTGGCCAGGGTCGCCGGAGAGTCCGCATAACGAGCCAGCCAGGCGAGGACCGCCGAGCGGTCATCGGTTGCGGTCAACTGCCCTGGCGACGTTGCGCGATTGCGCCCGAGGCGGCCATCCAGGCGAGCGGGAACTACCAACTGATCCAGGGTGACCAGCGGATTCACGGTGCGCTACTTGGAAAGGGCCGCATCGCTGGATATTATGGACATTAGAGTAGTTATGTCCATAGACTCGGAGAAACAGAAAAGTTCACAACGTATTACGTTGTATTATTTTATCCTCTGAAGTCGAAATCGACGCCCCATGGACACTCTACCCGTCACCGAAGCCCGGATGCAGGCCGAAATCGAGGCCCTGCGCGCGCAGTATCCCGAGACGCAGGATCTGTACCGCGAGGTGTGCGTGCTGCTGTTCTTTCGCTATGGGTTGACCCCCACCGCCAACAAGCTGTACCAGCTGGTGCGCAAAGGCAGCATGAGCGCGCCGGCCGAGGCGCTGGCCAGGTTCTGGGAAACGCTGCGTGAGAAGAGCCGCGTGCGTATCGAACATCCCGATCTGCCGCAAAAGCTGCAGGGCGCCGCCGGCGAGATGGTCAGCGCCCTGTGGCAGCAGGCGCAGGCGGCGGCGCAGGACTCATTGGTGCAACTGCGCGATGAAGCGCGCGCGGCCGTGGTGGCGGCCGAAGGGCTCGCCCAGTCGGCGGGCGCACGGGCCGACGCCGCGGAAGCGGCGCTGGGCACCGCACGAGACGAGCTGCGCGCCACCGGTGAGAAGCTGACGGAACTGCAAAGCGAGTTGGCCCGGGCCCAGGGTGAGGTCGCCGCCCAGCAGCGCCAGGTCGATGCCGCAGCCGTCCAGCGCCAGGAATTGCAGGCGGCACTGAACGCGGCCCAGGAGAGCTTCACCCGGGAGCTCGAACAGCAACGTGCGACGGCGAGGGCTATTGAGGAACGTCATGCGGGCGAGATGAAGCGTGTGCTGCTGGATGTAGACCGCGAGCGCGGCAACGCTGGCAAGCTCCAAAAAGAGGTCGAGCAGATGCGCCGCGAGACGGCTGGCCAGGCCGAAGCGCATCGCAGGGAATTGCTGGATCGCCAGCAGCAGCTCGACGCGATGCGCCAGCGCAATGGCGAGCTGGAGGGGCGTGCGGCCGAACTGCTGGAGCAGCGGGACCTGCAGGCCCGCGAGCTGGAGGCAATGCGCCAACGGATGGAGGCAGCAATTCCCCGGCGTGCTTCAAGCGCCCGAGCCGCGCCACGCGGCCCGGCGAAGAAAGCGTCGAAGCCCGCGCCCTGATTTTGGGGGCGAAGGGCTCGCCGCGACGCGCTGCACCGTCAAGGAGAATCCCGTCGATGAAGATGTACATCCTGGTTCGCGACGACATCCCGCTGGGTTTCGCCATGGTCGCGGTTGCGCACGCCTCCTTGGCTGGATACCTCCAGTTCCAAGACGAGCCGGAAGTGCGGGAGTGGCTCCAAGGACCGTTTTTCAAGGCGGTCTGCGAGGTCAACGCCAAGGAGTTCGAGAATGCCAAGGAGGTGGCCGACCACGTGGTGCTGACCGAGTCGGCGCTGGGCGATCAGGAGGTCGCGATCGTCTTCAAGCCGCGGCACGAATGGCCGAAGATGTTCAAGTTCCTGAAGCTGTACCGGGATCCACCGGCGGTTTAGCGGAATTTAGTCAATCCAGATAATTGTCCGGGTTGACTAATTGGGGATAAATCGCGGGCTGTGTCTCATGGCGGATGGTGAGGTCGATGTGTGAGGCGGCTCTATGGTGGCTACCGTGTCAATCTGCACGTAAAACAACGGCGCCTAATAATTGAGCAACTCGTAAGTTGTTGATTCATATGGAGACACCGCCTCCTAACCGCTACAAATTGCACGAGAAACAGCGCCGCCTAAAATTTCAGCAGTCCGCGCGAACCCCTCAACCGTAGCTCCGGACGCCCGGTTTGGCCAAGCCGTATGCCGATAGTTTGGACGCCTCAGGGCGCCTCGTCTCAATCAGCCGCCCGCTGCACGCCGCTTTGCCGCCGGCTGCAACAGTGCATCCGCGTAGCGTTCCACGCCAAACGAGATCAGACCCCGGAAGTTCACGTTGCCGAAGTGCACCGGCCCCATGCGGCGGATCCAAGCATCCTCGATCGGGTGTTTGGCCTTGCGCCAGCCGTCCACGACCGATTGCATTTTCAGGGTGTTCCAGGCGATGACGATGTTCGTCAGAAGTGCATGGGAACCGGAGATCGCCCGGATCTCGTCGCGACGGCGACCGCGTTCGGCCGCCAGGCGGCCGTAGTAGATTGCCCTTTGCAACTGGTGCACGGACTCGCCCCGATTCAGCAGTGTGTGGATTTCCCGCCGGAATTCCTCATTGCAGAAGTAGTCGCACAGGAACAGTGTGCGCAGCAGACGGCCCAGCTGGTCCGCCGCCTTGTGCATTGGGTCGCCTTGCGCGGCGCTGCCCAATTTCTCCATGGCGGCCCTGGGCGACACCCGGCCGCCGCGAATGGACGCAATCAAGCGCAGCAGCTCGTCCCACCCCTTGCCGATGGCTGGTTCGGAGACGTTGGTGACCGCGATGCGTTCCAGGTTCTCCGGCAGGGTGATCGAGCGCGGCAAGTACAGCCTGCGTTCGGCCATGTCCCGCAGCTGCGGACATAGGTCGAATCCCAGCAGTTTCGCCACCGTCATGCCGACGTAGGTGTAGCCGTGGGTATCGACGGCCAGCACGGACAGCCGCATGCTTTCCTCGCTGCGGGCGTTGTACTGCTCGACACCTTCCAGCGCGGCGGAGCTTTGCCGCTCGTTGTGCACGATCGGCTGGTCGTAGATGACGCCGTAGGACTCCAGAACATGGGTGTACAGGCCGACCGCGAAGGTTCGCCGCCGGGGATCGACGCGGGCGTTGTAGAGGTGCCGGGAGGCATCCAGGGCCATCATGTCCGCGGACGCTTTGTCACCGGTTCCCCACAGCTCGGCGATCGGGTTCTTCCGTTGAAATTCGACCACCCGTTCGTTGGCCTTGCGCAGGCGGTCCCGCGCCTCCAGCGATCGCATGGCCGCCGAAATGTGCGCCACCTCGATGCCGGGAATCATCGCAGCAACGCCCTTGGCGTCGTTCTCGGTGCCATGGGCCAGTAGCGCGGCGTAGCAGGCGACGAGTTCCTGTGTGCTCTTGGCGCGGCGCCCCAACAGGATCTTGCTGAAGCCGGTGCAGGCGTCCATCTCTACGATCATGTCGCCGAACTGGACGGGGCCGATGATCGAGAACATCGCGTCCCTGCTGCGCTGGATCGCCGCGTCCACCGGCAGCGCCTCCAGCTTGTGGAAGCGCACCATCCCGTCGGCGTCGATCTCCAGCTTGCCGTCGGTGACCGCTTCGGACAGCGCGCGCAACCCCACGTCCAGGTGCGCATGCAAGCGCGCGAGGAATTTCTGGGGATCGGTGGTCAGGCTGAGCGCACTGATCAGGCGTTGGCGCTCCTTCTTCCATTCGGCCGGCGGGATCAAAAGGTCTTCCCGATTGCGAAATTCCCAACTGTGGTCGATCCAGAGCCGTCCACCCCGCAACCCCTGGCGCACCGCCAGCATCGTCGAGGCCTTCAACGCTGCAAATGCCTTCGTGCGGTCAGCATCATTGAGCAGATCATGCCAGACCGGACCCGCAATGTCGGCGTCGAAGCCTACTGGCAGTTCCCTGGCGCCTTGCTCGATCAGTTCGCGCAGTGCGACAACCTGCTTCATGGGCCGCTGATCAGCATTGCCCTTGAGGTCCAAGTCCGAGAACGAGTTGAGCAGCGCCGTGACCCGCGTCGCATCGTCGGCGAGCGACTGCCGAACGAGAGCGGCGTGGCTGTTGGGCTGTGATTTCTCGTCCTTCGGCAGCAGTTCTTTCAGAGCGGCGATTCGCGCCTCGGCCGAGCGGTCGTCGTCATGAACGATCTGGCGCATCGCCTCGGCCTGCTGGCGGTACTCGACTGCGCTGCGCGCCTGTTTGACCGTCACGCGATTGGAGGCATGGCGCACCAGGTCATTCACGCGCCGCCCGGTCATGTACATCAGCGTGTCCGTCAGCTCCAGCAGCGTGACGCGTAGGAAGCAGATCGTCTCCAGCGCCTGCGTTTCCTCGACCCGGCGCCTTGATTCGGCCGGCGGCCGATTGGCGATTGCCTGGGCGTAAGCGCGCAAGCGCGCGTTGGAGATCGAACTCAATGACCAGGTGTCGACGCCAAGCTCCTTCAGATAGGAAATCTTGTCCGTGACTTCCGTGATGCTGGTTGGACTGTGTTTGCCAGCGGGCACCTTGAGCCACTCGAGAACAGTGCCTCCAACGCGGCCGCGCCGCGAGGAATGGACCGCCGCCAACACCTTGGCCTGTTTGTGCGCGGGGATTTCGCTGTTGATGGCTTCCAACGCCGCTACCTCGATGGATGCAAAGGCCTTCCGCGCGAGATCTCGAAGGACGCGATCCGCCGGCAGAAGGCGGTGGCGGCCGAACAGCCAAAGCTCCGCCTCTTGGACGAGTTCATCGACCGAGGCCGCTGTCGTGGCTAGGCTTTCCAACGCCTGGCCAACTCCAGTCATGACCGCATCGTCTGCAGGCGCGATGCCGGCGTGATCGCGCGCCCACTGTTGATGCTCGTAGAGCGTGGCAATGCGCTCGTAGATCGTCTTGAGCGAAGCGATGGCCGTCTCGGTCACGCCCAGAGCTGCACACAGGGACCGTAGGAGCGCCCGGGGCACACTTGCCGTTCGATCCAGGGGTCGTCCTGTCGCTCGAAGGAAGACCAGCTGGAGCGCTACACCCAGCCGGCGGTCCGCGCGAAACCGTTCTCGAATGGCAGCGATGTCGGCAGCGCTGATCCGAAAGGATTGCTCGACGTCGAAGTCCGAAAGGGACTTGGGAAGCTCCGTGGCTCCCACGAATCGCAGATGAATAGGACGCAATTTGTTCCCCCTTGGCCGTGCCGCTCGTGAGCACTATATCGACCAGCACACGGGGGAGACGTTGGCAAGCTCCGGGGCGTCATTCAGCAGTGCGAGGGTTTACCCGTGCGTCAAGGCGCGATGATTGGCATGGAAAACAAGATCACCCCAGTCCACCGCAGGAGATGTACATCGCCTGCCTGTTTTCGCACTGGACGCCGCCGGCGGGCTCCGACGAGCCCGACCTGTGGTCGTTCGCGGCCGTGACGGATGATCCGCCGCCCGAAGTGGCCGCGGCCGGGCATGACCGCTGCATCGTGCAGCTGCGGCCCGAGAACGTTGAAGCCTGGCTGACGCCGCAGGGGCGCACGCTGGACGCCTTGGATGCGCTGCTCGATGACAAGGCGCGGCCGTACTACGAACACCGCTTGGCCGCGTGATGTTTTCAGCGGCTGCGCGCAGGAGGCTTGCTCGCCTGCGGCGTGGCCGCTAGGCTGGTGAATGGCCCGGCAGGGCTGGCACCTCGGGAAAGGGCCTGCTCTTTTCCGCGTGTGTAGGGCGTGATCCTGGCGCCCCTGTCCCCTTGCAACTGCGCACTCGCAGCGACCCGCCTCGCGTGTCCGCCTATCGCATCAAGGTACTGGGGATTTGCGCCGCGTTCGCGGGCAGCAGCTGCCACAGCCGCCCAGCCATCGGCCAGCATGGTCCGTCGCTCGGCGGGTATCTCCCGGGCGGCCTGCAGGGCCATGGTCGCATCGTCGCGGGGTTGACGCTGACTGTCGTAGAGCAGCTGGCCGCCGCGGTTGATGATGCGCAGCCGATCCAGCTGATGGGCCAGCTGGCTCACCGTAGCACTGAACCCTTGCATCGCCGCATCGTGGTAGTCCTCTGTGACGAAGCGCGGGTTCGGGTTGCCCACCTGGTGCTGGCGTTCGTGGCGTTGATAGATGCCGAGCAGGCTTTCTTCCCTGCTGGTGGCTACTACCACCATCTCCACCTTGTAGCCTTGCTCCTGCAGCCGGTCCACGAAGCGCTGGACCGACTGTGGGTTGCGGAAGGTGCCCTCCTCCACGATGTTGCGCCGCGCCTCGATCGCCATGAGCCGGAGGGCGTTCGCAAGCCGGCCGGCGTCCGCTTGGGTCTCGCTGGATGGCAGTCTGGCGGTGCCGAGGGGGATGCGCTCGCGCATGCGATCCGCATCCACGTGGACGAAGCCACCCTGCGCCTTGAGTTCGTCGCGCACAAGCTCGCCCCCTGCACTTTTGCCTGCGCCGGGCTGGCCACCCACCAGCACGACACGGGGTTGATCCTGTGCCGAGGACCGCGCCGCACGCTGCGCGAAGTAGCTGCTGGTGATGGCCGCCACCGATTCGTCGGTGAGCGGCTTGTACCCTTCCCCGGTCATGGGCGCGCGGATTCCTGCGGGGTGCGCATTCCGAAAACGCTGTCTTGAGGGTTCAGGATGCGCGCGATGGTCTCATGGTCGTTGACCCTCAGATCCTCTTGCAGATTGGAGATGGCGGCCATTTGGGCCTCGCAATAGGCGATCAGCGCGGCCGAGGGCTGGGCCTTCTCGCGCTCGTGCTGGAGGGCCATGATGAAGGGCTGCAGGCGCTGGCCCAGGTTTTCCAGGGCCACTTCGTAGTCGATGCTCTCGCTGTTGATGCCAAGGCTTTGCATGGTTGTTCTTTCACGTGCGGGGGACTCTCGATTTCTCGGCGAGAAATTCCCAGGGATTGATGAGCAGCACTCCCGAGTCCTCGAAGTGCTTGATGTTGCGCGTGACCAGCGCAGCGCCGTGAACCAGGCCGGTAGCGGCCATCAGCGCATCGCGGTAGTCCCGGCTGTCCGCCTGGGTCAGCTTTGCCGCGCGCCTGGCGATTGCGTGGTCCACAGGCAGGATGCGGCTGTTGAAGGCTGGCAGCACCATGGCATCGAGCCAGCGCGCCAGTACCGCCGCCTGTGACTCGTCCCCACGCTGTGCCAGGTGGCTGATGCCGCGCTGGATCTCCAGCACCGTGATGGAGGTGATGTACAGCTGGTCCATGGCCTGCGCTTCCATCCAGGCTTCCACGCTGGGATGGCAGGTACTCTTTCGGATCTCGGACAAGACATTGGTGTCCAGAATCAGCATGGTTTTTCCTGACCGTCGAAGGTGCCAATGTTGTTTGGACCGGCCGTGCGCGCGATCCGGGCGTTGCCCGACCCCGTGGTCGCCGTCATGCGTCCAGTTCCCTGGCGTCGATGCGGATCGGCTGGATGTCGAAATCGTCGGCCTCGTTCTGGCGCAGCAACTCCACCGGGTTCCTGTCGGTTTTGGTCAGGCGCCGGTACTCGGCGATCGGGATGAGCGCGAGTGCGGGTTCACCGCGATCGGTGATGATGACCGTGCCACCCTCGCTCGCCACGCGCTTTGACGCGCTGACGTTGTGCACGAACTCGCGGGCGGTGACGGTTGTGATCGGTTGTGCCATGGTCCTTCCTTCCAATGAAATGCGCAGCGTCGGCCGACAGCGGCTCATGTGGTGCCGCTGTTCTCGGCGGCGATGGCGGCGCGCGTTTGCCTGGCCAGCGCCCTGTAGGCATTGAAGATGGGCAGCGGCATGCCGTACTCGCCCACGTCCTGTGCCCTGCGGTCGCTGTTGTATTCGGCGTCCAGCAAAATCTGCTGCGCCAGATCCAGCGGCACGCGCCTGCGGCCCTCGTCCAGTTCTTCGGACAGCCATTCGGGACAGCGGTTGGCGTACTCGTTTGCGATGGTCGCACTGATGCGCAGGGTCACGAACCGGACGGGCGGCTGGCCTTCATGCATGGCGAACCCCTTTCTCATGCTCCCGGGCAGCCTGCTCGATCTCATCGGCCAGCTCGCGCAGCCGGCCGACCGTTACCACCCACTCGGGGGTCTGGAGGCCGGCAAAGAGTCGATCCTTGACGGCCTGGTAGACCGTTTCGGCGCGCTCGTCGCCGAGTGCGAAGGCGCATGCGGCGATGGCCAGCTGCGCCGGGCCCGAGCCCATGTACCCCCATTCCAGGCCGCTGGGCGAATGGTTGCGCAGGTCGATCCGCCAGGGCAGTTCGTCGGTGGCGTTCCAGGGTGCCGGCACCGCTCCGTGGTGGTCGAGGATGGCCGAGACCATCGGCGCCGTGGTCACGCGGGTGTGGTGCCCATCATCGGCGCGGCGTCCGAAAATGCCCACCCACGCCGGCGGTGCCGGCTGGCAGTACGACAACCGGGCCGCCGCGCTCTCGCTGCCGTCCGCCGGGTCGCCGCGGAGATCGCCCGGCACCAATCCGTGCAGCCGCAGCCAGGCGGCGGCCAGGGTATCGCCGAGGACGATCGCGTCGGCCTTGGTGTCCGCGTCCACCTCGAAGGTCTTGCGCACATCCAGCGGGCCGGTTGTGTAAGTCACGAACCAGGGGTGCATCGCTCTCTCCCCTGCTGGTGATGCTTTCGCGTCATCAGCTGCTCGTGGAATTTCGGGTTGGCTCCCTGCAGGTGCCAGCCGAACATGGAGCCGGTCAGCATGGCTTCGCGCTGCGCGGATGTGACGCCTTCGGCGGCATTGAGTTCGTCAGCTGTCAGCCGTGTGTGGATCGGGTAGTAGCCGGGCTCGCCGCGCTTGACGGCGATCACCGGCGACGTGCCGTAGACGCCCTTCGGGTTGTCGGCATAGGCGATGGGCGGAAGTCCGCGCTCGGAGAGTGCGTCATCGCGTGCGAGGTCGATGGGATTGAGGTGCATGGCCGTCGTCTCCTTGAACCCGATCCCCGGGCCTGGGCAGGTGGAATATCCATCTGCGCCAATGTTAGTAACGTTACTAACAATTGTCAAGCCCTCAAACTTGATCTCGCTTCCTGGAATTTCTCGGGGAGAAATTTTGGGCAGCTTTCGGCAGTTCGCTTTGACGTACCCTTTCAGGAATGCCTTCCGATGTGCTCGAAAATGCGCGCGGATGTCCTGGCAACCTCTTTGCGATAGGCCACGTAGGCTTCGTAGTCCGGCCAGCTGCCGATCACGGTCGGGCCGTACATGCCATTCCACATATTCGGTGATGGCCGGTCCATGCCCTGCTGAACGGTGAGGGCCGCCCGCTTTCGCGGTGTTTCCCCCTTCTTCAGTTGATCAACATGGCAGCTGATCTGATCAAGTTGGCAGTGCTTGTACTTGCCCGCCGAGTGGCACCAGCTGGCAAAGGCATGCTGCCCGTCCTTGGTTGCCAGCTCTCCGATCAGGTCAATCTCGAACTGTAGGGCTTGCTGGTCATCGCCCCAGCGCTCTTGTGCCAGTGCCTCCAGCCGGGCGTCCTCTTCCTTCTTCCACGCGGCAGCGCAAAACACTTGATAGTCCTTGGCCCACGCCGCTAGCAACGTCAGCTCCTCGGCCATGGCGCGCAGGGCGCTGGCGGCCGCATTGATCGCCAGTTCGTGCTCAGGCTTCAAGTTGCTGAACTGCTCCTTGATCTTCTGCATCTGCGTGGCCGAGCGCTTCGCATTCGACGCCTGGATCTTGATGTTCTTGTCGCCGTGATACCTGGCGTCCCACTCCCAGCGACGGATCAGGTCGGAATCGGCCTTGCGGCGTGTCTGCGCTTGAAAGCGTGCGAGCAGGTCACTCATGCCGTCCCTTCTTTCTCTTCAGTGCTTTTCCAGTGCCTGCCAGTTTTCGATGCGCAGGCCATCCACCCTTTGAAACTCGCCCACGTTTGCCGTGACGAGGACCAGCCCGCGCGACAGCGCATGCGCAGCGATCAGGGTGTCGTAGGCGCCGATCGGTCGGCCGATGCGCTCCAACTCGGCACGCACCGGGCCCAGCACCTCCGCGGCCTCGCGGTCCCACGTGAGCACGTTCGCCAGGTTGAGGAAGGCGTGAACCAGCTGGGCCAGCCGCACGGCTTGTGGCTTCTTGGCTAACCCGTAGACGTGCTCGGCCATCGTGATCGTCGAAATGCACCAGGCATCCGGCGGCAGCGCGAGCAGCTTTTCATTGATTGCCGCGTCACCGCGGATGGCAGCGCTGCTGGCATTGGTGTCCAGCATGTAGACCGCGCTCACGCGGCGCCCTCACCTGTTCTGTGCGGCTCGATCCAGTCCGCGTAGGGGTCGCGAGGGCCATCCATCGGCTGCTGGCGGTTCTTGAGATAGTCCTCCAGGCCTTCTGCAGCCAGCTCTTCGGCCAGCTGCTCGCGCAGCGCCGCGAATGCCGCCCAACTGACGGCCTTGACCGGGGACAGCACGACATCACCCGAGCGGGCATCGCGCCGGATCAGGACCTCGGTGCCCTCGAAGCGAAACTCGGCCGGCAGGCGCACAGCTTGGCTTCCGCCGCTGCTGAACAGACGGGCGGTCTTGATTGGATCAGCGTTCATGATGCGCTCCTTTGTTTTTCCGTGAACCGTGCCGTTTCCAGCAGGGCTGTGACTTCCGGGCCTTGCAGCGCCGCCTGCAGGCCCTTCTCCTTCGCGGCCCAATGTTCCGCAAGCTGCGCTGAGATGGCGTCGGCGGTCGCCTGGCCGTCGAGCATCACTCGCGCGGCCAGGTCCGCGACGAAGCCACCGACGTAGTGCAAGGTGGGAACGTCCTCGCCAATGCTGCGTTTCACGGCGGTGGACAGGCTTTGTGCCAGCACGGCTGTGCGGCCCAGCCGCGGCAACCAGGCGCGCAGCTGCTCGCACTGGTGCGGCTGCAGGACCAGCTTGAAGCCTTCCCAGTAGAGCGGCACGTGTTCGTTCTGCGCGAACCACTCCAGCGTCGTCGATCCGATCTGAGCATTGACGCCAAAGCGCAGGAGCGACGTACTCTCGCTTCCCAGCGTGCAACCCTCCTTGTATCCAGTGGCCGGCGGCTCCGCAACGACCCTGACGCCAAGCCAGCCGTCATCGCCGGGGAACACGCCCAGGGAGAACTCGAATCCCACGAATTCAAGGCCGCTATGCATGCGCAATGGCCGCTGGCCATACAGTTTCTCGGACAGGTCGCGCGCAGCCTTGAATTTCAGCCAGGCATCGGCCGCCGAGGCGGTGGTGCTGCCGACTTCTTTGAGCCAGTAGCTGCGCAACTGCTCCGACTGGGCATTCCACCAGTCCATGCCGCCTTGTTCGTCAGCTGTCGGCGCGCGCGTCACGTCTTGCATGGCAGTTCCTTGAGGCCTGATACCCCAGGCCACGGTGAGCGGACGGTTCAGCTCAGGGCAATAGTATATATATCGTGTAGCTACATTGCAAGAGCTAAAATAGTACAGTGATAACTGTACTTATCACTGCATGCTATTTCGTTGCCCTTTTCGGTGTCCGAAGATACGATGCGCCTAAGCCGTTGATGGGCAAAGAGTTTTTTGGAGTGCGAAGCGCTTGTCTTCGAGGAGCGACCGCCCTGCCCTTCATGCCGTGCGTGTTTTCTCGGAGAGAAATGGAGCCTATCCATGGACAACAGCTTGAGCTTTCGGGCCATCGACGCCGCCCTCACCCGATGCATGGAAGCCCACCCGCCCGAGGGCCTGGAGCGTCGCATGCATCCCGATGCCAACACCATGGCTGGCCTGTGGGCGCAGATGCTGGTGGACCGCGTTGACACGGTGCCTAGGGCCGGTATCAACCCGGATGTCATGGCCGCCTTGGAGCGCTGGCGTGCGAGCGAATGATTTCTCGGGGAGAAAAGATGCCTGATCCCAAGAAGCTGCCGGCTTCCCCGCTGCGCCTGACGCGCGACGTGCTGGCCCACCTGCGTTCCGTGGCCGAAGGATTTCCGGTGGCCAGCTCGGCTCGGCGCTATCTGGACTGCTCGGAGGATTCGGCCGTCGCCGTGCATCGCGCGGCCGTGGACATGGCCGCCGCCGTCGCGCGACGCGCGGGCCTCGGCCCGCGCTGGCGGCTGCTGCGCGTGCAACAGCTGCCGGTCCAAGCGCTGGCAAAGCCCGTTTCCCTCGAAGAATGGGCGGAATCCAATGGCTATGACGGGTTTTCCTTTGAAGAGTTGCGCGAGATCTACGAGGCCGAGAACGGCCCCCTCGGCACCGACCGCAAGACAAAGCAGATCGAACGGCTGCGACGTGCGAGGATGGAACTGCTGCAGCAGCTGGAGGCTCACGCTGTCGAGCCGCCCTCTCTCGGCGATTCCGTTGCGGCCTGGTTCCCCGAAGACCTGGCCGTGCGACTGAAGCGTGCCGGCTTCCACTTGATGGGCGAATTGCGCACCGCCATCGTTCTGGGTGGACGATGGTGGCGAGGCCTGCCGGGCTACGGTCCGGTCAAAGCCGGACAGCTTGCAGCTCAGGTCGGCGCATTGGTCGGCTGGCCGGCCGCACCGACCTGGGCCGCTTCGACGGAAGCGCGCGACCTGGCCGAGAACGCGCACCAGTTGATCGAGCAGTGGATCTCATCCCGTACCGAGTCGGCGCAGACCGTCCGAGCTTATCGGCGTGAAACGCAGCGCTTCCTTGTCTGGCTGGTGTCGGAGAGGCGCAAGTCCTTGGGCGATGCTGGCCCGGACGATTGCACGGCCTACATCGCATTCTTGCGGGCCGTGCCCGTGGAATGGATGAGCCGGCGCAGCGCCGCCCGCTTCCGCGAAGGATGGGCGCCTTTTGCATCGCAGCCGCGCATCACCAGCCAGCGGTATGCGCTGACCGTGATCAACTCCTTTTTCGCCTGGCTCGCGCGCGCCGGCGAACTGCCGCGCAATCCGTGGGATCTGGTGAATCTGCGACTGCCCGATGACCCGGACGAGTCGCTGGATGCGTCGCGGGCTTTCACGCCCACGGCCTGGGCCGTGCTGCATGCGCATGTACCGGAACTGCCGGATGCGGCGGCTGCACGCATGCGCTGGCTGCTGGAGTTCGGCCAGGGCACAGGCCTGCGCGCGACAGAATTGCTGTTCGGGCGCAAGGCGGACATTCGGCAGCGGGACGGAGGGTATTGGCTTCGGGTTCATGGCAAGGGCGCGCGCAACCGTTTCGTGGTTGTGCCAGCATCGGCCATGAGGGCGACAAGGGCCTACTTCGGCGCGCGTGGGTTGGATTACGACCTTGCGCATCCGAACACGCCGTTGCTTGCGCACCTGAAAGCGCCAGAGCTTCCAGGGATGGATGCGCCGGAAGCAGGGCAGCTGGTTAGGAGGCCAGACGAGCAGGAGCGGAAGCAACGTGGCTACCTCAGCTATTCAACACTCGCTCCGGCTTTCCAGCGGTTTGTACGGGCTGCGCTGCGGGCATCCTCACTGTCACATGAGGAACGGGAAGACGCACGTCACGCTTCGCTGCATTGGCTGAGGCACACGCATGCGACACGTGCGGCCGAAGCCGAAGTGCCGCCCGACGTGCTTCAGGCCAACCTGGGCCAAGCCGATCCACGCACAACTGCAGGCTACTACCGCGCCCAGGAGCAGCGCCGCCAGCGGCAGATGGAGCGTGCTTTCGGCTCGGCTGAAGGCGGTTGATGAAAGCAGTTCTGGAGCGTCCCTCATGAGTATTCGTACCTGTACGAATACTTTTCAACTTCCATTCGGGAGAGCCGGCCCTGACCCCTGGGCGCTGCCCGCTGCGCGGTCACCGGACGCCCGCGCGCCCTTCGGGCGCTTTCCGCAGCTCGCCTATTCGGCTCGATCCTTCGGATTGCCGCTGCGCGGCACTGCTCCAGGCCGCCTGCGCAACGCTCATTGGGGGAAGTGCCTGCGGCACATCCCCCAGCCGCTGGGCTGACCCCCTGGGGTGAAGGCTACTGGCCGTGGGCCAGCAGCCTGGAGCGTGCCACGCTGCGCGCGGAGTGCCTGGCCAGCGGCGCCGCAGGCGCCGAGATCCACCAAGGGGAGGGCGTTTCTCGGGGAGAAACGCCAGGAGGCGCTGCGCCCTGGACCTGCACCTGCAGGTGATCCAAGGCCGAATCTGTTCATCAGGGCGCGAGGCAGGTTGTGTGCCAGCCAAGGCCGCGCCACGCGCTCGGGCGGCGGTGGCGTGCGACGGCTTCGGGAGCCCTCAGCGACGACCAACGAGGCCGCGCCCTGGGCCAGCTTGGGGCGCGAATGGGCGCTGCGCCCTGGGCGCTGGGCACGTGCGCGATTGACCGGTGACATGGGCTTCGCCCATACCCAATACCGTTACACACTGGCACATTAAAAGGTGCATTATCAGGTGTATAACAGGTTAAAATACAGGTACGGTGCAGCAATCAAGCGGTGCCGGTCATAAGGAAAATCATCATGGCTTCACCTGAACAATGCGCGATCGATGCACCCGAGACGGACGCCCAGGCGCAGGCGCCGGATTACCTCGGGACGGCCACCTACAGCCCGGAAGACAACAAACTTCGGTTCTACCCGTTCGCGCGACTGTCCAAGGAGGATTATCAGCGCGCCAAGGACGCGGGGTTTTCGTGGGCACCCCGCCAGGAGCTTTTCGTGGCCCCGATGTGGACGCCGGCCCGCGAAAACCTGATGCTGAAATGGTGCGGCGAGGTGGACGACGAAGACCGCACGCTCATGGAGCGCGCCGAGGACCGGGCCGACCGCTTCGACGGCTACAGCGAGCGCCGCAGCCAGGAGGCCGACGCGGTGCGCGCCAAGGTCAAGAGCATTTCGGATGGCATCCCCTTTGGCCAGCCGATCCTCGTCGGGCACCACAGCGAGCGCAGGGCGCGCAAGGATGCGCAGCGCATCGGTGACGGCATCCGAAAGGCGGTGAAGCTGTGGGACACGAGCGAATACTGGGAGCGCCGGGCCGCAGCGGCGAAGCAGCACGCGCAGTACAAGGAGCGCCCGGACGTGCGGCATCGCCGCATCAAGGGCATCGAGGCCGACCTGCGCAAGGCCAGGAAGAACGAGGCCGAGGCGCAGGAACTGGGCCAGCTGTGGGCCGCCGAAGGTCTCGACCTTGAAAGAGCGAAGACGCTGGCCGACCGCGGTTATTTCTCGGTGAAGGAACGCGGGGAGCAATGGGGCACCTCAGGGCGTTGGTGCATGGATACCGCTGGGACCGGGGTTACCCCAACCCCGCAGGGGCTTAGACGGCAGCTGCTGAAGTGCGGACGGAGTTCGGGCGTCCAGCGCTCAGCATGCGGTTGAGCACCGCCACCGCAGCATTTGCCTCGGCCTGCTGGCCACGTGGATCACGGGCACGCAACTTTGGCCCGATGATGGCCTTGAAGCGACCCATCGTGGTTTCCACCAGCGCACGTTTGCCGTAGCCATAGGCCTCTTGCCACTCCAGCCGTCCCAAGCTTTGAATCATCAACAGGTGGTTGTCGCGTGTGGTCGGCGCTGCCTCGAATTGCGCGCTGGGCTGGGCGGTAACGCGCGGTGGAATAATGACGTCGATTTGCGTATCGCGTTGGGCAATCCGCTCGTAGGTTGGCTCGCCGTCATAGGCGCCGTCGGCGGTAACAGAGGCGACTTCGTGCTCGATCTGATCAAGCAGTGGACCAACCTGAGATGGGTCATCGACATCCTGGCCAGTCAAGACCGACGCCTCGATGTGCCCCGTGCTGGCGTCCACTGCCAAGTGCAGCTTTCTCCAGCTACGCCGCGACTTTTGTCCGTGCTTTTTCTGCAGCCATTCGCCTGCGCCAAACAGCTTCAGCCCGGTGCTGTCGATCAACAAATGCAGCGGCCCGGCGGGCAGCGCGCACTGGCGTGGCAAAGCCTTGAGGGTCATGCTTCGGCGACTCAAGGTAGTGTGGTCGGGGGCCTTCAGATCAATCTCGAGCAGCTGGAAAATCGACCTCATCAAACCCTCGGTTTGTCGCAGGGCTTGGCCAAATACCAGGCGCAGCATCAGGCTGGTTTGGATGGCCTGATTCGAATAGATGGACTGCCCGCCTGGTGTGCTGCGCGCTTGGGCTGGCCAGAGTTGCATCGCCTGCGGGGTAACCCAGAACGTCAGGCTGCCACGGTTGCGAAGTCCCGATTCATATTCGGGCCAGTTACGCACGAAGTGCCGCATCTTCGGAATATGATGGCGGTGATCGGCGTTGAATTTGTTGGGCATGTGGCGGGAGGCGGTCTTTTTATCAGGGCCGCGAGCCTAACAGAACGCCTGCGCAGTATCCATGCACCAACGCCCGATTTTGGCCTTTCAGGCGGGAACAAGGGGCATGCCCAGCCGGACCTTGCCGGGCTGCTCGAGAAGCGCGGCCGCCACCTGCTGGCGATGCTCGCGCACGCTGCCGCAACGCAGGCTCCAGGCGACGATGCGCCGGTACCAGAGCTGCAGGTCGAACTCCATCATGAAGCCGATGCCGCCGTGAATCTGCTGCGCGGAGCGCGCCACGAAAATGCATTTGTCGCCGGCGAAGGCCTTGGCCTGCGAAACCTCTATGCTGGCAGGCAGACCCTGGTCCAGCCGCCACAGCGCTTCATGCACCAACAGCTGCGCGCCGTCCACCGCGATCAGCATGTCCGCGCACAGGTGCTGGATTGCCTGGAACGCTCCGATGGGCTGGCCGAATGCTTCACGCTGCCCGGCGTATTCGACCGCGAATTCCATGTCGCGGCGCGTGGCCCCGGCCAGTTGCGAGGTCATCAGGGCCGCGGCGTAGTCGCACAGGTCGCGCGCGATGGCCGCACCCCGGGCCGGTTCACCGACCAGGGCGGACTTCGGCACACGCACGTTGTCGAAGTCCACGCGCGCCTGCGAATCCTTGGCCGTGGTGACGTAGTCGGTACCGCGCATACCGGCGGATGTCGTGTCCACCAGCGCTGCCGCCACGCCGTCTCCTTCGGCTTGGTAGAGCACCAGGCAGTGGCCCGATTCCCGGAAACCGTCGACAAAAGTGCGGCTGCCGTTGAGCACCACGTACTCGCCCTCGGCGCGGCCCGTCAGCCCCTCGGCCGCGGGTGACCATGCTCCCTGCAGACCTTGTACGGCGAACGACAGGATCAGCTCACCCTGCACCACCTGACGCAGCAGCGCACGCTGCGCCGCCGAGCCATGACGCGCCAGCACCAGCGCGGCCACCAGCGTGCCGTGCAGCGGCACGGGGGCAATGGCACGGCCGGCCTCTTCCAGCAGCAGACCGGCATAGGTCAGCGGCAGGCCCTGGCCGCCGCAATCTTCTGGAAGGCTGATGCCAAGCCACCCAAGATCGGCGATCTTTTTCCAAAGTGCAGCGGAATACCGGCTCGGGTCTTTTTCGGCTGCGCGCACCAGCGCAGGCGTCGATTCCGCAGCGAAGAATTCACGCGCGGTTTCCTGAATCAGCGTTTCCTGTTCGTCGGGCAATACGTCCACGTTCAACTTTCAAATAATTTATTTGCGCGGCTTCGGCAGGCCGAGGCCCTTGCGTGCGATCTGATCGCGCATGACCTGCACGCTGCCGTGGTTCACGGTGGACTGGAAGGCCGACAGCAGGTTATGCGCATAAAGCCCGTCCTGCACGTTGTCCGGCGACCCGTTGAGCAGTTGGGCATGCGGACCGAGCATCTGGCCGATGGCCTCGGTGGTGCGCACGCCGTGTTCCGGCGCCCACACCTTTTCGGCCGCGCCTTCGTAGTTGAACGCCTGCCCGCGCTGCTCGATGGTCATGCTGCGCATGGTCATGAGGCGGCACACCTGCCCTTCGATCCACAGCTCGGCGACCTTGTCCCGGACGGCCGCATCGTCCTTCAGTGGCGCCGCGCGCTCGTCGCCCGACTTCAGCCAGTTGACGATGTCCTCGTCGCGCTTCACCGAAATCAGGTACCGCCAGGCGCCCACGCGGTCCAGGTTCAGGCCCCGTTGCGAAACGGCCCAGCCGTCGCCTTCCTCGCCCAGCAGGCAGGACGCAGGCACCTTCACGTTGTCGAAGAAAACCTCGTTGGTGCGTTCTTCGCCATAAGTGGTGCCGGCCGGTCCGCCGGGTTCGTTCTGCACGGTGAGCAGCGGGCGCACGGTGATCCCGGGCGTGTCCATCGGCACCAGCAGGATCGACAGGCCGGCGTGGCGCCTCGATTCAGGATCGGTACGCACCAGCAGGAAGATGTGCGTGGCGACCTGCGCGTTGGTGGTGTAGATTTTCTGGCCGTTGACGACATAGTGAATGTCGTCGCCCTCCCCGGTGCGCGTGGCGCGACAGCGTACGCCGGCCAGGTCTGTGCCGCAATGGGGCTCGCTGTAGCCCTGGCAGAAAATGATCTCGCGCCGGATGGCCGCGGGCACGTAGTGCTGCTTCTGCGCTTCGGTGCCGGAAGCAAGCACGGCCGGCGTACCCGTGCCGCCGCCGCCGATGACGACCTGGGCGGCGCGGTAGAACTCCTCCTCCACCAGAAACTGCGTGATGCGGCTGCCTCCCTGCCCGCCGTAGGCTTTGGGCCAGACGATGGCGTTCCAGCCACGCTCGGCGATCTTGCGGAAGATCGGCGCGGCTTTCGGGCCGAATCCGCGTCCGCGTTTTCCCGTGGTCAGGTCGGCCAGCACCTCTTCGGTGAAGTTGTCCTTGATGAACGCCTGCACTTCATCGCGCAGGGCCTCTTCTTCTTCGCTGAATGTGAAATCCATGGTGTGCTTGATGTTGAATCAGCGGCCGATCTGCGCCTCGATAAGAAACGGCCCGGGTCGTGAGACGGCATGGCGGATGAGTTGGGCCAGTTCCTCACACGTGGTGGCCGCCCTGGCCTCCACGCCCATGCCTTCGGCCAGCTTCACCCAGCTGATGTCCGGCTCCACGATGGAGAGCATGCGCTCGGCACGCTCGCCCCAGCTCGCCGCGCCCACACTCACCAGCTCACCCTTCAATATCTGGTAGCCCCGGTTGGCAAAGATCACCGTGACCACGTTGAGCTTTTCTCGGGCCTGGGTCCACAGCGCCTGGATGGTGTACATCGAGCTGCCGTCGCCCTCCATGTTGATCACGGTGCGCCCGGGGCATGCAATGGCCGCGCCCGTGGCCATGGGCAGGCCACTGCCGATGGAGCCGCCGGTCAGCTGCAGGTAGTCGTGCGCGGGCGTGCCCATGGACACGGGAAAGAACGAGCGCCCGGCGCTGATCGACTCGTCCACGATGATCGCGTTCTCGGGCATGAGCGCCGAGATGGTGCGCAGCACGGCCTCCGCGGTGAGCACGCCTTGTGGCAGGGCCAACTCTTTTTGGGCCTCGAGCAGCGGCACGGCGTCCAGCGCTTTCAGCCGCGCGGCGAGCTCGCGCAGGGTTTCATGCAGGTCGTCGGTCGGGGCCGCCAGTTCGATGAGGTTGGCGCCGGGCTGCATCAGGTAGTCGGGCTTGCCCGGGTAGCCGAACATGGGCGCTGGCACCTTGGCGCCGATGAGGATGACGTGTTTTGCGTCCTTGAAGGCGGCAACGCCCTGGTCCACCGGCGCGGGAGTGCGGGCGATGGCGACACGGCCCGCGCCGCGCTCGATGCGGCCGTTGGCGTACTGAGCGAGCATCGTGGCGCCGGTGCGCTGCACGATCTGGCTGGCCAGGGCCAGCGGGGCGGCGCGCAGCGCGCGTCCCGACAGCACGAGGATGACCTTCTCGCCGGACTGGAGGGCTTTGACGGCGGCGTCGAATTGCGCCGATGAAGGCATCGTGGGCGCGGGCGCCGCGAAGTCGAGCTTGCCGTGCGGTTGGGCCTTCGTCCAGGCGGTGTCCGCCGGCAGGATGAGGGTGGCGATGCGCCCGGGCAGGGTGTTGGCTTCGCGGATGGCCTCGGCCGCGTCTGCCGCAATGTGGTCCGCCGAGGTGGAGGTCTTGACCCATTCGGACATGGTGCGGGCCACGCCCTCGATGTCGCCTGTCAGTGGCGAGTCGGTTTCCTTGTGGCCCTGGCGGTGCTCGCCCACGATGTTGACCAGCGGCACCTGGGCGCGCTTGGCGTTGTGCAGGTTGGCCAGGCCGTTGCCCAGACCCGGGGCCAGGTGCAGCAGTGTGCTGGCCGGCTTGTCGGCCATGCGGGCGTAGCCGTCCGCAGCGCCTGTGACCACGCCCTCGAACAGACCGAGCACGCAGCGCATGCCGGGGATCTTGTCCAGCGCCGCGACAAACTGCATCTCCGATGTCCCGGGGTTGGCGAAGCACACGTCCACCTTGCCCGCCAACAGTGTCTCTACCAGCGTTTCTGCACCGTTGCGGTCCTGCATTGAAGTCTCCTGAATAACCGGCAAAATCCGGCCAATAATTCGTTATGCGAATAGATGATTCGCAATTTATTCACTATCATAACTTTGCGCTCCCGGTGCGTCAACGGGACATGCGCTGCGTTGACAGCTTGGGCGCAGGGTACTATCATTTAATTGTGAATTAAAGATTCGCATTGCAAATTATAGAAATGGAAACGCATGTTGATAACGGATGAAGTGCGGTCCTATATCGGGCTGTCCAGCGAAGCCGACTTCGCCTGCGACGCGGTGGAGGCCGGCGCTGTGCGGCGCTTTGCACAGGCCATCATGGATGAGGATCCCGCCTACCTGGGCGAGACCAACGATGCCAACCGGCGCTTCGGCGGGCCCGTGGCGCCGCCCCTGTTTGCCAACCACATGGTGCGGCGCCCGTTGGGCACGCCCGACCCGGTGCAGAACAACGCGCTCAACCCGCTTTTCGACGGCATCGTCCCGGTGGCCAGCCTGCCCGGCATCAAGCCGCTGTCCCACCTGGCCTCGCTCAATGGCGGGTCCGAATTCGAATTTTTCCGCTACGCCCGCCACGGCGAGCGCGTGAGCCTGAAGCTCAGTTACGCAGACATCACCGAGAAGGAGTCCAGCAAGGGCCCGATGGTGCTGGTCGTGCGCCAGTACGAATTCAGGACCGACGGCGGCGAACTGCTCATGCGCGCGCGCATGACCACCATCCGGAGATAACGCATGGCCGAACAGCTGTACTTCGACGACGTCAGACCAGGCCAGGAACTGCCGCGGCTCACCAAGGGGCCGCTGGGGGAAATCCATCTTTTCCGATGGTCTGCCGCCATGGAGAACTGGCACCGCATCCACTACGACCGGCGCTTTGCGCAGGAACAGGACAAGCTGCCCGACCTGCTGGTTAACGGCTCGCTCAAGCAGCAGTTCATCACGCAGATCGTCAAGGACTGGGCAGGCCGCGATGGCTGGGTCTGGAAGGTTGGCTTCCAGTTTCGAGCGATGAATACCGTGGGTGACACCCTTCACGTCTGGGGCAAGGTCAAGTCGACCGAACGGCTGCAGGACTACGGCCTCGTGGTCGTCGAGCTCGGCATCGTCAACCAGGACGGCAAGGAAAACACGCCCGGCCAAGCCACGGTCGCGCTGCCCTTTCGCGGCGGCCAACCCGTGCCCTATCCCTTCGTGCCGCCGCCCGGCACACAGGCCGCAGCCTGATCCACACACCGAACATCTACGGAGAACACACATGGCATCCATCCCCACCAAGGTACAGATCAACGAAGAAGGCCCGCGCGAGGGCTTTCAGATTGAAAAGGGCAACATCCCGACGGCCCGCAAGATCGAACTTATCGACAGCCTGTCGCAGACCGGCCTGAACCGCATCCAGATCGTTTCCTTCGTCAACCCGAAGGCCGTACCCGGCATGGCCGACGCCGAGGAAGTGGTGGAAGGCTTCAACAAGAAGCCCGGCATCAGTTACGTGGGGCTGTGGCTCAACGACAAGGGCCTCAAGCGTGCCATCGACAGCGGGCGGCTGGAGGTCAAGGGCTCGGTCTCGCTGTCCGCATCGGAGCCGTTCCTGATGCGCAACCAGAATCGCACCCAGGAAGAAAACATCCCGCTGCAGCACAAGACCATGGAAATGTTCAAGGCGAACAACGTGGCCGTCACACGCGGCGCCGTCATGGCGGCTTTCGGCTGCAATTTTGCTGGCGCCATCTCCCCCGACACCGTTCTTGCCACCATCACCACGGCCAAGGAGATCGCTGCGGCCCATGGCTTCAAACTCGAGCAGATGATGCTTGCAGACACCATGGCCTGGGGCACGCCGGCCGCGGTCAAGCGCCTCGTCGGCGCGGTGCAGGACAAACACCCCGAACTCAACATCTGCCTGCACCTGCACGACACGCGCGGCATGGGCATCGCCAATGCCTACGCCGGCCTCGAAATGGGCGTCAATACGTTCGACGCCGCCGTGGCCGGCCTGGGCGGCTGCCCGTTCGCGGGCCACGCGGGCGCGGCGGGCAACGTCTGTACCGAAGACCTGGTTTTCATGTGTGACGAGATGGGAATCGAGACCGGCATCAATCTCGAAGCGCTGATGGAATCTGCCCGGCTTGCCGAGGAAATCGTGGGCCACCCGCTGCCCGGCTCGGTGATGCGCGGCGGCAGCCTGCGCGCCCTGCGCGAACAGGTGGCGGCTGCCAGGGCCGCCTGAGCGAACTCCGAAAAAACAACGAAGCAAAGCGACCAGACACCCGATGGCAAACCACAAGGATTTTCAAGGAAGCGGCCCCCTCAAGGGCCTGCGCGTCGTCGAACTGGGCATGCTCTTCGCAGGCCCGCTCATCGCCACCAACCTGGCGGACATGGGCGCCGAGGTCATCAAGATCGAACACCCCAAGGGCGATGTGGTCCGCGGACTGGGCCGCGGCGACAACAGCCTGTGGTGGAGCGTCGTGGCACGCAACAAGAAGCTCGTGGGCGTGGATGTCAAAAAGCCCGAAGGCGCAGACGTGGTGCGACGGCTGCTCGCTACGGCAGACGTGTTCATCGAGAACTTCCGCCCAGGCCGCGTCAAGGAATGGGGACTGGACTACGACACGCTGCGCGCGGTCAATCCGGGCCTGGTGATGATTCACGTGAGCGGGTACGGCCAGACCGGCCCGTACAGCGAACGCCCCGGCGTCGGCACCCTGGCCGAGGCCTTCAGCGGCTACGCGCATGTGACGGGCGAGGCCGACGGCCCGCCCACCTTGCCTTCGTTTCCGCTGGCCGACGGCGTGGCAGCGCTGACCGGCACCTACGCGGTACTGGCCGCCCTGTGGGCGCGTGACCGCAACGGCGGCATCGGGGACGAGATCGACATCAGCCTGTACGAGCCGCTGCTGAGCATGACGGGTCCGATGCTGATCAACTACACCAAAGGAGGCGTCGTCTCCAACCGCGAAGGCAACCGCGCCCGCTGGTCAACACCGCGCAACACTTACAAGACCAAAGACAATCGCTGGATTGCCGTCTCAAGTGCGGCCGACTCCCCTGCCATGCGCCTCTTCAGGGCGATCGGCCGTGAAGAACTGACCACCGACCCTTCTTGGGCAACCAATCGCGAGCGTCTCAAACGCGTGGACGAATGCGACGGAATGATCGCCGAGTGGATGTTGGCGCACACGCAGGCCGAGGTTATGGAACGCTTGAACCAGTTCGACGTGCTGGCTGCGCCGGTCAACGACATCGAGGGCATCCTCCAGGACCCTCACGTTCTGCAGCGCGGCACGGTGGTCACAGTGGCCGATCCGGTCATCGGTGACACGCAGGTGCAGGAGGTGGTCCCGCGCTTTCGCAATGCGCCGGGCCGCGTGAACTGGCTGGGCAAACACGAGGTCGGCACCGAGACACGCGACTTCCTCATCGAAGCGGGCTA
>Ga0209608_1000509_pt1:2500-38492 | contig 38492 bp, 44 predicted proteins | sample AD_UKC130_MetaG_FD_184428 | JGI IMG/M metagenome (GOLD analysis project Ga0209608, IMG submission 184428) | Active sludge microbial communities of municipal wastewater-treating anaerobic digesters from Canada - AD_UKC130_MetaG (SPAdes) (version 2) | ecosystem: Engineered > Bioreactor...
CATAAGGCTTATCGATTTGGAGGGCTTAACACAAGAAGAGTGTGCCGAGCAGATGAATGTGGCACGTAGTACCGTTCAAGGTATTTATACCGCAGCTAGAAAAAAACTGGCTGAATCGTTAGTTAATGGAAAAGTACTATTAATCGATGGTGGTAAATATCAGCTTTGTGACGGCTTTAGTAACAGTTGTGGTCATGGCTGTCATAGGCATGGGCGTGGCCGATGCTTTACAGATCATGAAGATCAAGGTGATTGATTATACATTCAGAAAAGTAATTGAACATTTCATGTGCTCTCAAAGTGCTCATAGTATACCAGATGTAGATACTGGAAGAAGCTATGGAGATCTTTCCTGTGAATTTAGCCATTTGCTTAAAAGTAAAAGATAGTCTCATAGAGGAAATCAGCTATCTTGTGTTTGGGTGTTGTGCTTCAATTGCAATATCGAGTGCGACGCTGATATTAGCAAAGGATAAAATCTTAAAGGAAGCGTGAACATCACAGAAAGACATTGTTAGAGCGTTAGACGGCCTTCCTGAAAATAAGCTCACTGCTTAAACCTGAGAGCAAGTACCGTTGTACAATGCAGTCAAAAAATATTTGGAAATTAAAAGAACGGAGGATTCTTATGAAAATAGTAATTCCAGTAGATGCGAAAACTTTGGAGTCAAACATATGTGCATCCTTTGGACGTGCCCCATATTTTCTTATTTATGATACAGAAACTAAGGAAAGTGTATTTATTAATAACAGTGCGGCAGCAAGTACAGGTGGTGCCGGGATTAAAGCTGCACAAACAATAGTAGATAATAATGCAAATGCTTTGTTGACACCAAGATGTGGTCAAAATGCCGCTGACGTGCTCAAATCTGCTGATATTAAAATATTTAAAACGACATCCACTTCAGTAAAGGATAATATTGCCTCTTATATCGATGGGAAACTCCCCTCACTGGATGAAATCCATGCCGAATTTCATGGACAGAGAGACGATTGATATGAAAATCGCTGTCCTAAGTGGCAAGGGTGGCACAGGAAAAACGCTGATATCAGTGAACTTAGCAGCAACAAGAACATCGACATATATAGACTGTGATGTTGAAGAGCCAAATGGGCACCTGTTTTTTAAGCCTAAAGGAGTTCAAGAGGAAGAAATATCAGTAAGAATTCCAAAGGTCAATAATGAACTGTGCAATGGATGTCGAAAATGCGTTGATTTATGTAAATTCAATGCCCTTGCCTATATCAAAAATAACTTGATTGTCTTTGACGATGTATGCCACTCCTGTGGCGGTTGCACCTTAGTTTGCCATGAAAAGGCACTAACAGAGAAAGAAAAAGTAATCGGCAAGGTTCAAAAAGGAATTTCCAGTGAGGTGACGGTGTGGACAGGAATATTGAACACCGGTGAGGCTACTGGCATTTCTATCATACGAAAGTTGCTTGCCGAGGACAATCATCATGGAGACCGGCTGACATTTATCGACTGTCCTCCCGGAAGTTCCTGTATCGTAATGGAAAGTATCAAAGATGCAGATTATTGTGTATTGGTAGCTGAACCTACATTGTTTGGCGTTCATAACCTCAACATGGTATATGAGCTGGTGAAGTTATTTGATAAGCCTTTTGGAGTGGTTCTCAACAAATTTTTGGAAGAAGAAAACCCGGCAGAAAAATTTTGCTTGGAAAGAAAAATCAAGATTTTAGGTAGGATTCCATTTGACAATGAAATGGGAACATTGAATTCAAATGCAGAGATCGCTGTAAATAAAAGTGACAAATACCGTGAACTGTTTTCTTCTCTACTTGACACAGTGATAAAGGAGGTGCAGCATGAAGCAATTACTAATTCTTAGCGGAAAAGGTGGCACAGGAAAAACCACAATAGCAAGTGCATTTATTAAGCTCTCCGATGCCAAGGCCTATGCTGATTGTGATGTAGATGCACCTAACCTGCACCTTATAATCAAGTGGAATTCTCAACCGGAAAAAACAGATTATTATGGTCTACCAAAAGCAGAGATAAATTTGGAGTTGTGCATTGAATGCGATCAGTGCAAACAAAACTGCCGGTTTGACGCAATCAAAAAAGTAGATTCTCACTATAAGGTTGATTCATTTGCGTGTGAAGGCTGCGGCGTTTGCGAGTATGTTTGCCCAGTGCAAGCAATAACTTTGAAACCAGCAGTGGCTGGAGAGTTGATGTTGTATTCTGATGAAGAAAAAGTGTTTTCAACAGCACAACTCAAAATAGGTAGCGGAACCTCTGGAATGCTTGTCACTGAGGAGAAAAAACAGATGAAGTCAGCAGCAGTTGATTCTGAAATTGCCATTATTGATGGTTCTCCCGGAATAGGCTGTCCTGTTATCGCTTCACTCAGCGGGGTGAATATGGTTTTGATAGTTGCCGAACCTTCCATATCGGGTATCAGCGATATGGAGCGCATCATAAATACAGCTGCGAAATTCGGAACTAAAACAGCAGTATGTGTAAATAAATGTGATACCAACATTGAAAACACAGAAAAGATTGAACAGTTTTGTGAAAAACAAGGTCTGCCCTTTGTCGGCACGATACCTTTTGACACAAAAGCCGTGAAAGCTATTAATAATGGTCAAACCATTGTAGACATAGACTGCACATCTGGGAAAGCGGTTAAAGAGGTCTACAACAAGACAATAAATCTGCTTTTTGAAAAGGGTGATGGTTAAAAGTTGTGCTTATTAAAACTCTAGTAGAAAGCACATCGACTTCAAAAGAGTTCGGTTGAAATACTAGATAAATATACTCAAAATAGAAAAAGGGAGGAAAACAAAAATGACGAAAATTGCTGTAGCAAGTGAAAACGGAATGGTAACTAATCACTTTGGGCATTGCGAGGAGTTTATAATTTTTGACACTGAAAATGGTAAAATTATCAAAAGTGAAACCATTGCCAATCCTGGACATAAACCTGGTTTTCTACCTAATTTTCTTACCGAGCTTGGTGTAAATGTTATCATCAGCGGAGGTATGGGCGGAGGTGCAGTTGAGATTTTTAATGAAAGGAACATTGAAGTTGTAATAGGAGCTTCTGGTGACGCAAAGGCAGCTGTAGAAGCATACCTACAAGGTTTTCTAAAATCTACAGGCTCTGTTTGCCATGAACATCAGCATCATGGTGAATGTAGCGAATAAGATACAACATTCGTACTTACTATGAAATAATACTTGCATGATACAATTAGTGCGAGTACTGTTTTTCGTTATATAAGAGAATGTTAATAAGTACTGGTGATTCAAAGGGCTGAAACGCCTTAAAGAATATGGCATGCATTGTTGACCGTTCGACCAAAAGGACATGTTTGGTTGATTGTGTCTATCAAACATTCAAGAAGAAATAGAATAGATAACAATAGACTATAGAATAACGGAACCGCTACCTTGTACGATTGTTTCATAAAGTACGGTAGCGGTTTTTGTTTGCAATACGAATTTCATTTACTATCTTTACTGTCTTCGTTGTAATGGAAGATCAGAATTTTGGTGTGCAAATTAGTTATATAAAACACTTTTGTAAAGTAGGCAGCCCTTTGGTATAATTAGAATGAATTGTATTATCAATTTGTTAACCAGAAAACAATTGTGCGTGCAGAACTCTCACAAGAGTGATTTTGAAAAATCAAGAAAGTGAAGGGAAGGTGAGAACATTAGAAGTAGTGATGGAATGAATATAGCTAAACCGTGTGTTGAAGAAGTAGAAAAATACCAGCTAATGTGGTATAGTTCTGAAAGTGACATGCCAAAAGAGCATGCGCTTGATAAGCTTTTTCTCACCACTTATCCATTGAACAAATGCATCGACGACGTTCTTGTGAAAGTATCCGTACTGAACGATATCTATGGTACGAATTTGTTCAATACATTTGCAATGGCAAGTCATATAGTGGAACTTGACATAGATGAAAGACTGCAGAAAGCTGATGATACGCTGGTAATGGATATTGCAAAAATGACACTACCCAACGGGCAAGTGAAAAGCTTTTACTCATTTGCTACAAAGTACTGTAGTCGCCACAAACCAAAGGATTATCCCCTCTATGATAGTTACGTTGACAAAGTGCTTCGTTACTTCAGAGATGTTGATCACTTTTGCTAGTTCAAAAGTGCAGATTTGAAAAACTATCCAATTTTCAAGTCAATTATTTCAAAATTCAGAGACTTCTACGGTCTTGAAGAATACGATTTCAAGAGACTCGATATGTACCTCTGGAGACTTGGAAAAGAGAAATTCTCGAAAAATTATGTGTGAAACGTATGTACATAGAAAATCAGAGAGGATGATGGATACTTGAACGCGCTAACGCTCAAGCTAAAAGATGTTTTATCTTCCGTCTTTCCAATCATAATCATAGTACTGATTTTGAATTTCACGTTAACTCCGCTTGGAGCAACGTTGTTAATTAGATTCCTCGTTGGAGCAGCAATTATAGTTGTGGGACTAACTTTTTTTCTCGTTGGAGTGGATATTGGCATAACACCAATTGGTGAGGTCATGGGAAGTACCATCTCAAAGTCCAAGCGTTTTTGGATCATAGCCATTGCAGGTTTGGCACTCGGTTTCTTTATCACAATTGCCGAGCCGGCATTACATGTTTTAGCGGGACAGATACAGTCAGTTACATCAGGCATGATATCAAAGAATGTCATCGTCATCACTGTATCTTTAGGTGTGGCATTGCTACTTACGGTAGGCCTTCTGAGGATCGTGTACGATTTTTCAATTCGTACCCTATTTTTAATCTTCTATAGTTTTATATTCCTTCTTGGACTATTCACGTCTCGAGAATTCTTACCTGTATCGTTTGATGCAGCTGGAGCGGCCACGGGAGCGCTCACAATACCGTTCATCTTAGCTCTTGCAGTTGGTGCTTCGAAGATCAAGAAAGATAGTCGTACCTCCGAAAGAGATAGCTTCGGATTAGCTGCTTGTGTTTATGTAGGTCCCATACTTTCAGTTATGAGTTTGAGTATACTCTCAAGAGCAGAGAAGATAACCGGTAGTTTAGCGATAGACGAAACATTTTCCACTTCGGCAATGGCACCATTCATCGAGCAGTTACTACCAACGATGTTAGAAGTTACCATTGCTCTTTTACCAATCATCATTGTTTTCTTGATTTTTCAAAAAACTGTCTTCAAACTTCCCAAACACGCGCTTAGAAAGATACTTTTTGGTTTGCTCTTCACGTTTATTGGATTTTTGATGTTCCTTTTGGGGGTCAATGCAAGTTTTATACAAGTTGGGAGCGTAATTGGATACAAGTTGGCTTCTATGGACAACAAAATATACGTTATCGTAGTCGGATTTCTTTTTGGCCTTGTTACGGTACTTGCTGAACCAAGTGTTCAAGTGTTAACATATCAGATAGAAGAGATAACCAGCGGATATGTGAAGAGATTCGCTGTCCTGTTCACGTTGGCACTTGGTGCATCATTGGCTATTGGTTTATCTGTAATAAGGATACTTGTACCACAGATTCAGTTGTGGCATTATTTATTACCAGGTTACATCATTTCCATCGTTACGATGTATTTCGTTCCTGACTTATTTGTTGGTATGGCATTCGATTCTGGAGCAGTTGCGTCGGGACCGATGATAGCAACGTTCATCATGGCATTCACGAATGGAATTGCTGAAGCTGTAGAACATGCAAGTGTCGTAATAGATGGCTTTGGCATGGTTGCAACAGCTGCAATGACTCCAGTTGTTGGAATACAAATTCTTGGTCTGATTTTCAAGATGAAATCTCGGAAGGGAGGAATAAAAGATAGCAAAAAAGAATAGTAGAAATCTTGGAGAATCTGTTGAAATGGAACTGGTGTGTATAATTGTTAACTATGGATTGGGCAGTAAAGTAGTTAAATCGGCAAAACGCCACGGCTTTTCCGGTGGAACTATAACTTTGGCAAAAGGTACCGTCAACAGCCGCGTACTGAATTTTATAGGACTGGCCGATGTGCGAAGGGAGTTAGTATACTTAGCAGCTGAAAAATCAGTTGCATACCGAGCTCTTGAGGAAATGAACGAGGAATTTGAGTTTGATAAACCAAATCGTGGAATAGTCTTCACAACCTCCATCAATAGTATTTTAGGCTCAAAGAACATCAAATCTGAGAAAAGAGTCGTAAAGAATGATATAGAAAGAAGAGGTGACGAAGCAATGTACAACTTGATCACAGTCATAGTAGACAAAGGAAGGGCAGAGGAAGTAATCGATGCGGCAAATAAAGCTGGGGCAAAAGGTGGAACGATCATCAACGCACGTGGTTCAGGAATACATGAAAGTGGCAAGATACTTTCCATGGAAATAGAACCAGAAAAGGAGATCGTAATGATACTATCAGAAAGTGATACGACAGAGAACATAATCTCTGCGATAAAAGATGCAATCAAGATAAACGAGCCGGGTAACGGAATCTTGTTCGTTCAAGATGTGAACAGAACGTATGGCATTTACAGATAAGCAACACATTACGAGTATAAGAAAATTGAAAAGGTGAGGTAATTTAACATATGCATTAGATTAGTTGAATAGTTAAAAAAGTCATTTAACTCTGCCAATTTTTCTTATCTGATTTTTCAGATATTTCCCGTATTCATCTTTGACAATGTCTGTTATCGAAACGCACATATCATGCCCGTTTGCGTGGATAATTTTCCCTTCACCTATATATATCATGACGTGTCCTTTCATGAAAAGTAAATCACCTGGTTCCGGAGATTCTACACTTTCAAGGCACTCTTCTTGGTCTCCGGCATCACGCGGTAAATCCTTCCCAGTTAAATCGTAGAGCCTATTTACAAAGCCTGAACAATCAAAACCATAAGAAGATATACCACCCCAAAGATACGGAACGCCAAGAAAATCAAGCGCTAAATCAATAATATTGCTATGTATGTTGAGTAAAGAGTCACTCAATGAATAAACCGTCCCATTGGGAAGTATATATTCATTCTCCGACTGTTTATACAACCTACTTCCAACAGGAAGAAGAAAGGATAAACCACCAACGGTTTTACAAAAAGGAACGGAGACTTTTAAGACTGGGAGTTTGTTCAATTGAGAGTGTTCATCTTCTGACAAGATGTGCAAAGTATTTCTATTGACATATCCTCGATAATCCACCCTCTTATCGCAGATATATAGATACTCATTGTCTATCTGTTCTTCGAGTAATTCGACTATCTCTCCGAAAACAATCTGATGTACTCTCTCACTCCTGAATTTTGGTTCTGCTCTAACATCGACAACTGGTTTAATGGCCATAGCCCATTTATTTTGCATCTTAATCATCTCCATAGCAATGGTCTTTGGATTTTACCACCATTTGGCGCTGAATTTGTATTTCTTTGCCTCATTTTTGTCTTTGGGTTTTTCAAAGATAAATATATGTTCGTGACCTATCACGTAGAAATCATACCCCTCACCTCTCCATTTCTCACTTGTCCATTTCAAGTTCCTTTGAATTTTTACGATATCCTCTTTTAGGATGAATCCTACATCCAAGAATACTTGTAGAACCCTTGTAGAGACTGGAACATAGTGTTTGTGTTTTCTTGCATCGCTAACCAAAATTGCACAAACTTTGCCAGGTTTCAAAACTCTGAAAGACTCCTGCGCGACTTCGTACATCGCAGTTATGAATTGCTCAAAGGGTAGTTGTGAGATGTCATCTTCCACGTTGCCACTGCGTGTGTACGAAATCAATTTTGCATACGGGGGATGTGTAGCGATGAGATCTATACTTTCGTCTGTGATTTTATCCAAATTTCTTGCATCGCCACAGAAAGTTCTTATCGTTGGTTCAACATAATCTGGAAAGAGGGGGCTATAGTAAAAATTCAACCGATCTCGAGCAACCATGACTGCATTTTGATTGATATCTAAACCTATGGCATTCCTTTCGAGCAACTTTGCTTCGACTAACGTTGTTCCACTTCCCATCATTTGATCCAAAATCCACTCGCCCTTCTCAGTGTACTTCAAGATGAGATTTCTTGGAATGTAAGGCGACCAACTTCCACGATAGTTTCCCCTATGCGTAGCCCACCTACCTACGTCGGGAAAATTCCACACCGTCGTTCTTTCAAGCGCATAACCATTCTGTGGACCATACGATTTGATCGTCCAACTCCTGCCAAGCTTTATCTCAAGGCCATCTATAACAACAGAAGACCTTTCTCCAACAAACGTTTTGTAATCCTCCTGGGTTACTTCAATCATGCTTCTCAACGTTTCCTCACATTCTTTAGTCTCTTTATCATCTCTCTCCTCGCCCATGCTTAAGTGGCCTCCTATACATCTCACTAAAAATATCGCTACATTTCCATACTATGGAGATTGATTAAACATGCATATATTCCACTCAATTCTCGTTATAGGTTCTATCGATAAGCGGTTTACATCGTTCAAAATCCTCCGGTGTTTTGATGATAACTTCCAAATCGCCAGTACCCCAATGTCCCTTATTTCGTTCATCCTCTATAAATCCCTCTTTTAGCTCGACCGTATCTGGATCGAGTCGAAGATGAAGAATGAGCTTATTTTTGAATACTTCAACGCAAACAATATTCTTAACCTTTCTAAAGGCCACATAATATCGTAAAATGTTCTCTGAGACATCATCTCCCAAAGACAAAATGTAATCTCTGATGGTAAAATAGATATTTTTTATGTTAACAGGAGCTTCTTCGAGGCGTTGTGAAAATGTCTTAGCACCATTCTTAGTAGAATTTATCTCAGAGTTCTCACTGCTTAAAGAATTACTTAATGAACTGATTGGTAACGCCGTTTCTTGAGAATCGTTCAAGAACTCAAAAAGTAGCAATTCATTGCCATACCTTCTATATCTCACCAACTTTATGTTCCTCTGCATCTGATTCACCGCATGGACATCATATTTTGTAAAATCGTTGGCGATGCATATCACGCACGGCATACTCCAATCTATAGCATCTGCCTTTTCCTTACCAAATTTTTTCAGCACGAGTAATTCGAAATTTGCTTTATGATCCAACAACCAATCCAAATAGAATAGGCCTTGGTTAATCACATTTTCATTGACACTCCTTTTGTACTCGAAAATCACTGGACAATTGTTTTCATCTATACCTATACTATCCATTCGACCATTCGGAATCACATATTCAGAGCCGAGAAAAGTTACGCCAAAAAACAGCTGCATGTTCTTTTCTATGATATTCTGTAGTTCCTTTTCTAAAGTAAACGTTGTCTGTTTGATTTCCTTAACCTCACCGTCTATTGAAAAAAGCTTGATCTCAGACATCATCTTTCCCCCTTGAATAAGACTGGACACCGAAATGTTTTATCATGATAATATTTTAACATTTTCCTTTATTTTTTCCAAACTTTCCACGATTTTAGCAAACTTTACTTTAAGAATTTTCCATTGCACGAGTGCTATAATAATCTGTAATAATCTTGTATATTTAAGCATGGAAGTGAAAATACATGGCTAAAATTACTTGCAAGAGCATTCTTACAAAGAGCAAACTCCCGGGTGCGGATTATTGTTGCAACATATATGTTGGTTGCACGCATGGTTGCGTGTACTGTTATGCACGTTTCATGAAACGCTTCACTGGTCATGAAGGCGATGTGTGGGGACAATTTGTTGATTACAAGGCGAATGCGCTGGATGTGTTGAAGGAAGAGATTTCAAAAGTGCGTTGGAACGAACACATATTGCTCGCCAGTGTCACGGACGATTATCAACCCATTGAGAGAAAATTGGAACTGACTCGGGAGTGTTTGAAGATCATGGCTAATTACGATGTCAACGTTGATATCCTCACAAAATCCAGTCTTATACTCAGAGATGTGGATGTGATAAGAAGATTTTCACGATGTGAGGTGGGGATAAGTTGTGGAATAGACGATAAACGTGCATCTGAGATACTTGAACCGGGTGCAACCCATATCGATGAACGATTTGAAACGTTGAAAGCACTCAAAGAGAACGGTGTGAGATGCTATGCATTCGTCAGTCCCATAATACCGTATATTACTAACTTGGAAAACATCATGCGTAATATATCTGGAAATGTAGATTACGTGATGTTCGAGATTATAAATCTCAAACCACTCGATACGGGATTGTTTAGAAATACGTTGATAAAGCTTGTAGGTGCTGAAATTTATGGTGAGATACTAACTGCAGCAAAGAACAAACATTACTGGGACACTATGCAAGAAAAAGCCACAAAACTATGCAGAGAGTACGGTATCGAGATGACAGGATTTTTCAGACACGACAACGAGTACTAAACTCGGACAAATAGAGTTCTTAAGCAATATCCAAACCGCGAGACTACTTTGAAGACTGCTTAATCCTGATGAGGCGTATCTATTCACACGTGTAATTTCGGCCCCCACCTGCTAAATATCATCCTATTGTTAATTGAAAATAGGTATCTGATTTCTTGTATTCTAAATATCATATTGACAAAATTCGATTTGAGGATAATAATCATAAGTGATATATATCGAATTATTTCGATTTGAGGTGGTTGTATGGAAAACGTATATCAGCAACATGCTAAAGTTTTCAAGGCTTTTTGTGATGATAATAGACTGAAAATACTTGAAATTCTCAGAGATGGCGAAAAGTGCGCTTGTAAGTTATTGGAACATTTAAACATAAATCAATCATCACTTTCATATCACATGAAGATACTTGTTGAATCTGGAATTGTTGAAAGTAGAGAAGAGGGAAAATGGACATATTATAAGATAAGCGAAAAGGGAAGCAAATATGCCATAGAGTTACTAAGGACTTTAACAAATGTTGTTAATTCAAGACAGGAAGTTGAAGGCACAGATATTCAAAACCCGGGATGCTGCAAGGTACAAACTCAAGATGTTAAGTGAAGTAGTAAGGAATTCACGATGTAGAGTCTCGTTGCTTTGTTGATAAAGCTTGAAGTGGAGGCATCTGTTGATGGGTGAGGCTTTTACAGTGTTGAGATTTGTTGAGAATCAAATACTTGGCATGAATTGGCTAAATAATCTGCTCTCTTCTTTACTCACATTCCTCGGTGTTGATTTAACAAACCAATGGGGTAAGAGCCTGCAATTCTTTATATATGATATCATTAAGATCATTTTGCTTCTGTGCATTTTGATATTTGTAATAAGCTACATACAGAGCTATTTTCCGCCTGAACGAAGTAGAAAGATATTGGGAAAATTCCATGGCATAGTTGCCAACATAGTTGCAGCATTGCTGGGGACTGTAACGCCATTTTGTTCTTGTTCATCTATACCATTGTTCATTGGTTTCACATCAGCCGGTTTACCTCTCGGAGTTACGTTTTCATTCCTAATCTCATCGCCGATGGTAGATCTTGGTTCACTTATATTGCTGATGAGTATTTTCGGACCAAAAGTGGCAGCTGTTTACGTGTTAGCAGGTCTAATAATTGCGGTTGCCGGTGGCACATTGATAGAGACCATGAACATGAAGAAGTACGTGGAAAATTTCATTTTATCTGCGAGCAATGTGGACATAGAATCACCGAATTTGACTTACAAAGACAGATTAGTCTATTCACGAGATCAAGTGATTTCCACATTTAAGAAAGTTTTCCCATACATACTTGTAGGTGTGGGTATAGGTGCTTTGATTCATAATTGGATACCAGAAGAGTGGATTTCAAATGTACTTGGCAAAAATAATCCGTTAGGCGTTATCTTAGCTACATTGGTAGGTGTTCCTATATACGCCGATATATTTGGAACAATTCCAATTGCTGAAGCACTTTTTGCAAAGGGTGCGCAACTTGGTACTGTGCTTTCATTTATGATGGCCGTCACAACACTCTCTTTACCATCAATGGTTATGTTGAGTAAGGTCATAAAGCCTAAGCTATTGACTCTATTCATTTCTATATGCATTTTCGGAATCATTGTTATTGGATATCTGTTTAACATGTTTCAAACGTTTATTGTATAGTGATGTAGAATAGAAGTATAGCACAGAAATTGGAGGTGTTTGGTATGGTAGAAAATGAGGGAAACAGCAAGGCAAGGGAATCAATAAAGTCCGTAAAAGTGCTTGGATTGGGCTGTTCAAGGTGTAAACAACTTGAGAATGTTACAAGAAGGGCAATAGAACAACTTGGCTTGGATGTAGATTTTGAACATGTGTCTGACCCAGCTAAGATTAGCTCTTATGGAGTAATGAGTATGCCAGCACTCGTTATAGATGGAAAAGTTGTGTCATATGGAAAGGTTCTAAAGACAGAAGAAGTTGTGGAGTTGCTGAAAAACCTCAATCAATAAGACAATATACTCTAATTTCAGCACAATTAACTTGAATATCTTGTTGTGTGCTTCAGTATGATGCTTTTTGCACTGCCTATTCATGCTTCAATGAATTTCATATACTCTCTATGCAATATTTTTAGTATAATCAGTTGTTCTAAGAAATATCCAACATATCAGATTTGATTTTTCATTTGTAACCTACTTTAAGTGTGTTATACCTACGACACACTTTAATTTTTGCACAATTCTCTTTGAATTTGAAGAATTGTATAATATAATTAAAGCGAGATATAGGTGCCGCTCTTAAACCATTTAAAATGTTGAGGGTAGAAAGTGTAAGGCCATAACTAATTGAGAGGCGATGAAGATGGTAAGTTATGTAGAACTTGCCAAATTTGATACTTTTACGATAGACGATGTGTGTCAACTTGTGGGAAATAAAAAAACCGCATATTCCCTTGTTTCTCGCCTATCAAAAAAGGGATTAGTAAAGAAGATACGTAATAATCTCTATACTTGCATCAATGCAGTAGATGGACAACCTATTGCTACAAGGTTTCACATAGCATGTGCAATCAATGAAACTGCATACTTATCGTATCATTCAGCATTTGAGTACATGGGTATGTATAATCAAGTTTTTTTTCAAATGTATGTTTCTTCAACAAAGAGATTTAATGATTTTGAGTTCAACGGAATTAGATACAAATATCTCCCATCTAAGTTGTCGGCTGGGATAATAACGCCAAGGAACACTAAAGGAATACGGGTAACTACATTGGAACGTACAATAGTCGACAGCATAGAAGATTTTGAAAAAGTCGGTGGTTTGGAAGAACTTCTGAATTGTATTGAGATGGTAAACTATTTAGATGAAAATGAGGTGATTAAATGCTTGGAATTATAAAACAATCAATTCCTATATCAGAAAACAGGGTTTATTCTGGAACATTATAAGGATCAATTGAAACTTTCCGACAGTTTTATAGAATTGTGCAGAAATAGAGTTGGGAAGAGCATTAGGTACTTAACGAAGAATAGCACGAAGTATTGTAAGGAATGGAGACTAGTTATTCCAGAAGAACTCTTCAGCATAGACCAACAAGGAAGGATTATTTCTGCATATGTACGATAAGAACTATATTTCTAGGAAAGCATCTGAACGTGGATTTGTGCGCGATACTTTGGAAAAAGTTTATCGTTTAATTGAGAGAAGTCAATTGTGAGGTGCATCGTGGAGGCAGAAATCGAGCCAAAAGTTCAGCATAGGGCTATTCTATTTGCCATTTTAGCTGCTGCATTGTATGCCATAAGTTCTCCTGTATCTAAGTTACTGTTGAAAGAAGTTCCGCCAACTTTCATGGCATCTTTTCTCTACCTTGGTGCTGGTATAGGGATGGCATTAGTTGGACTCGTGAGAACTGTTAACGGTATTGAAAGTGGCGAGAAAAGGCTCACAACAAAAGAGATACCCTACACTGTTGGTATGATAGTTTTAGACATTGCCGCACCGATATTTTTGATGATTGGTCTTACCACGGCAACGCCAGAAAATGTCTCTTTGCTCAACAATTTTGAGATCGTGGCCACGTCGCTTATTGCGCTACTCATCTTCAAAGAGCAAATAACGAAGAGACTTTGGAGTGCAATAATCTTGATAACGCTTGCAAGTATGATATTGTCCATGGAAAACATGAACAGTTTCTCATTTTCCATCGGTTCGATATTTGTATTATTGGCGTGTACTTGTTGGGGCCTTGAGAACAATTTTACAAGGAAACTTTCGATAAAGGATCCATTGCAAGTAGTTGTCATCAAAGGATTTGGTTCAGGCACAGGTTCTTTGTTGATCGCACTTGCCATACATGAGCGTGTAAGTAATTGGTTGTACATCTTTGCTGCACTGTTATTGGGTTTTTTAGCGTATGGAATGAGTATATTCTTCTACATATACGCGCAAAGGTACTTGGGGGCTGCAAAAACGAGCGCTTATTATGCAGTTTCACCATTCATAGGTGCTGGGTTGTCTTTACTCATTTTCAGAGACGTGCCCACTCTAACGTTCCTTGTTGCGCTCGCGATAATGCTTGTTGGAACGTACTTAGCATCTATTGATGGGAAAGAATAGATTAAAGAAATAGATTTTGGAACATCATACGAAAAAGTAGTGATGAGGTGATGCAAACGAAAAGAAAAGCCAAGGTATCATCCGCAGTGGTTGTTTTTATATTAGCTGCCATAGTTGTTATAATACAGAATATTCCATCCGGTGTGACAGTAACACGAGTGATCGACGGTGATACAATTGAAGTAGAAATGAGAGGAGAAACATACAAAGTTAGACTAATAGGCATCAACACGCCGGAGAGCACGACGAGAATCGAATCATATGGCAAAGAGGCATCTAATTTTACGAAATCGCAACTTCTGGGCAAAAAGGTTTATTTGGAAAAGGATGTGTCTGAGACCGATAAATATGGAAGACTGCTCAGGTATGTTTGGCTCAAGAAACCTTCGGAACCCACAGATAGCGAGATCAGGACAAAGATGTTCAATGCGATACTTGTGCTTGAAGGATATGCACAAGCTGCTACTTATCCTCCAGATGTGAAGTATGCAGAGTACTTCGCAAAATATGAGGCAGAGGCAAGGGAGAGCAGTCGTGGATTATGGGCTTTGGAAAACTCAAGTCCAAAAAACCTAAATAGAATAGTCTACTGGACGTCGAATGGTAAATCTTATCATTACTCAAAAGACTGTCCGCTACTACAGAAAAGTAAGACCATCAATCAAGGTACTTTGCAAGAAGCTTTAGATATTGGTAAATCCGATCCATGCAATTACTGTGTCAAATGATGCCTTCCAAAATGGCAATTTTCGATACATTATGTGCTATAATCTCTTTGTACGTATTCTGTTCGATATCTGGAGGTGTTAGCTGTGCAAAAGCATAACTCCAAAATTCTACCCATAGTTCTCATAATCGGTGTTATTCTTCTTTGGGGACCTGTTGCTTTCTCTATCCTTGCCACAGTGGTTCACTTTTTTGTTTCATCAGGTCGATTTGTCTTCGACTTTTTGATACCTTTGGAAGTCTTTCCAGTTATAGTACTGGGTGAATTGTTCATATCAAACTATTGTGCTAAAAAAGGGTTTCCATGGAAGTTTCTCATCTTTTTAACTATATCTACAGTAGCGTCCTATTTTCTCATTAGCATTGTGGCGACACTGTCTGGGCTCGGTTCTGGTGCTAACGATATTAGTGATGTACCTTATGCATTTGCAGCGATCATCTTTTTGGTAGTGCTCTATTGGATATCATTCATATGGATCGGAGTAAAAGGTGCAAAGCAACTCCATAATCTTTTTGTCAAGAATTGATTATTTCACGCTTTTTTGTACTTGATATATTGTTTGCTTGTGTTAGAATTTGTCTTTGGAAGCGATTATGATATATTATGATATTAAGATGTGGAGGTGGGATAATGGAAGTTGTTGCAAAGATAGTGGACGGAGTCTATTACGTGGGTGTAAACGACAGGGACACGCATCTTTTTGAGAATATCTGGCCATTGACAAAAGGTGTTTCGTACAATTCTTATCTTGTTGTAGATGAGAAGACAGCCTTAATAGATACTGTAAAAGTTAGCAAGATGGGTGAATACATCGAGAAAATTCACCAAATACTCGATGGGAAGAAGCTTGATTATTTGATAATAAACCATATGGAGCCTGACCATTCTGGTGCGATTTCTTCCATAGTTCATGCATTTCCTGGTGTAAAGGTTGTTGGAAATAAGAGGACACACGATTTTATAAAAGCGATGTATCACATAGACGTGAATTTCTATGAAGTGAGAGAGGGCGATGAGATAGACCTCGGCAATCGCAAATTGAAGTTTTTCTTGACGCCTATGGTTCACTGGCCAGAAACAATGATGACGTACGAGATAAACGATAAGATACTTTTCGCAGGAGATGCGTTTGGCGGTTTTGGCTCTCTTGATGGCGGTATCTTCGACGATGAAGTGGATGTGAATTATTTTGAGAATGAGATCAGAAGATATTATTCAAATATAGTTGGGAAATTTGGTCCCATGGTGCAAAAGGCTTTACAGAAATTCAATGGAGTTGAGATCAAGATCGTCTGTTCCACGCACGGTCCTGTGTGGAGAACAAATCCGATGCATATTATCTCAGCTTACGATAGGTGGAGTAAGTATGAGTATGAAGAGGGTGTCGTCATTGCTTACGGCACTATGTACGGAAACACGGAGAAAATGGCCGATTATGTTGCACGCGTGCTTGCAGAAGAAGGGGTTAAAAATATCAGGGTTATGAATACATCTACAACGCACGAATCATTTATAATCAACGAAATTTGGCGGTTCAAAGGTATCATTTTGGGTACATGTACGTATAATAACGGTATATTCCCGCCGATGGAGAATCTGATAATAAATCTATCGCACAAGGGATTGCCAAATAGAGTCTTCAGCGTTTTTGGTACGTATGGTTGGAGTGGCGGCGGGGTGAAAGGCATTGTCGATTACATCGAGAGAAACAAGTGGCAAATGGTTGGTGACCCTGTTGAAGTGAACTTCTCGCCACGCGAAGAAGACTTCGGCCGATTGAGAAACCTCGCCGTTGAAATGGCAAAGGCAGTTAAATCTGAATGATAAAGATAGCTAATTGAAAATTAAAGCTCCGGGAGACCGGAGCTTTAACTTTGTATTGACTATTTATTTGGAAAATTTGCTTTTCTGTTCTGGTACCAAATTCGGTGGTATTCTTCCTTCAAGTGCCTCTATGATATTTAGTGCCACAATCTGTGACATTTTTTCTCTTGTTTCATATGTTGCAGAGCCAATGTGTGGTAGAAGTACCACGTTGTCCAATTTTTCTAGGCCCGGTGTTAATTTAGGCTCATTTTCGTATACATCGAACCCTGCGCCAGCAATTCTACGCTCTTTCAATGCCTCATACAATGCTTGCTCGTCGATAACAGGACCTCTTGCTGTGTTTACTACGATTGCATTAGGTTTCATGCGTGCAATCTTTTCTGCATCTATCATATGGAACGTTTCTTTCGTCAATGGTGTGTGAAGCGATATGAAATCTGATGTACTTATCAATTCATCTACGCTCAAATATTTTGCTTTGAACTCACTTTCCACTTCCTGCGGAAGTCTATTTCTATTGTGGTAAACGATATTCATACCAAATCCCAGTGCCCTTCTTGCCACAGCTTGTCCAATTCTTCCCATTCCAATGATTCCAAGGGTCTTGCCATATAAATCATATCCAAGCATCAATTTTGGTTTCCAACCGACGAACTTGCCATCTCTCACGAATTTATCAGATTCCACAATTCTTCTTGCCACAGCCAAAATCAATGCAAATGCAATGTCAGCTGTTGCTTCCGTCAGTACACCTGGCGTGTGCGTTACGTAGATGCCTCTCTCTGTTGCAACTTGTACGTCGATATTATTGTAACCGACAGCATAATCGGCTATGATCTTCATTTTTTCGAGAGACTGGATGAATTCTGCGTCTATTGGATCTCTCAGATGTGCTACCATTGCGTCCGCTTTTCTGGCTCTTTCAATCATCTCTTCTTTTGTCAGAAATTCCTCGCCAGTATACACATCGAGCTCGAATTTCTCGCGCAGCATCCTCAATCCGGAGTCAGGTATTTCGTAAGTTACGAAGACTCTCACTCGTTACCACCCCACCATTTGACTTCGTTCCCCTCTATGAACACTTTTTCCACTCTTGCTTGCGGTAGGAATGGGTCATTGTCCCATATCGCGATATCCGCATCCTTCCCAACTTCGATTGAACCAACCATGTTATCTATTCCCAAAATCTTAGCAGGGTTGATTGTCAACATCTTTAAGAGGTCTTCCTTTTTTGCACCGTACTTCATTGCGATTGCCGCTTGCATGTTCGCATATTCGAGTGGATTCACCGGATGGTCAACCATTATCGCAGTAAGTACGCCCTTTTCGTTGAGTATGCGTATGTTATCGTACGTTTGATCTTTCAATTCTATCTTCGTCCTGAACCCAAATGGCCCTACAACAACTGGCACGTTGTTTTCAACCAAATAATCGACAACTTTGTAAGCTTCAGTACCGTGCTCTATGACCAGCTTAAATTTGAATTCTTTTGCTACCCTGATTGCCGTGACGATGTCTTGTGCTCTATGTGCATGAATTCTTGCTGGAATCTCACCATTCAATACAAGTTCTCCAATTTCAAGTTTCGGATCCCTGTCAAGAAATGCGCCGTCTTTTTCTATCGCTCTTCTCTTTTTCTCCATATAATCTTGAACTTTCATGAAATAGGATCTCATAATTGCTGCAATGCCAAGTCTCGTCGACGGCAACTTGTTCATACTTCCATACACTCGCTTAGGATTTTCTCCCGTTGCCATCTTCAATCCTGCGGGTGATTTAACTATGCAGTAATCGACGATGTTTGACTTGAATTTGACAATTGCGCCCTGTCCACCTATGACATTTGCACTTCCTGGAAGAATCATGACAGTTGTGAATCCACCATCGAGCGCCCTCTTTATTGCTATATCGTAAGGGTTGAATGCATCTATTGCACGAACGTCTGCGGTGATTGGATCTCCTACCTCATTCCCATCTTGAGCTGAACCAATGCCCTCTTCAAACAAGGCAACGTGAGAATGTGCATCGATAAAACCGGGAAGTACGTATTTTCCAGTTGCGTCTATCACTTCAGCATTCTTTGACTTTATGTTCTTACCAACCTTTGCTATCTTTCCATCTTCGATTAGTACATCTCCGATGAAACTTTCACCTGTTACTGTAACAACAAATCCACCTTTGATCAACTTCGACATACAGACAACCTCCCATCGTTGTGTGATAATAATCATATTGCTGATAATGGTTATAAAAATATTATATCACGGTTGATTCGTATTGCGAACGAAAAATACCATACTTAAATGAAACTTAACCATGATTCTTAACAAAAATGTTCGTTTTTGTGGTAAAATCTTCTTAGAATATTGATTTTTTAAAAAGAAAGGTTGAGGGGCTGATGAGATGGGAAATCAGAGAAGTTGATGAGAAGTTAGTCGAGCAGCTATCGAGAGAATTGGGAATCTCAAGATTGACTGCAAAATTGCTTGTTCTAAGGGGCATCTACAGTGTCGAAGATGCCAGGTCTTTTTTATACCCAACCAAACAGATGTTGCGTTCTCCGTTTTTGATGAAAGACATGGACAGGGCCGTTGAGATACTCCTTGATGCAAGAGAACGTGGCGAGAAGGTCTTTATCCATGGTGATTATGATGTTGATGGAATTACGGGAACTGCAGTTTTGCATACCTTCCTATCAGACAACGGTTGGGAGGTTGATTACCACATACCCAAACGTGTTGACAACGGCTATGGTATCCAGCCACAATTTGTTGAAGAAGTAGCACGCAGCGGCGGTCACGTTATACTTACTGTGGATTGTGGTATAACCGCATTTGATGCAGCGCAAAGAGCAAAAGAACTCGGCATGCGGCTCATCATATCGGATCACCACCAACCTAAAGGTACTCTTCCTGTTGCAGATGCAATTGTCAATCCAAAAAGGCAAGATGATACGTACCCATTCAAAGAATTTGCAGGTGTTGGAGTTGCCTACAAGCTTGTTTGTGCATTGGCAGAACAACTCAATATTCACTATTCTGTGCTCGATGATTTACTCGACTTGGTTGCACTTGGCACTGTAGCAGACATGGTTGAGATAGTTGACGAGAACAGATACATTGTCAAAGAAGGGTTGAAGAGGCTCAACAATACAGCAAAGCTTGGTATTCTGCGCCTGGTACAGAAACTTGGTATAGGAATGATCAGTACAAGAGACATAGGTTACAGAATTGCACCAAAATTAAATGCTGCAGGAAGGCTTGATTCTCCTGACGATGCATTCAAACTTATAGTAACAAAGGACGATGCAAATGCTGCAGAACTAGTTGAAATATTACTCGGTTACAATACAACAAGGCAGGGAATTGAGGCAAAGATATACACAGAAGCTGTTCAAATGATTGAAGCAAATAGACTAAACGAACTTCCTATAGTCGTTGCTTACGGATATGGATGGCACTTAGGAGTAATGGGCATTGTTGCAACGAGATTGGTGCATCTGTACAACAAACCTGTAATGGTGATATCGATAGAAGACGGCATAGCTAGGGGCTCAGCACGAAGTGTACCGGGAGTAAATATTATAGAGTTACTTGAAAGATTTAGGGATATATTTGAAGACTTCGGCGGGCACACTATGGCTTTGGGATTCAGTTTGAAAGAAGAAAAAATACCTGATTTGTTGAGGACTATACGCGAGAAAATTAGCGACGATGATGTAAAGATGGAGCCAGTTGTCGTAGTAGATGAAAAGATAACTGTTGATCAGATAGATAACAATATCTTAGAAGCTATCGAGATGCTTGAACCATATGGACATGGTAATCCAGAACCCGTCTTTCTCATACAAGATAGTGCAGTAGAGAGATTCAGAATCTTCGGCGAGTCTGGATACAACGTTAGATTGACCTTGAAAAGTAACACGAAGAGCATAGAAGGTGTTGGATTTGGCCTAAAAATATCGCCAAATGAAATATATACATTGCAACCTCAACTCTTGAGGATGGATGTCGTTGGAAATTTAAGGGTCAGTGACAACGGCCCTCAGCTTAACGTGCTTGACTTAAAAGTTTATCATGTAAGCGATGATGATGTTATCGATAAGACATTCTTACACTCGTTTACAGCCAATTGGCGTCAACAGAGAGAAGAAGACTACGACTATCACAAAGTAGAAGATGATATATTCAACAGAGCATCGAAAGTGTGTGAGTTAAGCGAACTAAAGAGGCCGATATTGCTAAGATTCAGAGTGCCTTATAGGAACGCTTTCTTTTATAATCTCATGAAGAAAGGCAGAACATTGATAATTAATCCTTCAAGCACTGAAGCTATGCATGTATACGAAAGCTTGCAAAGGCATAATATACCCGGTGTTGTGCTTGCAAATTCTCTGAATAAAGCAACAGGGAGGCATGTGATCACAAATGCAGTCTATGCAGATAGTTTTATCAATGATCCTGAAAAATATGATTACATTGTACTAAATGAAATTCAGTTCTTGGCTCATTTTGATGATAATCTTTACGATAAAATCATTAAGAAGTTTGGAAAGAACGCATTCTTTACAACAATTTATTCATTCAACACAAACTTACCTGTACACGAAGTCGATGGAAAATTGGATTTTTCGATCGAAGATAAGAGAAATCAACCAAAATCGCTCAGTAATGGTACATCCTCTTTGATTTATCTTTTTTCGTCTCATAACTCGGTTGAAGTATTTTTCAATAACTATGTCAAGAAGGTCTCAACTAGAGATGTCATATTCTACTCACCACAGCTTGCGCCATTTCAAAGACTGATAATTTCAAATCTAATCAGAAAGAAAAAGGTTAAGAAGCTTGTGTCCTCAACGAACAACGATGCTCTACCGTCTCTATTTGGCTCAGCTGAGATCAGACTATTTGATTTTCCATACACATTCAGCGAGATCACAGACGCCGTCAGTGGCGATGGGACTATCTTGCTGCAACTGAACTATTCGTCGCAAGATGTTTCAAAAAAGTATGATTGTTTGAGAAAACTCTTTCCAAGTGAAAATGAATTAGCTCAAATCATGGAAGAGATAAATATCTATTTGCCAACAAGCATGGATGAATTTGAACAAATTGCATGGAATTACCCGATACCAAAGGGAGTTGTTAAGAGTGTTTATAGAGACTTAAATGCTATATCTGATGGTATCATAAACCCAGTTGAACTGCGTTCTGATGCAGTAACACGTCTCAAAGAAAGGGAAATAGAACTCAACTATTTTGAAAAATACACATTGCAACTTGAGGCACTTTCGGTGAAAGAAATCTATAGACTAATAATGGAGAGGTATCTATATGACTCAGACCTTACGGTACATTTTGAGAGTTGATAATCCAGCCAAGAAATGTGAAGAATTAAGAAAGGCCGGCTATTTTGCAAAATTGTTTCCAGACCCTGAAAGGCCAGAGAGAATTGCTGTTTTGACTGATAAATTTGTCGATGGATGCGAAGAATTGGGAGGAAATATCATAGATGAGTATTATCGCGATAGATTACGGGAAAAGTAAGTGTGGCTATGCAATTGGAACGATGTTCGTATCTGAAAGCGGAACGGTGAAGACCTCTGATATACAAAAGAAAATGGAGAAGTTTCGAGAAATTGTACTTGGGCTACCATTGTCCATGAGTGGTAATTATTCTACTCAGACGTTTGAGGTGATAAAATTTGGTCTGAGTCTGTTGAAGGCAGGGAAACGGGTACTGTTCATAGATGAACGTATGACAACAAAGATGGCAAAAGTCTACGATAAGAAAGATGACGATCGATTCAGTGCCGAACAACTATTGCTGGACTATCTTCAAGCACCTGATAGGACAATCGAATTGAAGACGTCAGTTGCTTCAAAGCCACAGGAGATTTCCTGCGAGTGTGCGGCTATTGTGAACGTACCATGCGATAAAGATTTCCATATCTCGAAAATTATCGGTTATAGCGAAGATCCATACATTGCATACACCATGTTTAAAGAAGGTGGGTTTGTCTACAGAGTATGGAACGATTTTGTACAGAATTTGACTTTGCTTGAAAAACTTCCTGACTGCGTTATAATTGACAATAGTATGAGAAATAAGCTTTCAGAGCTAAGTGATGCCAGAAATTGGCAAAATATGAAGATTATCGGCCTCGATATCAAGTAATTTGGGAAGTGCTCGTAGCTTAACTGGATAGAGCATCGGACTCCGGATCCGAAGACTGCGGGTTCAAGTCCCGCCGAGCACGCCAGAGTCTAAAACTATGAAAAATGGTACATTTGAATCATTCAAATATGGTGATATAATTAATTTCAGTTGAGATAATAAAAAGGGGGAATAGATTATGTCGAAACATCTTGACGAAGTAAAAAACAAGATCTTTGAAAAGAATGTGGATGCTCTTCTGGTTTTAAATTTAGAAGGGTCGAACAAGATCACCACAAGGTATTTGTCAGGTTTCACCGGCACTTTCTCAGCACTGCTCATTACACCAAAAAGGCACATAATCATCACGGATTCGAGGTACTGGGTTCAGGCTAAAGAAGAAAGCGATTTCGAGTTGGTAAAATACATTCCTCCAAAAACCTTCTTCGAAGTAGTAGCAGATTTAATAAGCAATTTAGAATTGAGAAGAGTAGCAATCGAAAAAGAAAGAATATCCGCAGCAAACTTTGATTGGTTTACAAATAAAGTTAATTGTGAATTTGAAGATGTCTCTTCTCTCATCGTAGAAGTCAGGGCAACGAAGAGTGAAGATGAGATAGAAAAGATGAAAGTAGCAGCTCAGATTGCAGAAGAAGCTTTTAAAAAGATGCTTGAAATCGCAAGGCCCGGCATAAAAGAAACAGAATTGGCAGCATACATGGAATATCAGATAAAGTTGTTGGGAGCAGAGGACTTAGCATTTGAGACGATCCTTGCCTCAGGTTACAGAGGAGCACTGCCACATGGTAAAGCATCTGAGAAAGCAGTTCAGTTGGGCGAGCCAGTTGTTGTCGATTGGGGTGCAAGGTACAAGGGTTACAACAGCGATATAACCAGAGTATTTTGCATAGGTGAGCCTAATGACGAAGTTAAGGAAGTTTACAACGTTGTCTACACAGCTCAAAAAATGGCTCGCGAATCAGTAAAGGCTGGAATGACCGGAAAAGAAGGAGACGCAATTGCAAGAGATTACATAACCCAATGCGGATATGGTGAATACTTTGGACATACGCTTGGACATGGATTAGGATTGGAAGTTCACGAGAGCCCAAGTTTGAGTTACAGATATGAAAAGCCACTTGAGGTTGGACAAGTTGTAACGGTAGAACCGGGAATATACCTCGAAGGAAAATTTGGAATAAGGATAGAAGATGATGTTGTTATAAGAGAAAATGGATGTGATTTGATTACATCACTGCCGAGGGAGTTATTCATAGTCTAATAAGATGAGTGATGACGCAAGGAATACAGAAGATAAGAATGTTCCAAAAGGCGAGAAAAGCGACCAAGGGTCCAAAGAAAAAAACGACAAGAGAAATTCTAAGAGTCCAGTTGCAAGTGTAGGCAAAGACTTGTCCAAACTAAATATAATCTCGTCGCTTGGCTTTGCAATCGTTGGAAATGTACTTGTAGGTCTTGTTATAGGAAAGCTACTTGACAACATATTTGGTACAGGGAAAGTCTTTCTTATAACATTCATAATATTGGGACTAATTTCTGGACTTTACAATGGTTTTGTTTACTTATTAAAAGAGATAGAAAGGTATGATAAAGACGAAAATCAAGAGGCAAGAAGAACCGAAGAACGATCAAAAGAAGACGAAAAGAAAGATAATATCCATAAGTAATTACCCTATAGGTGTTAAGCCCTCTGATACCATGAGTTTGGCTATAAGAAAGTTAAGCACTTACGCACTTTTATTTGCTGTTGGCGAATTTGCACTTTTTGCACTTTTGGGTTTGTGGGATGGAGTCATTGGGTTAGCCATTGGAACTGTTGGCATGTTTCTTGGCATCACATTCATTGACAAAAGTTACGAGAATTATGGTATAATATCGCTTGGCAAGAGAAGAGTTCCAAAACTTTATTTTCTGAGATATCTCTTGTACGCTTCTTTATTTTTGTTGTCGGCGATAGTAACCACGGAACCAGCGTTAGGTATCGTAGGTACCTTCTTGGGTATGATAAATTTCAAAGTCGTGATCTTTCTGTTTGCTTGGAGGTGGCAATAGTGGCTGAAAAGAAAAGGCGAAGGATGAGTAAGAAAACAAAAATTCAGCTCACAATTTTCCTGATAGTTTATGTAACGGTTGGAATAATAAATGTCCAGTACCTTCCGAAATCCCCTTCTGATGTACTTGGAAATGTTGCAAACAGATGGATAGTTGGTAATGGGCCTTGGTTCTTGCAGATAAATCCGATGACAATAATCATGTCACTTGTTGTGATAACAATCATCGTGTTATTTGCAAGGGCTGTTCACAAAGAATACTCACTTGTTCCTAACAGGAAACAAGCATTTGCAGAGTCAGTAATGGACTTTGTTTACGACATCGTCCAGTCAAGTATTCCAGATGAGCGATTTGCAAAGAGTACATTCAAAATTGCGACAACACTGTTTTTATACATAGCAGTAGCAAACCTTCTTGGTGGATTTGTACCTGGAATATCAGTTGATGTGACCAAAACTATAGGGGCAAATGGTGAGATTATAAGAAATGCAAAATTTATGCTTTTTAGCGATACATGGTTTGCTCCAACGGCAGACCTGAATACCAATTTGACATATGCGATCATGGTTTTAGTTATCAGCCATTATTTTGGAATAAAGGCTAAAGGGTTTAAAGCATGGTTGAAGAGTTTTGTAGAGCCAGTACCGTTTTTGTTACCTTTGAACATCATCGGTGAACTTGCAAAGCCTATATCACATTCTATGCGTCTTTTTGGGAACATTACAGGTGGAGGAGTTTTGGTTTTAGCATTGAGCTACTTCGTTAAGTACATGTTCTTACCACCGCTTCTATGGGGATATTTCGGAATATTTTCCGGATTGATTCAAGCATTTGTCTTTTCAACTTTAACGATAGCATACATATCATCTCAAGTAGGATAATATATGCTTGTACGTTCGTTGGTTTCTAACATAATTTTAAATTAAAGAGAAGACTACCATCTTAAAGGAGGTATGATCATGGATCAAGAAACTATGAAGATTTTAGCAGATGCTATTGTTGTTGCCGGTAAGGCTGTAGGTGCAGGATTTTGTATGGGTATAGGAGCAATAGCACCGGCTATAGGAGAAGGAAACATCGGTGCTCATGCATTGGATTCTATTGCAAGGCAACCGGAACTTGCAAACGTAATCACCACGAGGATGTTGATTGCAGACGCTATTGCTGAAACGACAGGTATTTATTCATTGTTGATAGCATTCTTGATACTGTTCGCTCTGTGAGGCGGTCAGCATGGATTTTTTCCAGATAAACTTGACTGCTGTTGTTCAGTTATTGAGTTTTCTTTTTCTCCTTTGGGTACTAAATAAACTCCTCTACAAACCCTTTCTTTCCATGATGGATAAAAGAAAAGAAAAGGTAGAAGGGGATTTGCTTGAGGCGGAAAATGCGAGAAAGAGAGCTGAAGAGTTACAAAAGGAAGCTGAAAATAGCTTAAAAGAAGCAAGAGCAAGGGCTGATCAGATATTGTCTGCTGCTAATGTTCAAGCTGAAAAAGTTGTTGAAGAAGCCAAAGAAAGAGCTGAAAAAGAGGCTGAAAGAGTCTTAGCAAATGCCAAAATCGAAATTGAAAGGCAGACCCAAGAAGCATTGTCACAAGTTCAAACCGTTGCAACAGAATTGGCGATTAGTCTTGTAATTAAGGTGCTTAAAGGTACTTTAGATGAGAAGGCAAAAAGAGAGTATCTCATCAACGTACTTAAGGAGTATGAAAAGCAATGATGTACTCTGCGGTCGCTAGTAGGTATGCTGTAGCACTATACAAAGTATCAAAAGTGAATGGTAAGACAGAAGAATACAAAGAACAGCTCAAAGTACTCAATCAATTGTACGATGCTGTATCGGTTTTTTTGAACAATCAATCTGTTGCGGTAGATGAGCGCGCTAATTTCCTCATCGACCTTATGAAGAAATTAAACGTAGAGGTCGATGAGGCGTTTGCTAGATTCATTCATCTATTGATCGCTAACAGAAGAATTAAGTTTATAAAGCAAATTGCATCTTTTTTTGACTACACTATATTGGATAATGCCGGATTGATTCCAGTCGATGTAACCTCCGCTAGTGAACTTTCTTCTGAAGAACTGGGACTTTTATCCAACTTTGTTAAAAAATATACCGGCAGAGAACCAGTCTTCAACGTCAAATTTGATGAAGATTTAATAGCAGGGGTAGTCCTTGAATTTTCTGGGAAGAAATTGGACGCAAGTATCAAAGGAAGGCTTCAGAGCATAGTCAAAGACGTGCTTATTAGGAAGGGGTGATACCTTGAGATTAAACCCTGAAGAAATTGTTAGAGTACTTGAAAGCAAGATAGCAGATTACAAAGAAGAGATAAAACTCGAAGACGTTGGAAAGGTTATAGAAGTCGGTGATGGTATCGCTAGAGTCTATGGGTTGAATAACGTTATGGCTAACGAAATGGTTGAATTTGTCGAAACCGGAACTAAAGGCCTTGCTTTCAACCTTGAAGAAGACAATGTTGGTATCATCATACTTGGCGAATATACACAGATCAAGGAAGGTCACACGGTAAGAAGAATGAACAGAATAATGGAAGTCCCCGTTGGAGAAGGGCTTCTTGGCCGCGTTGTAAACCCACTTGGCGAACCTTTGGATGGTCTTGGCCCAGTCAGTTACAAAGAGACCAGACCTATAGAATTCAAAGCACCTGGTGTCATTTACAGAAAACCTGTCGATACTCCACTTCAAACTGGTTTGAAAGTTATCGACTCTCTGATTCCAATTGGACGTGGGCAGAGAGAATTGATAATTGGTGACAGGCAAACCGGTAAGAGTGCGATAGTTGTTGATACAATAACAAACCAAAAAGGTAAGGGTGTTTATTGCATCTATGTTGCAATAGGACAAAAGGCAGCAGCGGTTGCAAGGATAGTTGATAAGTTTAAACAATCTGGTGCAATGGACTATACGACAGTTGTCGTCGCATCCTCGTCTGATCCTGCAACGCTCCAATATATTGCACCATATGCAGGTTGTGCAATGGGTGAGTATTTTATGTTCAAAGGTAAAGATGCGTTAGTTGTATACGATGACCTCTCAAAACATGCGGTTTCTTACAGACAAATTTCTCTGCTTTTGAGAAGGCCACCGGGAAGAGAAGCCTATCCTGGCGATGTGTTCTACCTACATTCCAGACTATTGGAACGAGCGGCACGTCTCAACGATAATGCAGGTGGAGGGTCTTTGACAGCTCTACCAATAATAGAAACTCAGGCGAATGATATTTCTGCTTACATTCCGACAAACGTCATATCCATTACAGATGGTCAGATATATCTTGAACCCGGTTTATTCTATGCAGGTCAAAGACCAGCTGTGAACATAGGGCTTTCAGTTTCTCGTGTCGGTGGTGCGGCTCAAATCAAGGCAATGAAACAGGTATCAGGTTCACTGAAACTTGATATTGCACAATACCAAGAACTCGAAACATTTGCACAGTTTGCAACAGAGCTTGACCCAACGACGCAAGCTCAACTTACCAAGGGTCAAAGATTGATGGAACTGATGAAACAGCCACAATACAGTCCTATGGAAGTTGAAGAGCAAGTCATCGTTCTATACGCGGGCGTTAATGGTTACCTCAACGATTTACCGATTTCGTCTGTTAAGACCTTTGAAGATGGGCTACTAAAACATTTCAAAGAAAGATATCCAGAGGTCTTAGAAGAAATCAGAACGAAGAAACAAATATCACCTGAACTGGAAGCTAAACTGAAAGAATACATAAAGGCTTTCAAAGAAGACTTTGTAAAGATATACGGGAAGTGATGCCAAATGAGTCGCGGCAAGCTTCTCCAAATTAAGAGGAGAATAGGCGCTACACAATCCTTAAAGAAGATTACAAAAGCGATGGAGATGGTTTCAACCGCTCAAATAAAGAAGGTTGAGAAACGTCTTGAAGTCGTTCGCGAATTTTTGAAGGAGACAAAAAACGTAGTTTCCCAAGTCCACTTAGAAATAGAACATCCCTTTGTTACTGGAAATGGTAAAAGCGCGTTAATTGTAATCGGTACAGACATGGGATTGTGTGGTTCATTCTCATCGGAAATTTCAAAGAGAGCTTTACATTTGGATAGAAAAGAGAATTTTGATCAAATATACGTTGTAGGTGCAAGGACTGCGCCTGCATTTAGAAAAAATGAGAAAGTAGCTCGCATATACGAACATGCATATGATGTACCAACTTTTGAATTCATGCAAACCCTTGTTGCGGATATGTTGTCTAATGACGTAGCACGAGTAAAAGTGGTATATGGAAAATTCAAGAACAAATTAGCCCAAGTACCAGATATCTTTGTGTTGACACCTTTTGCCGAGGAAGATAAAAAAGAATACGGTGATATGTACGAATTTGAACCTGTTGGGCCAGACTTCCAGGTTAAATTAATAGAATTCTATGCAACAAGTGTACTTTTTTCTTTAGCATTTGAAAGCAAAATCAGTGAGCTTTATGCAAGACAAAATTCAATGAGAAATGCAACAGAAAACGCAGATGATGTTGTAAGGCAGCTCACTATAGATTACAACAAAGTGAGACAGGCATCCATCACCCAAGAACTCATAGAAATAGTTACTGGCGCAGATGCCTTAAAAGAAAGATAAGGGAGTGATGCACGTGTCCAAAAAATCTAAGGGAACAATAGTAACAATAATTGGACCGGTCGTAGATGTCAAATTCTCAGAAGGTGAATTACCGGATATATACGACGCACTAATTGTTACAAATCCAGAGAACGGCAGAAGATTAGTCTTAGAAGTAGAACAGCTCATCGGTGATAACACGGTCAGGACGATTGCTATGGATAGTACCGATGGTTTTGTTCGTGGAATGGAAGTAGAAAACACTGGAGAACCTATCAAAGCGCCTGTTGGTCAAGGTGTGCTCGGCAGGATGCTCAATGTCATAGGAGAACCAATTGATGAACTTGGAGAGATAAAAGATGTTGAATATTGGCCAATTCATAGGCCCGCACCATCCATGGCAGAACAAAACACGGAAATAAACATACTTGAAACTGGTCTTAAAGTCATTGACCTGCTTGCACCATTCCCGAGAGGTGGAAAGATAGGCTTCTTCGGTGGTGCGGGGGTTGGAAAAACAGTGCTTGTTATGGAAATGATCAGAAATATCGCCATAGAGCACCATGGTTTTTCCATGTTTGCGGGTGTTGGTGAAAGAACAAGGGAAGGAAATGACCTTTACCTTGATATGAAGGAAGCGGGAGTTTTGAATAACACAGTGCTTGTGTTTGGTCAAATGAATGAACCACCGGGAGCAAGATTTAGGATAGCACTAACAGCACTGACAATAGCTGAGTATTTCAGAGATGTTGAAGGTAAAGACGTGCTCTTGTTCATAGACAATATATTTAGGTTTGTTCAAGCTGGTAGTGAAGTTTCAGCCTTGCTCGGTCGTATGCCATCTGCTGTTGGTTATCAGCCAACGTTGGCAACCGACATGGGAGAACTTGAGGAGAGAATCACTTCAACGAAGCGTGGTTCCATAACGTCTGTTCAAGCGATTTACGTCCCAGCGGATGATATAACTGACCCAGCTCCGGCAACTACATTCACGCACCTTGATGCCACGATAGTTCTATCAAGGCAGCTTGCAGCACTTGGCCTATATCCTGCGGTAGATCCGCTCGACTCTACCTCAAAGATTTTGGATCCAAACGAAGTAGGAGTGGAACACTACGAAGTTGCGCGGGGTGTTCAAGAAGTACTTCAACGATACAAAGACTTGCAAGATATCATTGCGATACTTGGTATGGAAGAACTATCAGAAGAAGATAAAATTATAGTTCAGAGAGCTAGGAAGATACAAAGATTCTTGACGCAGCCAACTCACGTTGCCGAAAGATTTAGCGGCATACCTGGTGTTTACGTACCGATCAAAGAAACAATCAGAGGATTCAAAGAAATATTGGAAGGAAAGTATGACGATTTGCCAGAATCAGCATTCTACATGGTTGGTACAATAGATGAAGCAGTACAAAAGGCAAAGGAACTTACACAAGCAAGCGTTATTTGATACAACATCAAATGGCTTAGAAAGGAGAGAAGAGCGCGTAACTCTCCATATTAATGGAAAATAGGTAACATTGCGCTCGCATACAGCATGAAAGTTAGAATAGTAACTCCATATAGAATAGCAGAATTTTCTAATGCACAATTTGTAGTATTTAGAACAGTTGAAGGAGAGATGGGTGTGCTCGACAGGAGAGCACCCATCATTGCTAAATTAGCAATTTGTGACGTAAGAATAAAACTCGATAATGGTGAAGAGATTTATCGAGTTGTCGATGGGTTCATTCATTGCGATGGGAAGAGCAATGTTGTAATATTAACAGAAGAGATGGGAAGACCAGAAGAATTCGACCCGCATAAATATCTTGGCAACGGAGTAAGTGGTAAGACTGCAAAATGAGGTGAGAATTGTTGAAAAGTGCCGTAGTAATCGATAGCACAACGAAGCTGAGCAAAGATTATGTGTCAGCGGTTGATATCTATACCGTCCCAGTTAGAGTCTATGTGGATGGTAAAGAATATCGTGATGACGATACTTTGCTAGATTTAGTAATGAAGACCATAGAGGACGGTAAAAACCTTGAAACATCATTACCCTCTCCAAATGAAGTAGAATCATTGTTTGACGAACTCTCTAGAAAGTATGAAAGAATTTATGTCCTATCAGTCTCTTCTTTGCTGAGTGGTACATACAGCCTTTTCAGCACAATAGCGAGCAATTACGAGAACGTGGTGGTTTTTGACTCTAAATCGATAAGTATTCAAAATACGTATATTCTAACACGCATGATATCCGATATTGAAAGTGGCAAAAATATCGAAGAAAATGATATAATATCGTATAGGGATGATTCAATATTTCTAATTTCGATTTTCAACATTGAACGACTCGAACGAAGTGGAAGAGTGAACAAAGTCCTTTCTGCAATAAGTAAAATGATGCACATAAAACCAATTCTCACAATAGCAAGAACTGGTGAATTAGAATTAATTGGGAAAGCAATAGCAAATAAGAAAGTGCTTGAGATAATGAATCAAAATGTTAACAGTTTTTTAAGACAAGAAAATAGAACCAAATTTCGGATGTTTGCAGCCGTTGGTAAAGAAGAATACAAAGAATATGTATACAATATTGCGCAGAGGAATGACTGGAAACCATATTTCTTTGGATTAGGGACGGCAATATTAGCACAGGTAGGAACAGAAGTATTCGGTATTTTGATCGGTAGAAATACGAAATGAGGAGGAGATCATGAAAACACTCTATATCTATGATAGTTCGGTCGATTATCAACCAGGATTAGATTTTGGCGTACCCACCGATGTATTTCCATTAAAAGTTTATGTTAACAACAAAGAGTACATAGACAAAGTTAACATAACCGATGAAGAATTCTATTCTTATTGTCTCAGCGGTGCACAAGTAACGACATCCCAGCCAAATCGTGAGGAAATGAGAGAGAAGCTTGAGAAATATTCAAAAGAGTACGATAACATATATGTAGTCACCATATCGCAAAAATTGAGTGGAACGTATGATACGGTTTCTTCAATAGTAAAAGAAGACAACCTTAAGAATGTGACAGTACTGGATTCAAGAAGTGCAAGTTTGAAAACTACGTATGTCTTTTACAGAATAATAAATGCAGCGGAAAATGGTATAAAAGTCACACAGGATGTAGTTCAACAAATTGTACACGAGAGTCTGCTGGTATTTACTGTTTCTACACTCGAATATCTCGAAAGAGGTGGAAGAATCGGTAAAGCAAGGTCTTTAATCGGTAAGTTGCTCAAAATAAAACCTGTACTCTCGACGGATGATGACGGCTACACAGTATCACTAGCCTCTGTTCGAACAATGGAGGCATGCATCTCTAAGATGAGAGAAATCACGGCCGAATTTGCCAAAAAGGTTGAAAATCCTATGATTATAGGCGGCTACGGTGTGGCAAGTATGAAAACATACCTTGACAAGTTGTTGGAAGGTTTCAAAGTACATTCCATAGCAAGGATCGGACCGGGCATATCTGCACATGTTGGACCAGAGGTGTTTGGACTTGCAATTGGAAGGGGGTTGATTTGATGATAAAGGATTATCTAAATAGTGTTGTCGAAGACAAATCATCAAAGGATTTTATAATCTTTTCTTCTATTCTGTTTTCGTTAGGATTCATCATGTCAATTATTTCAAATGCATTTTTCTTCATCGATGATGTTGCGATTAAAGTCTTCTTCGGTATTGCAAACACAGTGTTTTTAATAGGTGTAATGGGATTGTGCATAACAATATCAAAATGGTTCAAAAACAGTGATGAAAAACTCTACGCTCTGTCGAGCTTATACATGGTGTTCATATTAATATTTGCCTTTTTGGGATTTTTCATCCCATTTCTATTCCTCATAACGACAGCACTTTTAATGGCTGTAATAATGACCGCGAAGAAATTCATACTCTCTGAAGAGAAATTGACGATAGGAAAAACAACTTCTTATTTTCTTATCACGCTGTCTTTCTACACTATGGAGCTTGTGACTGAGCTAAACGAAGAAATCACTCGGAGGTGATCGTATGGAAGTTAGGACATTTGCCCGTGGATTTGAACTATCCGATGCCATGAGGAGTTACTTGGACGAGAAACTGGAGAAAGTTAAGAGAGCGCTTGGTAACCTTGCAGAAAGAGATGACCTTAACATCGAGGCACGTTTTGATAAGGACGGTCCGTTTTATGTTCTAAGACTCCAAACTTACCTAAACGGTAAGGACATCGTAGTGCAAGAAAAGGCCAATGATGTATACGGCACAATCGATGTAGCTTGTGACAATTTTGAGAAATCGATCAAGAGAGAAAGAGAGTATTACAAATCTTATCACAAGTCAAGTGTGAGAAGTGCAGCCGAAGTAATGGCAGAAAAATTATTACCCAAACACATTATCGGCGAGGAAGATGACAAAATTGACAGTGCAAAACGAGTTTTCTTGGCTAATGTAACACTTGAAGAAGCCATAGAACAAATGGAAGTGATGGACCATACTTTCTTTGTGTTCAGAAACATGGACACAGGCGAGCTAAACATGATTTATAAAAAGAACGGCAAATACGGTTTGATCGAATTTCAAGAATAGTTTCTTACCAATAACATAATATAATATATGAAAACATCAAAGTGCTCCTTTCTAAGGAGCACTTTTCTTTTCAAAACTTCCCTTGACTTTCACCTTACTTTGATTTATCATATAGTTGTAATTGTGAAATTTATAACGATAAATTATTGACCTGGAATCCAAAAAGGTATGGATGGTGAGTAACGTGGAATCAAAGGGCGATAAGAAAAATGACCAAGCCACAACGATAAACATAAAGATCTGCCTTGGAAGTTCGTGTCATTTGAAAGGCGCATATGAGATCACGCAGAAGCTGAAAGAAGTATTTTCAGGCGATCAGAACGTTCTTTTGTCAGGTTCGCTTTGCATGAACAACTGTGCCAATGGTGTCAGCATTGAAATAAACGGCGAATTGATTTCAAAAGTGACGGCTGATAATTTAGAAGAAACCGTCATTCACAAAGTAATGGAGAAAAAGGGACGGATGGTGAGCGATGATGAAACAAAGTGAGTACATCATCTCAAATGATGCAAACTGCAAGTACTGCTACAAATGCTTGAGAAACTGTCCGGTAAAGGCAATAAGTTTTCACGATGAAAAGTCGTTTGTCATAGAAGAAGAGTGTGTGCTGTGTGGTACTTGTGTCAACGTCTGTCCACAACATGCAAAGAATTACAGACGTGATCTCGATGTATTTGATTCCATTGTTAAGAAGCCATTCGTATTATCAGTAGCACCATCGGTATATTCATATTTTGATAACCCCTTTAAGGTATTTGATTTATTCAAAAGTCTTGGGTGCGTTTACATCTCTGAAACTGCAGTTGGTGCACAGTTTGTCACGGATGCGTACCTCAAACAACTTGCCAGTGCAAACGGTCCACGCATCACGACATCTTGTCCTGTTATTGTTAATATCGTTGAAAAGTACTTTCCTCAGTATCTCGGGTACCTTATGCCTGTGGTCTCACCTGCGATTGCACATAGCCAATTCCTAAGATACAAATTTGGGGACCTACCAAGAGTATTCATAGGGCCATGTGTGGCAAAGAAAGAAGAACTGAAAGAACATTATAACCTTGTATTGACTTTCGAAGAGATTGAAGAATGGATTCAAAAAGAGGAAATCAATATAGACGACTACACTGAAAAGCTGCCAGATGCACCGTATCCTGAAAGAACACGCATGTACCCTGTGACCGGTGGTATTCTCTACTCTGCGGATAAACAAAGACTCGAGCACGTTGTAGTGGAAGGTACGGAGAATTTCATAGAATTCTTGGAAAAATTTGAACCAACCACTCACGATAAGATAATCATCGAGGCATCTTCTTGCATTGGTGGTTGCTTGAACGGCCCTGCAATGAAGAAAGATACCAACATACTTGTAAGAAAGAATACACTGATAAATTACTTCAAAATGTTATCAGATCATGCCGAGAAAAGAATTAACACATCGAACTATGACTTGAATCTTTCAAAACACTTCGTTGATAAGAATGCACGAATACAGGTACCCGAAGAGCAGATCAGAGAAGTTCTTCATCTCCTTGGAAAGGATGATAAGGCGAAGGAACTCAATTGTACTGG
>Ga0209608_1000517_pt1 | contig 38220 bp, 28 predicted proteins | sample AD_UKC130_MetaG_FD_184428 | JGI IMG/M metagenome (GOLD analysis project Ga0209608, IMG submission 184428) | Active sludge microbial communities of municipal wastewater-treating anaerobic digesters from Canada - AD_UKC130_MetaG (SPAdes) (version 2) | ecosystem: Engineered > Bioreactor > Anaerobic...
CCAATACTGCACAGGGAAGGTTTATGGCGTTGACCTTGAGCACAGCTATGTCCAGGACTGCATTTGAGGCAACTTTTTCAGCCTCAAGCTCGTCTCCGTTTGAGAGCTTAATCTTTAGTCGCTCCGACTTGGCTACATGGTCACATGTGACCACATAGCCCCATGGATTCACAATAACTCCGGTTCCGCTTTCGTTTGCTCCGATGACCGTGACAACGCTGGGTTTTCCATCAGCAATGACTGCTTGGACCGGTTTAGCTACGAATCTAAGCTGCTCGTCGGTTCTTGCCGCGTCTTGGGTGGAAGCCTGTACTGATGCAGTAAAGATGATGGCTAAGGCTGCCAAAACAAGCATCCCGGCTGTTGCAGCCCGCTCCAGATAGCGGATGAGGGTCTGTCCTATCATGATTTCATCTCCACTGCTCAGTTGTGTGCGGCTGTGGATCGTTCGCCTGTTCACTCTTGTTTCCGATATCCTTGCGACAGGAGTGACAGTATGAGATCTTCCTTGCAATTCAATCACTGCATGAACCGGCTCGACTGAGGGGTCTTTAATAAGAGTGATATCTGCTTCCGCAGATGAGCCTATGGAGGTATATGCATTGTAAAGTATGAATTGCTTGCCCAGCATCGCTCCGCTCTCAATCTTCAGCCATGCTTCTTTTCTGATCTCTGCCACGAGAGCAGATGCAAAGCCTATCGCAGCACAGATCGCGGAGAAGCCAATGCCGCGGCTGGCTGCGCCTGAAGAGCCGAATAGAGCTCCTACCAAGTCAAACATGAGTCCTCCTATGGTTCCTCCTATGAGCCCTCCAAGGAGTCCGTTCTTCGCCCTCTCTCTGGAGTTATGGACAGAAGCCTGGCCCCAGCCTATAAGGGTGCCTGCCAAAGCCCAAGCTAAGGTCCGGGCGAGGACCTGCATTCCAAAGGTTAGCGGATCTGCGGAACTCAGCAACAGGCTGTAAGTCGCCTGTGCGAAAACCCCGCCTATAAGGCCACCTAAGAGTCCACGACCTGCGCCTTTTAAACCTGCTTTTAGACCTCTGCTTGCCTTCGAGTTTAAGATGTCTTCATAGGCTGCCAGCGCGAAACCGAGCAAAAGGCCTACTACTCCCGGAATCAAAGAACAATATACGAAAGCCTCGAGTAGAGTTGTATAAGCTCCGTCGTCAATGAAAGGCTCCATAATAAACCAGGAGACGATTCCGGCTGCAAGCCCTACCAGAAGCGCTGTGATTGTATTAGATGCGGAAATACCGCGTGTTCTTGTGCCGGGTGTCGGCATCGGCTCGGAAGTATCGTACCTGCGTGGAGAAGGCGGAAGATGGAATGTCTGCATGGGTTCTATATCTATTAGGTCTTCACTTTCAATGACAAGTGCCGGTTTCTCCGGCTCAGGGTCGAGATCATCAATCTCTATAACCAGCCGCTCGTTTTCGTCAGGCAAGTTGTTCTTGTCGCTGTTCTGAGGCTCGTCCAACTTTATCACCTCCTACCGTTCAGAATAATGTGATGTCAAGATCGTCTGATTCTGAAGAGCCGGGGGGCAGGAGTACGATGTCGAGATCGATGTCAGGCATCATAAGATCTATATTGCCTACAGGGAGCAAATGGTTGTTTTCCATTGCCCAGCGTGCTGCCACCGGGTTCAGAGGGCTCTTCACGTTGTAGGCCTTGTACTGGATCATGTCGCCTATCTGTATCAGCACATCTACGAGAGTCTCCCCGGCTGCCCAATAGTCACCGATGCACACCCATTTGCCGAAGTTTGGATGGAAAATCGGGGTAATCACTGTGCATTTCGGCTTCAGCCTTGGGTAATCTGCATGCAGGTCGACTTCTATGACATGTGTGTCTCTGCGCTCTACAGCGTTTCTTGCTGTATTCCAGAACAGCCCGGGAACATGGTAGGTTACTGCATATCTTTCCGGGGGATTTCCCTTGATAGGGCGAACCTTTACATACGGATTGCCTGACAGCTGATCCAATACACGTTGATAGTCTCCATTGAGCCGGCGTAGCCTGCTTGACAAATAAGTTCACCTCTCCTGTTATTACGTAATGTGTTGACAGCTTATCTTGGCGGAATGATAAGCTCCTCTCCCACAATCAAGGCAGAAGGATCTTCTATTTCGTTTACCTTGATGAGTTCATCTACAAAGCGAAGTCTTTCATCCGGCCCTGAAGGGCCGATACGCATCGCAATTGCCCAGAGAGTGTCTCCGGGTTGCACAATCCACTTGAAGATAGGCTCGGAACCGTCTTCACCGTACAGCTGCAATTCAGGGGGAGCTGCTGATTCCTGAGGACTCTGTGATAAGTACTCCTCTACAAGCGATTCCAATCTTGAACCGATCTGTGCCACTTCAGCGGACAAGTCTTCTATCTCAATCCTGGCCTTGTCCAATTTGTCTTGAGACCGGAAGATTCCGACTGCTATAGTGACAGACACCGACAGCGTAAGAATGAGAAGCGCCATCATTAGCATGTAGACGCTCTGGGCTGTCCCTCTTTCTGCTGTCCATACCGGTTCCCGAGGCCTCGCATAGCCTTTGACGTGTAAGTGTTCTGCAGCCGCTGCCTCCCCGGAACAGATATCTTCAGGCAGATATGGGTAATCCTCATCTTTGCTGAAAATGAAGAATCCGGGCACCCTACCTACTTCATTGTCATACCAGGCGAAAAAACCCGCTTGATACCTTACCGGGTCAACAACCAATGCTACTTGCCATTCCTGGTTGAAGAAACTTTCGTGGATGAAAAGGTCATGCTTTGACAGGAATACTCCGAAGCCCGGATGGGTGTGGAACCATCCTATGATTCGTTGAGTGGGGTAATTCTCGTCCTTGATGCGATAAATGTAATCCCATGTCTCGTGCGTAAATGTGAGGCTGGTATGGCTTGAGGCGGCGTTTTTCGCTTCTATCATCGCATCTATCGTGATATACATGCCTAAGTCATCCTGGAAGACTTCGCCGATAAGCACGCCTCCGCACTCGGAAGAACGGTTGTCAGAGGCAAACGCCATGATCTTCCTTAAGAGCTTGGAGTCGATGAAAATGGCCATGTCTTAGCTGCCTGGGCTTGCCCCAACAGTACGAGTCTGTGTCGGCCTGGGTGCCTTCGGGATTTCAAGTGAGCGTCTTGAAACAGATTCGCCTAACTCAATCTTGATTTCGTCGTCCACTATGCCACCCCCATGTTATGCGTGCGCACGGAGGATGCCTTCTACCTGCATGTTTCAGAGTTTTGAAAAACCAGGGGAAGGCCGCCTTTGAGAACGTAATGTGTCATTGACCACCCATTCCGTGCTGTAAAGACGTCATACAGCGGCAGGCCGGCATCTCTGACTGTCATGTCAAGGATGTGCTCCTCGCCTGGGGAGCCGTCCAACGAATACACAAGCTCCGGCATTCTCTCCTGTCCACAAGCAGGGCAAAGGATCTCTGTCCGGCTCATCCGTCCAAGAGGCTTGCATATGTTCTCTTTCGTCTCGCATTCCGGACATTCCAAAGCTGCTATCAACTGGTGTTCGAGATCGATCTGGGAGCCTGGGCCGAGATCTTTTATCGCTCTGTTAAGTAAATCTCTCAGGGTAGTTGAACAACTGTCCCCGTCGATGGCTGTCAGCTCCTGATATGTGGTGTGGCTGGGGCATTCGTCTTTTCGCTGATACTCGATGAGGTAACAATCGAAATTAAGGCCGTTGAACACGAACCCGCGCCCGCTAATGGGGGGAAGGTTGTCACGCTGATGAAGGAGCTTTAAAACCTCCTGGACTTGGACTCCGGCAATGATCGATGCAATGGTAGGAGTTGTCGGTACTTTTCCGGAAATCATCTCTTCTTTGCTGAGAAGGGTGCAGGATCTGCGGGCATTTAAAATGCGGTAATCTACTTCTCCCATAGTGCACTCATAGCATGCACCGTCAGGTGGTACGAAGACTCGTGCAACGCCATGGAGGACCTCAATCGCGCCGTCTACCCATGGGACGTTTACCTTCCAACAGCTCTGGTTTATCGCCAGGCGCGCCTCGCGGTTGTCGAGGCCGCCGATGACTACGTCCATGCATGCGAAAACTCCGAGTCCGACATCATTGACGATATCAGCATTCATCCATGTTACGTTAATGTCAGGGTTTATTTCCATGGCTCGTTCAGCGGCTACTTCAGCTTTGAGCCGTCCGCAGTCTTCTGCACGAAAGAGGACTGACCGTGACAAGTTGGAGTTCTCGATTATATCCATGTCGATGATGAGGATGTTGCCTACCCCGACCAGGGCAAGGTTCTTGATGACCTCATTTCCCAGCGCGCCTGCGCCAACAACCATGACCTTGGCATTTTTCAGCTTAGACTGATCCCACCATGGGATAAGGCGCAAACGGCTGTACCTGTCTTCTTCAAGGTCTGCTACGGTAATCTCCAGCGGATCTAACATAACATGCTCCTCAGCCAAGGTTTGTGCCGGCTGTAATCTCAGGTTGCAGCCTGAGGACGTCACCGTCTCTTACCCCTGCATCTTTGAGGGTCTGATCATCCAATAGCTGCTTTCCTGAGGCTTTGTGGTGGAACTTGTAGCTAAGAGGTTGACCGTCCGGCCCGGTTGTGGGGAGCTTCATCATCTGAACTAATTTGGCTATAATCCGACCAACCGGAGCGTCGTCAGGCAGTGCCGCTTCTTGCTGGCGATTGCCTGTGGCATCCATTATAGTAACGTTGACCTTTCCCATTGGAAACCCTCCTTGATATCCTTTAGTAACGCGCGTACTACCATAGGAATTGCTCTCGCTGAGACCTATAGCGCTGATAGTCGTTGTGGAACATGAAGCCTGCCCAGATCGCCATGCCAATTGAGCCTAGGCCATTAAATACGCTGACTGCTATCGCGTGGACAACGACTAGTGAGATCGCCTTAAGCCACATTCCGTGAAGAAGATACCATATAGGACCCAGAAGAACGGCGCCCCAGCTGAACGGGCGAGTCACGGCCTGCTGACTGCCTGGGGCCATAGGTTGCTGAGGATGCTGTTGACTATGCTGGGTGGAAGGAAGAATACGTTTACAGTGCTTACACTTGATGGCTGTTGCTTTTATCAGGCCGCCGCAGTGAGGGCAATACTGTTTATCGAGGCCTTCATTGGAAAGGTCGATGGGAGCCGACTCTTCTTTGGCAAGGTTCAAGTATTCCCGGGTACTCATACGTGTTGGTTTACCTTTGCACCCGTACCTTGTACATGCGCGGTTCTCTCGCCAGCACTCATCGTGGTGTGCTAAATTGCATTCTGAACAAACTGCCAGCGTCTCGTCGGAGCGTATGGGTGCCAGACAATAAGGACATGTCAGCTGCTCCGCTGACATGGAAGTTCCTCCAGTAAGTGAATAAAGTTGGGAAACAAGGAGATATTTCTTGTATTCGGCACCAGGTAAGATTTCCCTGCATGATATTGCATAAAATGTCAGGATGTGCTAACAGAATGGCGTGCATTGTTGGCAGGGACTGAGAGGGACTCCCAGAGAGTTCTACTGACAGAACGAATAAGGGAAGCTCTAGGAGATACTGGGGTTTTAGAGGGAGATGAAGAAGGGCAGGTTAACACAAGACCTGCCCGGGCCCGGGTCTCGCTATGCTACTCCTCTGAGCACGTGATCCGGATCATGGTATTCAAGGCCGAAGGCATCCGCAACTCCCCTGTGGGTGACCTTTCCCAGGTACGTGTTGAGGCCGGCCTTTAAGCTTTGATCCTTGCACAGTGCTGTCTTTACCCCTAAATCCGCAATCTCGAGAACGTACGGGAGGGTCGCATTGGTTAATGCAAACGTAGAAGTCCTCGGGAATGCACTGGGCATGTTTGACACTCCGTAATGGAGGATTCCGTCTACAAAATAGATCGGGTCAGAATGGGTGGTAGGGCGGATTGTCTCAATACATCCACCTTGGTCCACAGCTACATCAATAATGACTGCGCCTTTCTTCATGAGCTTCAGCATGTCTCTGGTAACCAGCTTAGGTGTTTTTGCTCCGGGTATCAGCACTGCTCCGATCACAAGATCCGCGCCGGCCAGTGCTTCCTCAATGTAAAGCCTGTTTGAATAAAGCACTGTGCAGTTCTTCGGGAGGACATGCGACAGGTACCTCATGCGGCTTGCAGATACCTCAAATACAGTCACCTGAGCACCTAATCCTGCAGCTTTCATCGCGGCGTCCGTTCCGACTGTCCCGCCGCCCAGCACCACGACACGGGCAGGCTCAACACCGGGTATGGCACCCATGAGCACACCGCGTCCACCGTGGACGCTGGACAGGTAGTATGCGCCTACATGCGCTGACATAGCGCCTGCCACTTCGCTCATGGGAGAAAGACACGGAAGGCTTCCGTCAGGAAGTTGGACTGTCTCATAGCCTATTCCGACAACGCCCGCTTCCATCACTGCTTCGGTCAAGGATCTGTCAGATGCCAGGTGGAGGTAAGTAAAAAGAGTCTGGCCATATCTCATAAAGCCGTATTCAGAAGGCAAAGGCTCCTTGATCTTCAAGATCAGCTCAGCCTTTGCCCATATCTCACTAGGATCAGATACAATCTCTGCTCCTGCACGGGCGTACTCGTCGTCCGATATTCCGCTGCCTATTCCTGCTCCCTGTTCAATGACGACCTTGTGCCCTTTGTCAACAAGAGCTGAGACTCCTGCCGGTACTATTGCTACTCTGTACTCAGAGTCTTTGATTTCTTTTGGGACTCCTACTATCAATACTACCAGCCTCCATCAGCGAACAACGCTCATCTTGTGTATTGCTCATACTATAGCAGGAAAGTCCGGAGTCGGCAAGAATTTTGGTAAGTGTACAGCGGGCTTTTGTGTTCGCATGGAAACATCTAAAGAGAGCGGGGCGTCCGACTTGAAGAGTTCGTTGTCTAAGGCGAGGAAAGTTATGGAGAAATGGTGCGGAACCGATCCCAAAAAGCACGCCTATCCAGGAGCTGTAGTCCTTGTGTCAAAGGAAGGGAAGGTTCTGATGCATGAAGCCTTCGGTTTCATGAGGCTGGGTCCTGATCCCGTCCCTATGTCCGCTGACTGCGTCTTCGACCTGGCATCCTTGACAAAGGTAGTCGCTACTACTTCGGCAGCACTTGTCCTCATTGACCAAGGAGAGATCGGCCTCGATGACCCACTTAAATACTTCGCACCTTGCCTTAACGATCACCCTCTGGGACACATGAAGATTCTCCACGCGCTCACCCATACCCTTGGACTGGCAGATTGGATGCCGCTTTTCAAGATAGGTGTCCAGCGCGACGATATCCCGAGTTTCATGGGATCTGTGAAACTCACCTGGCCGCCGGGAACCCGGGTGCAGTATTCATGTCCGGGATTTATCCTCTTGGGATGGGTGATTGAGAAGGTCTGTGGCATGAGGTTGGATGAGTTCACGCAAAAAGCGGTGTTTGAGCCTTTGGAAATGATGGACACGATGTTCTTGCCTCTGGATAGGCCTATTCCTGAAAGGATTCAAGGGAGAATCGTTCCCACTGAACCCAGGTCTGCGGCTTTGCGAGGCAGAGAGATAATGGACGCCTTTTCAAATCTTGCAGACGGAGCTTCGATGCCCGCCGGGAAGCCCGGTGGGGAGCACTTATCTGCGAATTGGACTCCTTATGATCTGATACAAGAATGGAATGGACGACACATTGGAGAAGACATCCCGTGCGGGGTAGTCCATGATGAGAACGCTGCATGGCTCTGGGGAGTAGCCGGAAATGCCGGGTTGTTCTCCACAGCCCGGGATCTCGCTAAGTTGGGAGAGATGTACTTAAATGGCGGGATGTATAACGGAAAGCAGGTCTTAAGCAGCGCGGCAATTCGCATCGCCCGGCAGGACCTTACAGGACACCTTCCTGGGAATGATCGGCGCGGCCTGGGTTGGCAGCTTGCAGTACCCGGCGGGCCGCTGGGCGACCTTGCTCCTTCCGGTTCTTTCGGACATACAGGCTTTACCGGCACAGTGATGTGGATAGATCCTACGCACGAGGTTGTTGTTGTGCTGCTTACTAACAGGCTGCAATTCACCAGAGCGAACCAGCATATCCTCAGGGTAAGAAGGCTTTTGGCAAACGCGGTATTTGCGGAGATCGCAAAAGCGTAAGGAGTGCCAGGTTTAGGCCTTCCATGCACTGCATGCAAAAGAAGGTAATCTGACAGGGCAATGGCGAAGATCATACCACTGCCCATGTTCTACGGTCACCGAGGGATCTCGTGAGGAGAGCTTATTTAATGAATTCTCCAAGGAGGGACGCGAACGTGGAACTTAAGTACATACCGGAACCCTACAAGATCAAAATGGTTGAGCCGATAACCCTCTTGCCGAAAGGGGAAAGGGCCGAAAGGATTAAGAAAGCCGGTTACAACACATTCTTGCTGCGATCGAAAGACGTCTTTATCGATCTCCTGACTGACAGCGGAACAAATGCAATGAGCCACTATCAATGGGCAGGCCTGATGCTGGGTGACGAAGCTTACTCAGGGAGCGAGAACTGGTTCCACCTTGAAGAGACAGTCAGGGAATTGTTGGGGTTTAAGTATGTGGTCCCCACCCACCAGGGTAGAGGGGCTGAAAACTTGATATCGCAGATTCTGATTAAACCGGGGATGTATATCCCGGGGAATATGTATTTCACTACCACCAGGACCCACATGGAGCTGCAGGGAGGGGCTTTTGTAGATGTAATCAGGGATGAAGCCCACGATCCGCAAAGAGAAGACATTCCTTTCAAAGGCGACGTGGACCTCGGGAAATATGAAGATCTCATTAAGAGGGTGGGCCCTGAGAAGATCCCTTACATATGTGTTGCAGTAACAGTGAATATGGCAGGCGGACAGCCTGTAAGCATGGCAAATTTAAAGGCTGTATACGAGATGTCTCAACGGTACGGGATCCGAGTGATATTTGATGCAACGCGCTGCGTTGAGAACGCGTATTTCATAAAGAAGCGCGAACCGGGGTACGAGGACAAATCCATCGCTGAAATCGTCAAAGAGATGTTCTCCTACTCAGACGGCTGCACCATGAGCGGAAAGAAAGACGGAATCGTCAATATCGGCGGTTTCCTTGCCGTAAATGACGAGGACCTTTACAGAAAGGCTACCGCACTTGTTGTAGTGTACGAAGGAATGCCGAGCTACGGTGGGATGACCGGGCGAGACATGGAGGCGTTTGCCAGAGGCTTAAGGGAAGCCATGGATTACGACTACATAAGGCATCGCGTGGAACAAGTTGCGTACCTCGGCAACAAGATGAGCGACAAGGGAGTTCCCATTGTAAAGCCTGTAGGAGGCCATGCTGTGTTCGTTGATGCCAGACAGTTCTTGCCCCATCTTTCTCAGGATAAACTACCTGCTCAGGCCTTGGCAGCTGCAATATATGAGCATTCCGGCGTAAGGACCATGGAGCGAGGCATTGTTTCTGCAGGCAGGGATAAAGACGGTAAGGATTACTATCCCAGACTCGAACTGGTTCGCTTTACCATCCCTCGTAGGGTCTATACCCATGCCCATCTCGACTATGTAGCTGATTCGGTAGAAGGATTGCTTGCTGAGGCTGATAGAATAACAGGCCTTAAGTGGGTTTATGAGCCGCCGGTATTGCGGTTCTTTACAGGACGTTTCGAACCGATCTAGTTTCGATGGGGCTCTAATCACGGCTTTAAGGCTCGTCCGGTTTCCGGTCGCTGAAATCTAAGCTCTTAGACGGGAACCGGACGTTTTTTCATAAAAGGTGCGGATAGCACATAATTGAGACGATATGGGAGCATCTTTCATTGACTGGAGCGCACTGGCATAGTATGATTCATTGTAATCCTAAGTGTTTTAGTAGGGATTAATAGGATATAATATCAAGACAGTATCAAGGAGGGAGATACCAGGTGTTGAGACGAATCAGAGAAGATATTGAAACAGTCTTCCAGAGAGACCCTGCTGCAAAAAGCGTTGTGGAGGTTGTCTTGTGTTACCCTGGTCTCCACGCTATATGGATGCATAGGATATCTCATTGGTTTTATCAGCATAGACTCTACTTCATAGCGCGCTTCCTGTCGCACATCGGAAGATTTCTCACAGGCATTGAGATACATCCCGGTGCCACCATTGGCAGGAGGGTATTCATAGATCACGGTATGGGGACAGTCATCGGTGAGACGGCGGAGGTTGGAGATGATGTCCTCATATACCAAGGGGTCACTTTGGGCGGTACAGGTAAGGAGAAAGGCAAGAGGCACCCCACTATCGGAAACGGTGTTGTCATAGCCGCAGGCGCCAAGGTGTTGGGCGCCATTGAAGTCGGGGACAATTCCAGGATAGGTGCAGGTGCTGTAGTGGTGAAACCTGTCCCTGAAAACTGCACGGTCGTAGGTGTCCCGGGACGGATTGTTGTACGGCAAGGTGTCCGTGTCAATCCTCTTGACCACGGCAACCTGCCTGACCCGGTAGTTGAGGTTTTGTCTAAGATGACGGATCGCATCGAAAAACTCGAACAGCAATTGGCAGACAAGGAACTTGCGGTGTGAGGATTTGAGATACAAAAATCGAAGGCACAAAGACCGGAGGTATAGCAGTGACCGGAGACAAAACCGTAAAGCTTGGCAATGTAAAGAATGACGTAACGGAGCTTATCGGGAATACGCCTCTTGTCCGGTTGAACAAGGTGGCATGTGAAGCCAGAGCTCATGTCCTGGCTAAGCTGGAATCCTTCAATCCCTGCGGAAGCGCAAAGGACCGGATAGGCCTCGCCATGGTCCTGGAAGCTGAGAAGTCAGGCGCCCTGAAACCGGGCGGGGTCATTATTGAGCCTACCAGCGGCAATACAGGGATTGCGCTGGCATTTATATCTGCTGTAAGAGGATACAGATTGATACTTACGATGCCTGAGACCATGTCGCTGGAGAGGAGGCGTATTCTTACTGCTTTTGGGGCTGAAGTGGTGTTGACTCCGGGTGATGAAGGGATGGCTGGTGCGATTCGGAAAGCTGAAGAGCTGGCTGAGTCCATCCCAGGCTCGTTCATACCACAGCAGTTCAATAACCCTGCAAACCCTGCTGTTCACCGGACTACGACTGCAATGGAGATCTGGCAAGATACAGAAGGCAAGGTAGATATCGTAGTCGCGGGAGCGGGGACCGGTGGCACGATCACAGGTATAGCACAGGCGATCAAGCCCCTGAAACCCAGGTTCAAAGCTATTGCTGTTGAACCCGACGAGTCCCCCGTGCTGTCAGGAGGGCAGCCCGGACCGCACAAAATCCAAGGGATAGGCGCAGGATTCGTCCCGGAGATCTTAAGGCTTGACCTGATTGATGAAATCATCCGCGTCCCTGGCGATGAGGCAATAGAGATGGCAAGATGCCTGGCGAGGGAAGAAGGGATACTGGCAGGCATTTCTTCAGGGGCAGCTGTTTGGGCGGCAGTGAAGGTAGCTTCCAGAGAGGAAAACACGGGTAAGGTAATCGTCGCTGTCCTTCCCGACACGGGTGAGAGGTACATATCCACAGGCCTGTTTGAGTGAACTCTGTATCAGCTGTAAGATTGGAAAGCCTCCGTCGTCAATCAGCTTTTCTAAGTATGCAGGTTATTTTGCTATAGATGTCTGCTTTTCCGCTACGAAGACCAGAATATGTGGTAGGAAAGCAGACATTTTTTCTTTGGGCAGCCCGCCATTATCATGAGCACAATGGTTACAGTATTAACACGGAGTTAGAGGAATTGGGCGCTCCTTCGACGAATGAAAGGTAGAATCGAGAAGCAGACGCTGACGGAAAGACGGTTACATTAGATGCAAAGCAATGAAGGTATATCGGGGAGGTTGTTGTTATGGGGGCGGTGACGCCTTTGGATAACAATTCAGACGGTGACATCGGTCACGAATGGCACAGGATGAATATAGACGAGGCTCTTAAGGCCCTGGAGACTGACGGAAAGGAAGGCCTCACGAGCTCTGAGGCCTCAGCCAGGCTGGAACGCTACGGTCCCAATGCCCTTGCAGAAGAAGAGCCCAAGACCTTGCTTCAGATGTTCATTGATCAGTTTAAGGACTTCCTTGTTCTCATACTGGTTGGTTCAACGGTTATTGCAGCGGTTATGGGAGAGTGGGTCGATGCCTGCGTAATCCTGGCGATTCTGATTCTCAATGCGATCATGGGTGTTGTGCAGGAAGGGCGGGCAGGTAAAGCCCTTGCAGCCCTGAAGAAGATGGCAGTTCCGGTGGCAACTGTAATACGGGAAGGCCGGGTCCAGAAGATTTCGTCAGAAGAACTGGTCCCAGGGGATGTGGTGCTTCTTCAGGCAGGTGATTTCGTCCCTGCTGACTTAAGGCTTATTGAGACTGTGAATACGCAGATAGACGAATCTGCATTGACTGGGGAGTCTGTCCCTGTAGAGAAGGACGCATCACGCGTCTTTGACAGCGAGACATCTCTGGGTGACAGGGCAAACTTGGCGTACCTCGGAACAATTGTTACCTACGGACGTGGTGCCGGGGTTGTTACGTCCACGGGAATGGCAACTGAAATCGGGAAAATCGCAGAGATGGTCTCATCCCAGATCCAAGAAGATACTCCGCTCCAAAAGAAGCTGGCGGAATTCGGAAAGTTCTTGGGCTTTGGGGCGCTGGGCATTTGCGGTCTGGTATTTGTACTGGGCTGGATGAGCGGCGAGCCTGTATTCAACATGTTCATGACAGCGGTTAGCCTGGCAGTGGCTGCCATACCTGAGGGATTGCCTGCTGTAGTCACTATAGTGCTTGCCATCGGTGTGCAGCGGATGATCGCAGTCAACGCGATTATCCGCAGACTGCCTGCTGTTGAGACTCTTGGGTGTGTCACCTACATTTGCTCTGACAAGACCGGGACATTGACGGAGAACAAGATGACTGTAAGAGAGGTCTATCTGGCCTCCGGGCGACATATCCAGGTAACCGGAACAGGCTATGCGCCTTACGGCGAGTTTATTGAAAATGAGGATAAGGTGGAAGCTGATGTCGAACTCTTGAGGCTGCTGGATGTTGCTGCAGGTTGTAACGATGCTTCCATTATTGAAGAAGAAGGGCAGACAGCAGGCGGAGTAACGACTATATGGTCTGTTGTAGGGGATCCTACTGAAGGTGCGCTTGTGACCCTTGCAGCTAAAGGAAGCAGAGATAAGGCTACTGTCGAATCACTCTTTCCACGTGTAGGAGAAATCCCGTTTGACTCAGCCAGGAAGTGCATGACCACCTTGCACTGTCCCGATGTGGAGTGGGGCCCTTGCGCAAAAGGAGATACTGTAGCCTTTGTTAAAGGTGCACCTGACATTTTGCTCTCTTTGAGCAGGTCATACTTTGACGGCACCGAGATTCGTCCGCTCTCAGATGACAGGGTCAAATCCATGCTTGACCTTGTAGATGAAATGGCAAAGCGAGGCCTGAGGACTCTGGGATTTGCCACAAAGAGAGTGGAGCGCGTCCCTTCGAAACCATCCCCGGAGGAGATAGAGAATGATCTGATCTTCATAGGCATGGTCGGCATGATCGACCCGGTCCGTCCGGAGGTTGTAGAAGCGATAAAGATATCAAAGAAAGCCGGTGTCACTCCGGTTATGGTGACAGGTGATTATCCCCACACTGCCAAGGCAATCGCTGAGGAGCTCGGCATGTTCGAGGAGGGTGCGAGGATTGTCACCGGAAGTGAACTTGACAAGATGGATCAGGCTGAGCTTGAGGCAATTGCAAAGGGTGTCAGGGTTTATGCAAGAGTATCTCCTGAGCACAAGCTTAGGCTCGTCCACGCCTTGAAGAAGCATGACGAAATCGTCGCTATGCTGGGAGACGGGGTGAATGACGCTCCTGCCCTTGGCGCCGCTGATATCGGAGTTGCTATGGGCCTGACAGGCACCGAGGTTGCAAAAAGCGCATCTGACATGGTGCTGACTGACGACAACTTCGCAAGTGTAGTCGCAGCAATAGAACAAGGCAGGATCATCTTTGAGAACATACGAAAATCCATCATCTATCTTTTGTCCTGTAACATCGGGGAACTCCTGATATTCCTCGTGGCGATCCTGGCCAAGCTCGGAAATCCGCTGGCGCCTGTCCAAATCCTCATGATAAACCTGGTCACAGACGGGCTGCCCGCGCTGGCCCTTGGAATGGACCCATCAGAGGAAGGTATCATGGAGATGCCGCCGAGGGATACAAAAGAAGGCATCCTATCGAAACCGATTATCATTAGGATGCTGATAGTCGGCATGTCGATAGTCGTTGCTGTGCTGTGGCCTTATGTGACGCTGCTTAGAGCAGGTGCTTCGTGGGAGCTGGCTCGCACTTCAGCCTTTGCGGCGCTTGGCCTGTCTGAGCTGTTAAGGGCTTTGAGTTCCCGGTCAGAAAGGCGGCCAATATGGCACGCGAAGCCCAACGAGAATCCGCAGCTTCTTGCTGCAGTGGCCGTTTCGGCTGTGCTGCTTATTGCCAGCATAGAGATGCCTTGGCTCTCCCAGTTCCTTGATACGGTATCCCTTGGAGCGAGAGAGTGGAGGCTGGTTATCATGGCAGGCTTCATTCCTACCATCACTGCAGAAGTCTTGAAGCTGGTATGGAAGGGGCTGTCCACCGGCGGGCACGAAGTCTTGGATGCAGGATAAGATTAAGATGCATGGTGCCGGTGAGCGGTTAAACCTTTTTGTGGTTAGATCTTTTTATGGTTAAGTCTTCTTATAGTAGATGACACTTTCCGGAAAACAGGGTCCGGCAAAGAGATGAAATAAAGAATGCCGAAGGATGTCGTACGAAAATCCATAAGAATACCGGACACATCACGGGCCTCAGCCAGTACAGGAGGCTGTACATCAGGTGTGGAGCCAAGAGGACAAGTTGGATCTGATCCCGGGTCCGACGTGGTGCTCGATTTTGTGCTGGGAGACTGCATCCCTGGCATAAAGAAGTTTGTTAAACCTGGGAGCGTCGATGTAGTTGTTACGTCGCCTCCCTATAACCTCGGGATCGAGTACGGGGCATACGATGATACGGTTGCTAGGGATAAGTACCTGGCATGGACAGTCAAGTGGGCTGAGGCTGTGAAAGATGCCATGTCTGACGAGGGATCGTTTTTCCTCAACATCGGCTCAAAACCCACTGACCCGTGGGTTCCTTTTGAGGTGGCAACAGTCCTAAGGCCCATATTCAAGTTGCAAAATGTCATCCACTGGATTAAATCCATTGCAGTTGCGAAAGAGGATGTCGGTGACTACGGCGCTATTGTATCCGATGTGGCAATAGGCCACTATAAGCCGATAAACAGCAACCGCTTTGTCAATGATTGTCACGAATATATATTTCACTTTACAAAGTCCGGGAATGTGTCATTGAACCGGCTCGCCATCGGTGTCCCATATCAGGATAAATCCAATGTAAAGCGGTGGAAGGCTGCGAAGAGAGACCTCAGATGCCGCGGCAATACCTGGTTCATTCCGTATGAGACTATCCAGAGCCGGATTAAGGAACGTCCTCACCCTGCGACTTTTCCGCCTCGCCTTCCTGAAATGTGTATACGGCTCCATGGCCTGGACAAGACAGGGCTTGTCCTCGACCCTTTTATGGGTTTAGGTAATACAGCAATTGCCTGCGCCAGGTTGGGAGTCTCGTTTGTGGGATTTGAGATTGACGCTGTTTACTTTAATGAGGCTTATAGAAGAGCAGAATCTGAGGCAGACAAAACCACGATGAAAGACAGTTAGCAAGAAGATAGGTTTCTACAAACACAATATAAGAACAAGGCAGGTGGTGACCACCTGCCGGGATGATACTTTTGCACTACGTCTCTCAGTGATGGAGGAATAGTTGCGGTAAAAACCGTGCTACTCTCTGGCTACTCTCTAGCTTTCGTTAAAGTCACGCGGTTTTTTTGACCAAAATGCAAGTGACAGCGGACTAAATGTCCGGTTCGTAATTGATCCTCCCTCTCTTCACTGTGTCTTTGTGCCGGGCCGGTCTCTGCTTTTCCCATCTCTACAGGGCTTGGCACAAGCAGAGGCTCCGGTTCTTCTTGTTCGCAGATGGGCATACGGTGCCTGCACCGTGGATGGAAGCGGCATCCTTTCGGAGGATCAATAGGTGTTGGTACCGTCCCTTCAAGAAGAATCCGATTTCTTCTGTGAGAGGGGTCAACAGATGGAATAGCAGACAGGAGCGCCTGTGTATAAGGGTGCAACGGATTCTCATAGAGAGTATCGGTTTCCGCCATTTCCACTACTTGTCCTAAGTACATCACAGCTATGCGATGGCTCATATGGTACGCGACGCGGAGATCGTGCGTGATAAAAAGATAAGTGAGACCATAATCCTCCTGAAGCTCTTGCAGGAGGTTGATTATCTGTGCCTGTACGGAAACGTCCAGTGATGACAGGGGCTCATCTGCCACAATGAACTTGGGATTTGTGGCAAGTGCCCGTGCAATGCCTATACGCTGACGCTGTCCTCCGCTGAACTGGTGGGGATACCTGTCTATATGGTCGTGGCTTAATCCAACTCGCATCAGCAAGCTGACAGTCTCCTCTTCCCTGTCATGCGGAGGTACACCTCTAAGAGCCAGAGCCACACCGATTATCTGGCGCACTGTGTGTCTTGGATTCAGCGAGCTGTATGGGTTTTGGAATATTATCTGCGCTTGCTTTCTTAAGTCCCTCTCAGGTATCGAGTCATCACCGAAGAGAGATTTGCCTTGAAACTGCACATCACCTTCGGTAGGCTCGTAGAGCCCTACTATTGTCCTGCCAAGGGTGCTTTTGCCGCATCCTGATTCCCCTACGAGGCCCAGGGTTTCTCCGGGAAGTATCTCAATGCTTACGCCGTCCACCGCCTTGACGACGCGGTTTTTTGCACCGGCAAGGTAGCGGGCAAGCAGGCTTTCTTCAATCACGAAGTGCTTTTTGAGATTATCTGTGGCGACAAGGGGTTTCTGCATCGTGTTGAACCTCCCATCAAGTGGAGTTCTCCCCATTCATAGTGAGTGTGTAGTTACTCTTCCAAAACATTATAACACTCAGGATCAATGGAAAAACATGGGATAAACTGGACAAAAAACGTAATCATCCTGGGGAAAGAGGGAATGTCTACCGGAAGTGTGCAAAAAACTTCTATTGACACATGTAAGTTCCAGCGTTAATATAAATAATGCAACAGTAGTATAGCGTGACGTGCATGAATAACAGGTCATATGCGCTGTTGATGCTGCGATTCACCTTAAGGGACACTTAAGGGACAAACGCAGCCGCTGAATCTTCCGTAAGGAAGAGCGGGGGAACCGAAGTCCCAGTGAGGGGCGAATCCTGCCGGTAAGGCAGGTAGGGCTAGCTCCTTCGGCCCGAGTCCGTCAGCTAACCTCGCAAGCGTTGAGAGGGGGGCGCCAACCTTTACCCAAGGAGGCCCCTTGGGTAATTTAGTCTTGCGATCGCTTTTTCTCCCTGGTGATCGCTACAATCCCCCACCGTACGCTACAAGGCGGACATTATCGGAACACGTTTTAGAATGACGGCCTTCTTGGAGCGGGTCTTGCCGAGCTTCCGAATTATTCGCTCTCTGACGGGATGCCCTGAAGCATTCTGTAATGATTCATGGATCTCCGTATCCAAATGCTAATGGACGTTCGTATTAGGAGGGCAACGTGAAGCGTTCAAACCGGAGCTTATTAGGCTTTCGCACAAGTCATCAACAAGAGATGCCATGGGATGGTTCAGTTGACAGCTTGCACAAGCTGATCACACGGAACGGGCGTATCAGACATTCACACATGGCCTTCATAAGAGAGCTCTCCATGCGATGTCCGCATGAAAGACTCGAGGATCTGTGAGATAACTTAGGGTAAGGAGGCTGATGACATGGGATCTAGGAGAGGTTATGCCGTATTGAGGCGTTTTGCAGCCCTGGCTGTCGTGTGCGTTTTCCTGGTTTCTGCAGGGGTTGCAATTGATCACTCTGTCCAGGCGGCAGGGAAGACCCTTTCCTTAATAATCGATGCTCAAGCTGATCGCGCTGATGAGGCAGAAATAATCGCTGCATATCTGCGTGAAATCGGAGTAGAGGCCGAAGTCCGCATATGGGAGTGGAGTGCTCTAAGAGAGCGTGCTCTTGAAGGTGAACGGCAGATATGGCTCAGCGACTGGGGTAGCGCATACTTTGATCCCTTTGACCTCGTAATACCTAAACTTGCCACAGCAGACAGAGGCAACTATTCAGGGTACAGCAATCCTGAACTGGATGAGCTCCTTACGCTGGTTCAGATGACTGCAGACCAGGAGCAGCGCAAGGAGGCCTATTTCAATGCTCAGAGGATTATCTATGATGATGCGCCGTGGATTTTCGGGTACATGTTGAAAGAAACCGAAGCTGCGAGAGTCGAGATCACAGACTGGCAGCCTTCAATGGATTCCAGAATAAATCTTCATGATGTTGGCATTACTCGGGGCGATACTATCGTTGTAGGAATGAGGGCAGACAAGATCTTAACACTGGATCCCGGTGCGTATCGAGACAGAGACACGGAAACCGTTATTCGCAACATATTTGACGGGCTTGTAACTCGGACCTGGGACGGTGAGGTGGTTCCTGAAATAGCTGAGTCATGGACTGTTCCATCTGGCGACGTCTATATCTTCAAGATCCGCGAAGGCGTGAAGTTCCATAACGGTGAACCGCTTGATGCAGATGATGTAGTGTTTACGTTTCGGCGGATCCTCGAAGATGGAGCGATTGCAGGGCAATCATCACCGCGTAAGGGGCTCCTCGGCCCGCTGGAGAAGGTAGAAAAGGTTGACCAATATACGGTCAAGTTCACCCTTGCCAACCCGTTCCCGATATTCCCGCAAGCGCTGGTGCATTTCCAGATTGTACCCAAGGACTATATCGAAGAAGTCGGGGATCTTGAGTTTGCGGCGAAACCGGTTGGCGCAGGCCCTTTCAAGTTTAAGGAAGGACGGCTTGACGATCAAATAGTGTTGGAAAGGTTCGACGAATACTACGGTGGTTCGCCGGAGATCCCTCCGGTAGGGGCCGCACCTGCAAGACAGGTGATCTTCCGGATGATGCCTGAGCCGACAGTGCGTGTGGCTGCTTTGAAAGCAGGCGAAGTCCACATTATCCAGCAAGTTCCGCCGGATCTTGCAAGTGCCCTTGCTGCAGACAGAAATATTCAGGTAAAGAATGTAGACGGAACGCGTGTATATATCGTAGAAATGAACTGCCGGAAGCCTCCTTTTGACGATGTCAGGGTGCGGCGCGCACTGAATTACGCGGTGGACTGGGATGCAATCCTTACGTCTATCTACGGCGGGAACGGTATCAGATTGGCATCTGCGTTCTTGCCCAGCGGGTTCGGATTTGATCCAAGCCTTGAGCCTTATCCGTATGATCCTGAACAGGCTAAGGCCCTATTGCGCGAAGCAGGCTATTCTGTGAGGTAACTGAGACATCTTACGAATGTAGGAGGTTGGAATGACCCGAACACAGGTACAGATACTAGAACGCATAATCGCTGCAATCCCCATAATGCTTGGTGTTGTAATATGCGCATTTCTTTTCATGCGAATGATCCCAGGGGATCCTGTAGACATCATGATGGGCGAAGCAGGCGGAGTGACTCTTGAGGAGATCGAGTCTCTGAGAGCCGAGTTTGACCTGGATAAACCCATTCATGTGCAGCTCACAAGGTATCTGGGAAGGCTTGTTCGAGGCGATATGGGGTACTCGATTCAGAGATCCCGTCCTGTGAGAGAGATTATTTTCGAAGCCATCCCAGCCACTATTGAGCTGGCAATGTTTGCGCTGCTTTTCGCCCTTGTAGTAGGTATTCCCCTGGGAATCGCCTCTGCGAGGCACCAGAACTCGGTCATTGATCGTGTCGGAATGACCGCATCGTTCCTGGGGATATCCATGCCCGCTTTCTGGCTGGGCATAATCGGGATTATCGTGTTCTCTTTAAGGCTCGGCTGGTTTCCGACATCAGGCAGGATTACCTATGGAATGGAGCCGGCTGCTGTAACCGGGCTTTTGACGCTTGACGCTTTGATTGCCGGGGATATTCAGGCGCTGAAAGATGCGTTGAGGCATCTAGCACTTCCCACCATCACTTTGGGAGCGGGTGTGGCAGCTATCGTTGCCAGAGTTACGAGATCCAGCATGCTTGAAGCGTTAAAGACCGACTACGTCCTGTTCGCCAAGGCTAAAGGTGTGCCCGAGTTTGTCATTGTAGTAAAGCATGCGTTGCGAAATGCGCTCATTCCAACGGTGACAGTCGTCGGGCTCCAGGTGGGGACGCTGCTTGGAGGAAACATGATTGTAGAGACCATCTTCGGATGGCCCGGCCTGGGACGCGTGGTCGTAGATGCGATATTTGCCAGGGATTATCCGGTGGTTCAAGCGGCGGTTATGATTTACGCCATGACATTCGTTTTGATGAATCTTACCACGGATATTATTTACACTTATCTCAATCCAAAGCTAACCCTGTAGGGTAGGGGGTGCACGGGGAGAGATTACTGAAAAAACACAGGACAGAGGTCCATTAGTCTAAGCAGTCTAAGCGGGCCAAGCAGGCTTTGAACGGCCGGAGATGATGCTAAACGGAGTCAGTAAGACACTTAGCAAGACATAGTCGTGTGAATCGAAAGGTTACATTTTAGCGAAAGGAGGGTGCCTATAACATGTCAGTAAACATTGAACGCGCTGAAGACATCAAGACACACGCCTGGGGGTCTGAAGCTTATCCTCTTGAAAGGCCTTTTGTCAGGACATACAGGCGTCCGTGGTCTAGGCTTCAAAGCATATGGGACGTACTACTGAAACTGAAGAGCCATCGCGGTGCGGTCGTAGGAGGGATTGTGGTCCTGATCTACGTCGTTTGCGCGGTGTTGGCACCTTACATAGCACCGTACAGCCCGGACCAAGTCGCTCTTACCAAGAGATTCGTGGCTCCGTCTTTGGCGGGTGCGCATCCTCTTGGTACTGACCAGCTTGGAAGGGATATACTCACAAGGATCATGTACGGTGCCCGTGTCTCGATTCTTGTAGGAGTATTGACGATAGCGATTTCTATGGCGATAGGTGTAGGGTTAGGGCTAATAGCAGGATATTTCCGAGGTGCGTTTGACAAGATTATGTCAAGGTTTACCGATCTTCTGCTGGCCTTCCCATACCTGATATTTGTCATAGGGATGATGTCGGTGTTAGGCCCTGGATTCTGGAATCTCATCTTTGCACTTTGCTTTAAAGGTTGGGTGGAGTTTTACAGGCTGACCAGGGCTGAGGTGATGTCGCAGAAGACATGTGAATATGTAGAGGCAGCCCGTTCGCTAGGTAGATCTGACTGGGCTATCATGGTTTCCGAGATCCTTCCCAACATAATCCATTCCATCTTGGTGCTGGGGACACTGCGCATGGGGAACATGATAGTCATGGAGTCGTCTTTGAGCTTCCTTGGTCTTGGTATCCCGCCTAGGATCCCTGCATGGGGCTCTATGGTGTCAGATGGGCGTCGCTACATGCTGAATGCCTGGTGGGTGGCGACTCTGCCAGGGCTTGCCCTTGTGATTCTGGTGCTTGCCATCAACCTTATTGGCGAAGGCCTAAGGGATGTCCTGGATCCCAGGTTGCAGGAGGGTTAACGCGAGGGTTGACAGTAGGGTTAACGCAAGGGTTGACAGGAAGGTCAACAGGACCGTTAACAGGAGGGTTAACAGGGAGGTTAGCAGATGGACACCCTTAACAAACGAGCTAAACATCGAGCTTTGATCGGAGCTGGATCTAAGAAATCTGTTCATAATGAAAAATCTCCTGAGACTCCTTGGGTCCTTGAGGTTTCCGGGCTGTCTACAGAGTATCCAACCCCTCGAGGGACTGTCCACGCTGTGCGTGATGTCGACCTTGTGTTGGCGAAAGGCGACATCCTGGCGATTGTGGGAGAGTCAGGCTGCGGTAAGAGCGCAAGCCTGCTTTCGATAATGCGGCTTGTCCCTCGTCCGGGGCGGATTGTCAACGGGTCTGTTAAGTTTGAAGGAAGGGAACTTCTGACTCTGTCTGAAGCAGAAATGCGGGACGTGCGAGGAAAAGATATCGCAATGGTTTTCCAGGATCCTATGACGACCCTGAACCCTGCTTACCGAGTGGGGGAGCAGATTTCGGAGTCTCTTCGTGTTCACGGGCTGCTGCCGGGGTTTCTCAGGCGCCTTCGGCGTGATGAGCGCGAGAAAGAGCGGGAACTGGTGGTGAACCTTCTAAGGCAGGTGGGGATACCTTCTCCGGAGCACAGGCATCTGGAGTATCCCCATCAGTTCAGCGGTGGGATGCAGCAACGCATCCTTATTGCTATTGCCCTTGCGTGCAGGCCTAAGGTTATACTGGCCGACGAACCCACCACTGCCCTGGACGTGACCGTTCAGGCACAGGTGCTCGATTTGATGCTCGAGATCAATGAAGAGCTTGGGACAGCGATAATCCTTGTCACCCATGACCTGGGTGTTGCAGCGGAGTTCTGTCATAAGGCTGCCGTGATGTACGCAGGCCAAATCGTAGAGTCGGGAGATATCGACGATGTGCTTACTTCGCCGCTTCATCCTTATACTCAAGGTCTTCTAAGATCGATTCCCCAGATAGGCCAGAGGCGCGAACTTGTTCCTGTAGAAGGCGAGGTTCCCGACCTTACCAATCTTCCTCCTGGGTGCAGCTTTACACCGCGCTGCAAGGATGCTCACTCTGTGTGCTTCAATATTGAGCCGCCTTTTGTCACAATGAATGACGGACGCAAAGTCCGCTGCCATCTATACACCTAGTTGGCTATCTTTACGGCCGGTTGGCTATCTTTACGTCTAGTTGGCCATCTTTACGACTAGTCGGCCATCTTTACGACTAGCTGACGGTTTCCCTTCTTTCGCCTGCTCTTCCTTCAGTTCTTTCTGCTGCTCTGTCTTCTGTTCTTTCTTTCGCTCCTTCTTTCGGTGCCTGTTCTGTGCGTTCTTGTACTCTATCTTCCAGAGCCTTTCCTGCTCCTATCTTCTGCTCTTTCTCCTGTTGCTTCTTCTAAGATCTCGTCTGCTGGCTCTTCGGTGGCGTTCTCATATTCTATCTTCCGGCGCCTGTCCTGCTTCTTTCTTTTGCTTCTTCTGTTGCCTCTTTTGAGGTCTGTTCTGTGGCATTCTGATATTCCATTTTGTGCTGTCTTTCCTGTTGATTTTGCTGCTTTTTTTACCCGGACTCTGACTCAACCGTTCAAAAACAAATCTAGCTAAGAACGGTTATCGAAATTGAACCACCGTTTGCAGACAACGTGGACCAATTTCGGCTACTCTTTGCGGTTTTTTTGAGCAAACGCTCATAAATGGGCGATTTTGAGCCACATTTCCTTAAAAAGGTGGTTCAATTTCGACCACCCTTTTGGATTTTTTCGAGCAAACGTTCATAAATGGACGATTTTGAACCACCCAAACTGCCTCAGGCGGTAGAGAATCGACCACATTTTCAGGTTGGAGCCCGGTTTTGGGAGCTTTTTGAGGCTCAGGTGGTAGAATTCCTACCACGTTTTTGGAAAATGTGGCAGTTTTTCGCCCACTTTTTCAGAAAATGTGGGCGAGTTTCGACCACCAAACCGTGATGTGTAAGATTTTGGGAGGCGTGGTGGTCGATATCCTACCACCTTAACGCCTGATCATGGTAGAAAACCTTCCACCCTTGAGCCTCTTGGTGGGCGAGACTCTACCATTTTAGAGCTTACGCTCAAAACTGTGGTAGAAAAACTGCCATCAAACAGCCAAATGGTGAGCGATTCTCGACCACAGGGCTGACTTACGAATAATTCCTGACTTGGAGTAAATCCTAAGAACAGGCGTGCTCTTCCAGAGCCACCTAGGGTATCTGTACACCTGGACAAAGCAGGAGATGCATCTATCCTTGCTGGGAGTTAACAGGTATGGTCTGCGCTGTCGAAGGTGCCGGAGGTGGTAAGGACCGTAGGATAGGTGGCAATGCATACCGAGGTCAAGGCATCGATTTGTATCTGCCGTAGTAGTCGGTATTATGAGATTTCCTTAGTTTGCAAAGATGTCGGGTGTCGGTATCCGTTGAGGCCAGAAAACATCTTGTAGTCTATGAGCAGTCGATTGGAGGCCTATGACCGGTTCCCTACCGGTTTACCTTGAGTGTATAAGGAGTCTATCAGCAGTTCATTGCCGGCCTACTGCCGACTGATTAGGAGCCTATTGGTATGCTATGAGTAGTCTATTAGCAGGTCGTTAACAGTCTGGCAGCAGGCCATTAGCAGGCCATTAGCAATCTGTCAGCAGTCCATTACCGGTTCGCTAGCCGCTGATTAGGAGCCTGTTAGCAATCTATTAGCAGGTCGTTAGCAATGTGTCACCAGTCTGTTGACCGTCTACTAGAGGCTCATTAGGAGACTATCAGTAGGCTATGAGCAGTCTATCATCAGGTCGTTAGCAGTTCGTCAGCAGTCGGTTACCGGCCTGCTGGAGGACATTAGTGGCCTATGAGTAGGCTATTAGCAGTCCGATAGCAGTCTCTCAGGTTGCCGTTAGCAGTCTAACAGCGGCTTGTCACCGGTCTGCCGGCGGTTCATTAGGCGCCTATTAGTAGGGTATCAGCAGTCCGTTAGCAGTCTGTCAGCAGTCCGTTAGCGGTCTGTCAGCAGTCCGTTACCGGCCTGCTAGAGGCCACAAGAGGCCTATTGGTAGGCCATTACTGGGCGATTAGCAGTCTTTTTGCAGTCCGTTAGCCATCTGTCAGCAGTCGGTTAGCAGTTTAACAGCGGTTTGTTAGCCGTCTATTACCGGTCTGTTAGCAGCTAGCAGTCTACAGCAATCTTTGGCACTCTATTCGCAGTTAACCAGCTGGCTATTAGCAGCGTATTAGCGGGCTATTAGCGGCGTAGCGGCTCATTAAAGGAGGAGATACAGTGCACGTGATTATGCTTTCCTGGGAGTATCCGCCGAGGGTGGTCGGGGGAATAGCCAGGCATGTGGAGGACCTTTCGAAAGCCCTGGTTAAGCAGGGAGTGGATGTTGATGTTATCACCTGCGGCCACAGTAATGCCTGCGAAGAAGAGGATGACGAAGGGGTCCGGGTGTTCAGAGTTCCTTTTCACAATCCTTCTCCTCCTGACTTTCTCACCTGGGTCATGCAGATGAACCTGAACCTTATGGAGCGCGGGATTGAACGGGCTGCTATGGGTGCGGATCTTGTGCACGCACATGATTGGATAGTTGCCTACGCCGGGAAAGCATTGAAACATGCTTTTAACATTCCTTTAGTCGGTACAATTCATGCCACGGAATACGGCCGGAATTGGGGCCTTCACAATGATCTGCAGCGCTACATCAGTAATGTCGAGTGGTGGCTGGGGTTCGAATCGTGGCGTGTCATATGCTGCAGTGAGCACATGCGCCGCGAGTTATCATGGATCTTTCAGCTTCCCGGAGATAAACTGCGCCAAATCCCCAACGGGGTAGACCCAACCAGGTTTCAAGTGCCTGAAGGCGAGGACCTTGTTGCTTTTCGTTCAAGATGGGCTGCACCTGATGAGCAGATGATCTTCTTCATAGGCAGGCTGGTGCATGAGAAAGGGGTCCATGTCCTTCTCGATGCGTTCTGCAAAGTCCTTGCTTACAGGGACAAGGTTAAACTGGTTGTCGCGGGCAAAGGCCCTGCTGATGCATATCTAAAAGAATATGCCGGCAATCTGGGCATCTACAACAGGGTTTACTTCGCAGGGTTTGTCGATGATCCAACTCGCAATAAGCTCTATAAGTGTGCAGACGTGGCCTGTGTGCCCAGCCTCTATGAACCCTTTGGCATAACTGCGCTGGAGGCCATGGCATCAGGGACTCCGGTTGTGGTTTCAGATGTAGGAGGGTTAGGAGAAGTAGTCAGACACGGGGTTACAGGCATGAAATGCTACCCCGGTAACCCCAGTTCACTTGCGGATAATATCCTAACCCTCCTTGCAGACAAGCGCTTGTGCGACGAAATCCGTGCCAATGCAACACATGATGTTCTAACTAAGTTTAACTGGGACATAATAGCTGAATCCACGTCTCGGGTTTACGACGAAGTCCTTAAGGCATACAGGGCAAGTCCGTGGGCGGTAACTAGGCCGAGGTGGATCTTTCAGGCGCAGGAGGCTGTCCCGCACGAGTATTCTCGCGAGTATTCCCGATACTTTGCGCACAACAGCGGCTAGTTAGTGCGACTGCGACACGAGCGAGCGACACACTATCAACGAGGCAGCGCAGAGAAAAGGAGGCAGGATTCCTTTGAAGGCGGTAGTGATGGCAGGCGGAAAAGGGACAAGGCTTAGACCTCTTACATGTGACAGGCCGAAGCCCATGGTGCCGGTGGTGAACCGCCCCATGCTGGAGCATGTCATTGACCTTCTGAAACTTCACGGGTTCTGCGATATCCTCGCCACACTTTACTACATGCCGGAAGTAATCATGGACTACTTCGGCCAAGGAGAAAGATTCGGAGTCTCCATGGATTACGCTGTTGAAGATACACCCCTTGGCACAGCAGGAAGTGTCAAAGCATGTGAACACCTGCTGGATTCAACCTTCCTCGTGATCTCAGGAGATGCGCTGACAGATATCAACTTAACTGAAGCTGTGGAGTTTCACAAAGCTAAAGGGGCAATCGCCACAATCGTCCTGACTCGCGTTACAAGCCCGCTGGAATACGGGGTCGTAATCACCGACGATGACGGCCGCATTACAAGGTTCCTTGAGAAGCCCAGTTGGAGCGAGGTATTCAGCGATACGGTGAATACCGGCATCTATGTGCTGGAACCGGATGTGTTGCGTCTCTTTGACCCGGGCGTTGAGTTTGACTTCAGCAAGAACCTGTTTCCGCTTATTCTAAAGAAAGGCCTGCCTCTCTTTGGATATGTAGCCCAGGGCTACTGGAGTGATGTGGGTAATATCGACCAGTACCGCCAGACCCATTATGATATCCTCCAAGGATTAGTACGCGTCAGAATTCCGGGAGAAGAAATCGCAAAAGGCATCTACATAGGAAGAGGCACTGAAATCCATCCAAGCGCAAAGCTTGATGCCCCTGTTATAATCGGAGATTTCTGCCGTATCAGGCGAGGTGTGGAGATCGGCTCAAGCACGGTCATCGGACACAATAATATCCTAAACGACGGTGCTTCCGCAAAACGCAGCGTGCTCTGGGATGACTCCTTCTTCGGGAAGGACACTGAACTAAGGGGGGCTATCGTCTGCAGCAAAGTAAGCCTCAAGGCAAAGACAGCGGTATTTGAAGGATCTATCATTGGGTCTCGCTCTGTAGTAGGCGGCAGCTCCGTTATCAAGCCCGGCGTAAAGATATGGCCTGAAAAGGTTATTGACGCAGGCACAACCATTACCACAAGCTTGGTGTGGGGGGCTAAATGGTCCAAGCGGTTGTTCGGGACGTATGGAGTCTCAGGCCTTGTCAACGTGGAGCTTACTCCCGAAATCGCAGCCAAATTAGGGGCAGCTTACAGCTCATGCTTCAAAGAGAGGCGTCAGGTGGTTATAAGCTCAGATGCGTACAAGCCTTCCCGGATGATAAAGCGGGCACTGACATCAGGCCTTCTCTCAGGCGGTGCAGCTGTCTACGATGTTGGCCGTACCACCACACCTGTGACTCGGTACGCCGTTACAGCCCTGGGAGTTGCAGGGGGCCTGCACGTGCGGCTTTCTCCCTATGACCCGGATATCGCCTTAATCGAATTCCTTGACGATAAAGGCATGAATATCGATAAAGCCACTGAACGAAGAATCGAGAATGCCTTCTTCAGCGAGGACTTTACCAGGGTAAGCCCGGACGATATCGGGGAAGTGGCTTTTCTAACCCGCCTTATGGAAGAGTACTTAGACTGTCTCCTCGAGACCATCTCCGTAGATGTGATAAGAGAGAAGCAGTTTAAAGTCGTTGTAGATTACGACCCCGGCAACCTCTCTTTGCTCCTGCCGTCTTTCCTTTCTGCGCTGGGTTGCACTGTATCTACGTCAGACAGGGAAAGCAATGCAGAACAAGGGCCAAGACACCTCCTGGATATGCTGGATTCTCTATCGTTTCTTGCAAAGTCCGTCGTTGTTCAGCAGGCGGATCTCGGAATAATCGTTGACAGCAATGCAGAAAGGCTTCTCCTGGTTGATGAAAAAGGCAACAGGGTGTCTGAGGACCTGTTCACAGCCTTAATGTCCCTTCTTGTCCTGAAATCCAGGGAAGGCGCTACTGTGGCAGTGCCTGTTACAGCTTCGCGAATTATCGAGGAAATGGCCAGAAGATACCGGGGACGCGTAGTCCGCACCCGAGCCAATCCCAGGTCAGTTATGGAGAAGGCTATTGAAGAAAAGATCTTCATAGGAGAAAAAGGCCTCCCGGGATTTCAGGCGCCTTTTGACGCCCTCTTTTCTCTTGGAAAGATCCTGGAGACCATGGCACGGGACAGCATCAGGCTTTCAGAATTGGTTTCCATGGTTCCTGAATTTTATATCAGCAAGCGCAGCGTGGAATGTCCCTGGGAAGCTAAAGGCAAGGTAATGAGGACTCTCATTAATGAGACCCGCACCAAGCAAGTGGAGCTTATAGACGGTATTAAGGTTTACCACGAAAAAGGCTGGGCATTGGTTCTGCCTGATTCGGAAGAGCCGCTCTTCCACATCTACAGTGAGGCTTCCAGTCCGGACGAGGCAGAAGCGCTGCGAGAAGCTTACATGAACCGTATTATGGAGATCGGGACGATCTAATCGAAGATAAGAACAGAGCGGCACGTACCGGAGACTTTACTGGGTCTTGTGGCATTCCGCGGTCGTCTTTTGTGCTCAAGTCTTGGCATAGACATAGATCGATTACAGTGCTTAAAGCCCTTGTATAGACATCGAGCGCTCACAGTGCTTAAGCTTTAGCATAGACACTGTAGTCTATCTCAGGAAAGATGTTGTTTCTGTATTCCATCTCCGAAAGCCAGCCTTCGTCAATGGAATCCCGCCGGATATCTTCATAGAGCTTTGTAAAGCGCCACAGGTGCTCTTTGGTGCGCCTTACCGCATACGGGACCACAGTCCCTGTCTTCATGATGAAAGCCCAATCGCTGCTCTGAGCAAGCAGCAGCTCCCTGGCTGCCTGGTTTAAGGCGCGCCTCCTCAGGCCGTCTGTTGAAGGATAGGCTTTGGCCAGCTCCACCATTCTTTCAGCTGCTTTATGAAGGTGAGGATAGATCCAGTCGTTGGAACCTTCCAGCCAGACCTCATTATAGCCCTTATACCCCCAGCTGGACAAGGACGGTGTCGATACCTGGTTGCGCTTATATATGTCCAAGTAATCTCCTGGCGTAATCAACTTGAATATATTCTGGTCATAGGTGACTTTTCGTATCAGGTAATCGAGCCACTCAGGCCCTTCAAACCACCAGTGCCCGAAGAGCTCTGCGTCGTACGGTGCGACCACGATTGGCTTTCTGTCCATTACAGATGCGAGATACTCAATCTGCCTTTCTCTGTTGAACATAAAGTTCCCGGCATGGATCGCGGCTTTTCTCAGTGCGCGTTCCCTGTCGTAAGGCTGTTTGTCATGGGTCTTTCCGGTGATCCTGTAATACTTTATTCCTGTGCTGATCCGAGCTCCGCTCGAGTGGATATACGGTTTTATGTATTCGTAGTCCAGATCATATCCGATGTCCCGGTAAAACTCCCTGTAATCATAGTCTCCCGGATATCCTTCCCGTGCGCTCCAAACCTGCTTCGATGATTCCATATCCCTGCCGAAGGCAGCCACTCCGGACCTGCAGTATACAGGTGCAAACACCCCGTACTTTGGCTGAGGGGACGCGAACAGCACTCCGTGAGAGTCCAGTATGAAATACCTTATGCCTTCCTGTTTCAAGTGCTCATCATCACCGGGGTTAAAGCCGCATTCAGGAAGCCAGAAACCGGGCGAATCACGGTTAAAGCGCTTTCTGTAGTAGTCAACTGCTATCTTTATCTGAGCACGCACTGCTTCGCGGCATATTTCCATAAGAGGAAGATAGCCGTGGGTTGCACACGAAGTGATAAGCTCCAGGCAACCCCTGTCCTGTAGTTCAGCAAATGCGGTCACCAGGTTGCATTGATATTCATCTAAGAATACACGCCTGGCTTCGCGGAATTTCTCCAGGTACATAACGGCATTCTTATGAAACTCCGGGAGCCAGCGGGTGCGTTCGATTTCCTTTTCTGCAAGCTCAATAAGGCGTTCTATATGGCGAAGGTACCGCTCCTGTAGAAGGCTGTCCTGGAGCATACATGCTAGCGGCGGAGTAAGAGACATTGTTATTCGATATCTTATCCCTTCGTCAGCCAGGCGCTTAAAGACCTTTATAAGCGGAATGTACGTCTCTGTAATGGCTTCATAAAGCCAGGTCTCCTCAAAAAAATCCGGATGCTCCGGGTGTCTTATAAACGGCAAGTGGGCGTGAAGGACAATAGCAAGGTAACCTTTTTCGCATCCCATCTTCCAGATCCATCTCCTTATTTCTGAATACCGGTGAATAACAGGTTGGAATTACCAGGTGCTGTTCCGGTTTTACCATGTACTACGGGTGAGTCTTGTAGTAATCGACCGATTCATGGAGGCATCTTTCGATACTGCCTTGATATCTATGATTTTCTCCCCGTCAGGCAGGGCGTATCTGACATGGAAAGATCCGTCCGGGCGAAGCTTGACAGGTTGTCCTCCAACCGTAAGATGTGCGTCAGGCTGAGTGGAGCCGTAGATTATCACTTCTACAAGTGCATTCAGCCAAAACTCCTTTGCCGGCGGCTGCTTTGCCATTCCCGGGCTGGAAATCTCACTGACAAATTCTGAGCCTACGTCCAGGTGCATTCTTTCAGATATGGCAGAGATTATTTCAGGTGATGCCGGGCTTGCGGTAGGTTTGGAATAGTACCTTTCTATGGCTGAGATCGTCATCCACTCTTCATCAATGATTTCTGAAACGCCTGCCCTGGGAGTCCTGACTGTGTTAGACCTGGACAAGCATACAAATCTGCCGTCGGGCCCCATGAGTCCCAGTTCTGCACAGTATGATCGGTTAGGCCGGTCAACGTTTATGTACCAGTTTGTGGCGACATCTCCGATGTCAATATCCATACATCTGTGGGAGTTGTTGCCGTCAAATTCAATATCGGTCACATCATGCACTCGAAGGACTCGTCTGGAAGTAGACCATCCTTGCGGCCCCAATTCCGTCGTTACGATATCTGAAATATCTTCAGCGATCTCCCAATACGCGTGGATCCAATAAGGGTCACGGACCATCAAAACAAGCCTGGTAGAACCATACCCAATGGGAAGCTCATAGTGACTCTCCCACTTGTCTTCCGGGGTTCCGCGGAATTCGATAGGGGGTTCTCCGACGTGTAATTCGCGAGGCTCAATGACTTCAATCTCAGGGATAGTCTGTGAGATGCTGATTTCCACCGGCTCAGAGGGGCCGGTGCCTTGGCTGAGGCTATTTTCACTTGTGTTTTCCAATTTCGGCAATCAGGTTACCTCCCCACTGAATTGTGTGGACATTTCTAAGCGGACACCTCTGTAATAATATCTCTACTGCTGTGCAGGTTTATACCATCGGAATACTGTCTGGGCTTATGACTTACACTAAATATGTTCCATTCTGGAAAGGAGGACAAAAAAATGTCAATCGGGTCGCTTGTACTCGTTCTCCACAGCCACCTGCCGTACTGTAGAAAGGCAGGGGTATGGCCTTTCGGTGAGGAGTGGGTTTTTGAGGCTATGGCGGAAACGTACATACCGCTTTTGGATATTATCAATTCTCTGGCTGACACTGACGCCTTTGGCAGTTTTACAATAGGATTTACACCTGTGCTGCTCGATCAATTGCAAGATCCGTATATGCTCCTCCGGTTCGACGAGTACTTAGACGCTAAGATCGCTGCAGCAGAGGCTGACATTGCACGATTCAAGGCTGAGAGGGAATGGAGCTTTCAAGAGCTGGCCAAGTTCTACAGGGAACGGTATGAAAAAGTAAAGAGCAGTTTTCATCTTCGGTACGACAGAGACCTGGTGAGTGCATTTCGGGCACTTCAAGACAGGGGATTGGTTCAGATCGTGGCCGGAGCGGCTACCCATGCATACTTGCCGCTTCTCTCCACTGAGAACTCTGTCTATTCCCAGCTAAAACTCGGGCGTGATGTATATACAGAGAGCTTCGGGCGTCCTCCGGAAGGGATTTGGCTGCCTGAATGCGGGTATCGCCCGCCGTCAGAGACGACCAGTGTTGATAGGGTGCTCAAGGATTTAGGATATACTTACTTTTTTGTTGATGCCCATGCAATCGAAGGCGGGGCTCCGATAAGCGTGTACTCAGATAGATCGCTGAGAAAGCCTGAGGTGAAACCTGCTATCCGAAAACGAACACAAGATTATACCTCGTATCTTCCGTACCTGCTTTCAGGAAGCGGAATCGCAGTCCTCGGGAGAAACCAGCGTACCGCCTTGCAAGTATGGTCTTCAGAATGGGGCTACCCAGGTGACGGGAACTACCGGGAATTCCACAGGCGTGATCCTGTTTCCGGTTTCGGTTACTGGAAAGTTACCAGTCGATTAGTGGATCTCTCTGCTAAGGAAGTATATGATCCCGATGCCGCTCTTCGGCGAGCAAAGGAGCATGCAGATCACTTTGCCGGCTTAGTGGAACGGCTTCTCTTGGATTTCAACAGAGAAACCGGGAATCAGGGGGTTATTGTAGCTCCCTTCGATATGGAGCTTTTCGGCCATTGGTGGCTGGAAGGCCTTGATTGGCTAAGGTGGACATTGGAAAGCCTCGGTAAGAGCCCCCATGTAGAGGTCTTGTCTGCTTCAAGTTGCCTGAAAAAACACGTGCCGCATCAGGAGATCGATTTGTTTGAAAGCTCATGGGGCTTAGGTGGGGGCCACTATATCTGGGACAATGATTTGACCGGCTGGATGTGGCAGGAGATTCACAATGTAGAAAAGGAGATTTGCAGCGCTGCATCGCAAATAAGCAGTAGGCACGGGCAAGAGCAGGACACCGATGACGCGGCTTTGAGAAACAGGCTCTTGAAGCAGGCTGCCCGTGAGGCCATGCTCCTTCAAAGCAGTGATTGGCCTTTCCTTGTCACCACTCGACAAGCAAGAGACTACGGAGAGCGGAGATTCCTCGAACACAGGCACAGATTCGAACGATTGGCCCATGCATTGTCCAAGGATGTGATATCGCCTGACATCATTGACTACTTAGAGCAAGTCGAGTCTATTGATGCCGTGTTCCCCGACATTGATTTTACCCTGTTCATGTAGTGGCAGGGATTCCGGACGAAGTGTTGAATCTCTTCGCCTGGGATGGTGTTCCCGGGCCAAGCGCCGGCCCAGGCGCATTACCCCGGGTCGAGGAGGATAGTAACTGAATGAAGCTTGTAGCTGATCTTCACACTCATACTGTAGCCAGCGGACATGCTTATTGCTCTGTCAATGAAATGGCTCAGGCTGCTGCCGATGTTGGTCTGGAAATGATCGCCATAACTGATCACGGACCCAATATGCCTGGCGGGCCCCATCTATACCACTTCGGTAGTATTCATGTAGTCCCGTCTGTCATAGCCGGCGTCAGGGTGCTAAAAGGCGTTGAAGCGAACATAGCAGGACCTGGCGGAGAGCTTGATCTTCCTGATCTTCCTCTTTCCGAACTGGATATTGTATTTGCCGGATTCCACACTCATACAGGTTATGATGACAGCGGAATCGTGAAGAACACCCATGCGCTGATAAGGACTATGGAAAACCCACACGTAGACGGTATCGTCCACCCCGGGAACCCCACGTATCCGGTGGATATCGATGAAGTAGTCAGAGCAGCTAAAGACCTTGGCAAGCTCATAGAGATCAATAATGCATCTCTTACTGTCGCCAGGTGGGGCAGTTGGGAAAACTGTGTCAAGTTCGTTGAGAAGGCAGCTGAATACGGCGCAACGATAGTGATCTGCAGCGACGCTCATCATACCTCTTTGGTAGGTGATTTTGATAAGGCCGTAGAACTTGTAAAATCAGTAGGGTTTGACAGTGAGTTGGTGCTAAACACTGATGTCAATAAGATACGCGAGTTCTTGGCTGATAGAGGGAAGAGAGGAAAGGTGCGGAAGTAGGGATGGGGCTTATTGTTGCACTGGATGCAGGGGGCACGAGAACTGACTGCCTCATCGGGAAGACAGACGGGGAGATCCTGGCAAAACTGGCTGCCGGCCCTGCCAATTACCACTTGGTTGGAATAGACGGTGTCACAAGTACCATACGCCGGCTGCTTCGAGAGGCGGACAAGTGCCTGATACATGAAAAACCTACGTTTGAATTGATGTGGATGGGTATTGCAGGTTTGGATCGTCCAGGAGAGAGGGAGCAGCTTGCAGCACCTATTCGAGATATGCAAGTGGCAAAGAGGGTCGTTATAGATAATGACGGTGTAGTAGCACTTGCCAGCGGAACAATGGGAGGTCCCGGAATCGTTGTAATTGCAGGCACAGGTTCATTGGCGTTTGGCGTTAATGAAGAAGGGAAGCGAGCAAGGTCAGGAGGCTGGGGATATATCCTGGGGGATGAAGGCAGCGCATACTACATAGGCCACAAGGCTCTTAATGCTGTAACCCAAGCTAAAGACGGCCGCAACAAACCGACTGTCTTGTCTCAAGCAATCATTAGCCATTTTAAAATAAACAGTGTAGATGATCTTGTGGGATTGGCGTATGGCGGGAGATTAGGTAGAATTGAAATTGCGAATTTATCTCCCATTGTGGCGGAAGCAGCTGATAAAGGAGACGAAGTAGCTTCTGAGATCCTTGACCTGGCCGGCACTGAACTGGGGATTGCAGCCTGCGCTGTGGCAAAGGCGCTGAATATGGAAGATACGCGGTTTCCATGTGTCACTACAGGCGGGGTTTTCAAGTCAGGCAGGCGGGTTACTGACGCTCTTATGCGTGAATTGATGAAGGCGGCTCCCGGAGCAATACTCACTCAACCTCAATTCCCTCCTGTAGCCGGCGCATATTTCCTGGCCCTACAGGAACTTGGGGTCTCCGTTAATGAGGATGTGGTGGAGCGCGTAAGGAGGTCGCTGGCAAGGTTCGAACCTTCTGTCGGTGTCTGAAGGAGGTCGCGTATGATAATAAAAGGCGCAGACATTTTGACTCCCCAAGGCATAATAGAATCAGGAATTATCGAGATTAAAGACGGTATTATAACGAGAATCAGCCCTCCGGAGTGCGGATGCGAAGGTGCCGGACGGACATGCGGATGTGTAGACGAACACAGCGTGATTGATGCGACAGGTTTGACAGTGGTTCCCGGGTTTATAGATATTCATGCCCATGGCGGCGGAGGATGCGACATCGAAGACGGCAATTTCGAATCTTTGGAGAAGATGTGCATTACCCATGCAGCCCACGGTACCACGGGAATCCTCCCTGCCACTACGTCGCCTCCTCGAGGCCTGCTTCTGGAAGTCGCCGGGCTGTTCAGGAGTTATACAGGTAGGCCTACCTCTCGTGGCGCTGAGGTCCTGGGGATCCACCTTGAAGGGCCATGGCTTAATCCTAAAATGAAAGGCGCTCAACCCTTATCAGGTATAAGAAGGCCTTCCATAGACGAGCTGGACCGGCTTATCGATGCATCGTCCGGTAATATCAGGATGGTTACTCTTGCACCTGAAATGCCTGGGGCATTGGACCTTATTCGGCATGCAAAGGATTCCGGGCTCATAGTCTCTCTCGGACATTCATCTGCCACGTATGACCAGGTTCTTGCTGCGGTGGATAAAGGAGCAACCCACATAACACATGCTTACAACGCCATGAGCGGTCTGCACCACAGAAACCCCGGGATGGTCGGGGCAATGCTTTCCTGTGACAGGCTGACAGTAGATGTGATCCTCGACGGATTTCACATCCATCGTGCTGCTGCCAAAATACTTCTGAAGTGCAAAGGCAAGGATAATGTTGCATTGATAACAGATGCTACAATGGCTGCAGGCATGCCGGAAGGCGAGTATGAGCTGGGCGGACAAAAAGTTATTCACAAAGACGGAGCAGTCAGGCTTCCTGACGGAACCCTTGCCGGTTCTGCACTTACCATGGATAAGGCAGTCAGATATCTGGTACTGGAACTCGGATGCTCCCTGAGCGATGCTGTTAAGATGGCATCTCAAACTCCTGCCCGGATTTTGGGTCTAGACAAAAAGAAAGGCAGTGTGGAAGTGGGGAAAGACGCAGACCTTGTTCTGTTGGATAAGGATCTGCAAGTTAAGGCGACATTTGTGTGCGGTGATCCGGTGTATGTGCAAGAAGGCGTCCTCCGGTAAAGTGACGTTTGAGTTTTCCACGGAATCTGGCTTGAAGCTTCGATAGGAGGCGACAGCATGAAAGTAATTATTGCCGATGACTATGAGATTATGAGTAGAGAGGCGGCTAAGGTTGTAGCTGCCGAAATAGAAAAGAACCCTGACTGTGTCCTTGCACTGCCTACAGGCGGAACCCCCCTCGGCTTTTACGCGGAACTGGTCAGGATGCATAAAGAGGAAGGCTTGGATTTTTCCCGTGTCACTACATTCAATCTCGATGAGTACCTGGGGCTTCCTGAAACTCACAAATCCAGCTATGCCTTTTACATGTATGACAACTTCTTCAATGATGTTAACGTAAACCGAGATAGGGTACATATTCCTCGTGGGCTTGCAGAGGATCCTCACGAGGAAGCAGCCGCGTACGAACGCGAGATCAAGAAGGCAGGCGGGATTGACCTGGCTGTACTCGGTATAGGGCGTAACGGGCATATCGGTTTTAATGAGCCGAAGACGGAATTCGGTTCGCTTACTCGTCCGATCTACCTTGCAAAAAGGACTATTGAAGCTAACGCAAGGTTTTTTGATGATGATCCTGACGCTGTGCCGCGGCAAGCGATTTCCATGGGAATCAAGACGATAATGAATTCACGCAAGATTATTCTACTTGCCAACGGCCCTGAGAAGTCCGGTGCCATCTATCAGACTATACATGGGCCTGTAACAGATATGGTTCCCAGTTCAGTCCTGCAGCTTCACCCGGATTGCACCGTTTTCTTGGATAGGGATGCTGCATCCGAGCTAAAGCCGCCATCTGATGATGTTGTCCAGGGACCCGGCATAATGAGTATGGTATACTGAAAGTGTTAAACTACACTGTTCGACCGGGACTCGTGTTGTCGATTGTGACCGACTGAATGCCGGCAACAGGCGGAGGGATCTGGCTTTGCATGAAGGGCGATTCATAATAATCACAGGGCTTTCAGGTGCAGGCAAGAGTGAGGCTGTGCGTGCACTTGAAGATCTCGGTTTCTTTTGTGTTGATAATCTTCCGCCTACACTGATCCCGAAATTTGCTGAACTCGCGTCACAATCCGAAGGCAAGATTGATAGAATAGCCTTAGTGGTGGATATAAGGAGCCGCGAGTTCTTCGATAAGCTGTTTTATGTGCTAGATGACCTCGAGGAAATGGGAGTCAATTACGAGATTCTGTTCCTTGAGGCGTCTGATGAAGCTCTTGTACGGAGGTTTAAAGAGACCAGGAGACGTCATCCTCTTTCCGCAGAAGGCGGTATTGTTGAGGGTCTCAGCGAAGAGCGCAGAAAGCTTGAACAGGTCCGCGAGAAAGCTTCTCGCATCATAGATACATCAAATATTACCCCTAAGCAACTTCGCGAGCGAATCGCATCCAGTTTTTCCCAAAAGAGTCCCAGCAAGGGAATTGACGTGATCATAGTGTCCTTTGGATTCAAGCATGGAATACCTATGGATGCGGATCTTGTTTTTGATGTAAGGTTTCTGCCGAATCCCCATTATGTGGACGCTTTGCGCCCGCTTACGGGAGAATCTGATGCAGTCAGAGACTATGTGTTCCGTTCCAAGGTGACGAAGTCCTTCCTTGATAAGCTGTTTGAACTTATGGGGTTTCTCTTGCCACAATACACGAAGGAGGGGAAGACTCAACTCATAATCGGGATAGGATGCACCGGAGGGAGGCACCGTTCTGTTGCGATTGCAAATCGCCTGGCTGGTTTCTTGAAGGAACAAAGATACAATGTCACAGTGGAACACAGGGATAAAGACATCCCGGAGAGACTGG
>Ga0209608_1000524_pt1 | contig 37976 bp, 52 predicted proteins | sample AD_UKC130_MetaG_FD_184428 | JGI IMG/M metagenome (GOLD analysis project Ga0209608, IMG submission 184428) | Active sludge microbial communities of municipal wastewater-treating anaerobic digesters from Canada - AD_UKC130_MetaG (SPAdes) (version 2) | ecosystem: Engineered > Bioreactor > Anaerobic...
AGGATTTGCATATGGAATCACAGCGAATACTTATCTAGCTGAAGCAAGAGCTCGGGCTATGGCAGCCGCAGCGGCGAGAGCAGTACAGAGAGAGCTTGATATTAAATCCCCTTCTAAGGTTGGTTACAGAATCGGTAGCTTTTTCGGGTTGGGTTTTGTAAATGCGATAAGCGATTATATGTCGAAATCTTACAAAGCTGGTGCCGAAATAGCCGAATCTGCCAAGAATGGTTTGGGTAATGCGGTTTCAAAGATTGCAGATATAATCGAAGGCGATATTGATACTCAGCCTACTATCAGACCAGTTGTTGATATGACGGACGTGGAAAGGGGGCTTAAATCTACATTCAACAAGCAACGAGGCTTTAATGTTGCAGCGTCAGTAGACAGAGTTTCGTCAGTTGCGGCTCAGCGTCAAAATGGGGGATATTCTTCAGGCGTTAATCAAACAATAACCAACATGGGTGACAGTAGCTTTGTGATTCACAATCACTATACTGTCCGGAACGATAATGATATTCGTAAGATTAGCCGTGATCAAAAGAATCTATTAGACAGATATAGTCTTGCAAGGGGGGTGCCGGTTACGCTATGATAGGAGCGTTTATATTTAACGAAGTAGAAAGCAGTTCTTTTAATTTGGTCTGCAAGTCGGTCAAACGTCCGTTACTTCCGGCTGTAAAGGTTAGAAGAGTGGAATTAACTGGTATCTCCGGTGTTTATGATTTCGATAAGGACGGTAATGAATACGACATGCGTTCTATAACTATGAAAATTCAGTATATTGGCACATCTTATGAAGAATTACGTACAAGAGCTAGACAAATCGCTGCGTGGCTTAGTACAGCAACATGGGCAAAACTGAGAATTCATGACGAGGACGATAAGTACTATCTTGCTAAGGTGACTGAAGAAATTGATCTTGATAGTCTATGGGAGTCTGGTACGGCCGATATTGAGTTTGACTGCCAGCCTTTCGCATACTCGGTTGATGAGAAAGTTGAGGAATTTGAGGTTCATGATTTATTAAATTATGAGTTTACAAATCCAGGAACTCGTCTTATCGACTACAAAAGCCCTCAAGGTAGTAAATCAAAAATTACAATCATTGGTGCGTGGACGACTTTGTCAATATCAATGAATGGAAAAACACTAAATTATCCTGAAGCGGGGAATGGAACCCTTATATTTGATAACATTGAAATGGAATGCACTTTAGATGGCGCCAACAAATTTTCAGTACTTACTGGAGATATTGATACATTTCTTAAAATTGTTCCAGGAGATAACACGCTTACGGTCGACGGTACAGGTCTTAATTTAAATGTAACCATTGAGTATATTCCACTATGGATATGACGTAGGAGGAAACAACGTATGATTAAAATTTGTAATACGAATTTAGATAGATTAGGCGTCATTAAGAACGTCATCAGTTCAAATCGTCTTGAGGAAATCAATGGAGAGAATACCCTTGATTTTACTGCCGTATTGGATTCGAAGTTAAATAACCTTATTGACGAGAATAGTGTCTTTGAGTTAGATAATGACTATTTCGATACGGCATTTCTCAAGAAGATTGCAAACGAGGACAACATATATACCATTGAGGTAGAGGCTGAACATGTCTCGTATCGTCTTAATAATCCCGACTACAACGTTGATTATTTTACTGAGACTGGCACACCAACATATATTTTGGGTAAGATTCTTGAGGGTACGGACTTCACTGTTGGCACTGTCGAATTTACTACTGAGGTAACATACTCAGCTCAAGAAGCAAAGAGTAGACGTCAATTACTTATGGATTTTGTTGCATATCTTGGGGGGGAGCTCCAGACTAATAAGTTTGTTATTAGTATTGTACGGCATCTTGGTTCGACCTCACCAAAACTTGTTATTAAGGATAAAAATGTTAAGGTTGTATCCAAGACGGTTAATAAAAGAGTTCTTGATAGGTCTGGTAATCCGACTGTTTCTTATAGATGCACACCTATATATTTGCCTGGGGATGCATATTCGCTTGGTGATGATATTGTCCTTAGACAAAAGGATTTAGCTATTAACGAGGAACTTCGAGTTACAAGTATAAGTCGTGATGTATACGACATTAAGAACGTAACATTCCAATTTGCAAACTATACAAATGGACTTGAGGATTCTTTATACCGCATAGCAACAACTACTGTCTCTAAAGATAAATTCTACAATGGTTGTCGTATAGGCCCAGAATTTGGTTTTGAGGCCATCCGTAATGACAAGAAAGCTCGCGCATATTTTCGAAGTGATGGACTAGCTATTCAAGCTGGCGATGGAAGCGGAGATAACTGGCAAAATAAGATACACATAAATCATGAGGGCGAGCTAATAATATCAGGTGTTTCAGAGGATGGTTATACGAGGTTAACTGATTCTGGAATAAAAGTGTACGATGACGACGATAGGCTTAGAGTACATCTAGGTCAGTTAGAACCGGGAAAATTCGGACTGTCGCTTATTGCGAAAAACCAACAACTGCTTATTAACGAATATGGGATAGACCCGCGTTTTATAAAAAATTATAAAAATGTAGTTATGAACAGCTCCTTTGAAAGGTTTGATTCGCTTACAAAGAAGCCTGCACTGTGGTCAGGAGGCGAATCAACATCATCAACCTCGTTTTTCGGAACTCACTCTATGATGCTTGATGTTGGAGAATCATCTGAAATGGCTGAAGATAGCATGTATCCTAATATTAACCCAAGACCAGATCCTTCTTGGTGGGGGCGAGGCCCGACGCGGGTATCCTTTTATCATAAATTTGGGGCCTGCCAGATGCAAGTTTTTAATACGGTCACATTTGCGCCCTGCGAGATGACACTTCCAGATGGAACTATACAAACATATTTAAACACAACATACGATGATGAGTGGAAATCTTATACTGTAGCGATAGACCCAGGCGAAAGCGGCAGGATATGGGTTAGGTATACAAACATTGATACTGTACCGAGTGCTATTGACGCGGTGCAAATAGAGCCTGATTTCACAGGTAGGTGGCCATCGTTTTATACTGACGGTCCGTATTCTGTATCGCCTAATGATGGTATTCTATCCAGTGTGTGGGCAGAATTTATAAATATTCCCTTTGCACAAGAGGTTGATATTGAGTTTAATAAGGCCTATAAAAGGGCACCGTCTGTATCTGTTTCGCTTTGCTATGATTTGAAAGCAGATAACAGCGGAAGAACTGTACCTGAAAATGAAATTGTATTTAATACAGACCTCCTTATAAAGTCTGTTGGAGAAGTAAAACAATATTATGGGTGCAGGATTGTAGCATGTGGATCTACTCCGTCATCTATAACAAATGGTTATATATCAGTAATAGTTATTGGAAGGGAGTGAGATAATGGGGTACACACGGCTCCATCCAGATTTTTGGGAGTGTTTTTTTAATTTTCAGGCGATTGCCTCTGTTGTATCATCTGCTCCTAACGAAATGATATGTGCAGGCAATTTTAGGACATACGGTGATTATATTGGTATTGCTTTTTCATCATATGACGATGAAAATAAACTTGTCGGTAATAAAAATCATAAATATTTACAGTACCCGACCAATCTGAACTATTCCGGTGTTAAATTTAGATTCACACCATCGTACACTGGGGATGTTTGTACTTTTGGGGATATTGAAAAGATACCATCTGTTACAATTCAGTACTCAAATGGTGCAGATGAATATATTGCGCTCGGTTTCATGTCCAGCACAACATCTGATTCTATTACGATTTCTAATTTTCAGGGAGGGGAAAGCTTGGGACATAACTGGATTGAGTGGGGCTCGATAACAGGTACTTACACTTGGATCGAAGAGATTCCACCAATCCCGCCTGAAACTGAACCAACACTTGTTAAGCATGTAGAGACTCTTGTCGAGGGAGATACACATGAAGTTGACTATGTTCACGGGATAATCTATGGGGGCGGGGGAGGCTACCCTTTAGGTGGCGTAATGAAAATCGCTTTTAATTACCACAACCAACAAACATATGAGATTGATTTCGATAACATGAAAACAGGAACACACCCGTACTGGTCATCAACTCTTAGCTCTAACAATATTACTCGTATAATGATAGGTATTATTCACAACGACTATGTGAAAGATGATATGCGGTGTTTGGGCGAAAGTAAAGAATTTAGCGTGACATTTGGAGATATAGTTATAACAAACGGAGATCTCGGAGGTTCGATCCCAACAGATAAACCAAAGTCTTATTTATCAATAGCAGAAAATTATGATAATGAGACTTCGCGAAATCCTGTAAGGCTTATAAAGGATATGTATAAGCTTGGGTACACAGGCAGACTCAATCTGTATATTGGTACATCACACTTTTATGACAAAAAAGGGGAGTTAAACGGACCGAGTGGTCTTGGTGACATGTATCTTGACCCGACAAAAACAATTAACAAAGGGTTTAAAAACTGGCTTAAATACCTGTGTAAGGCGCTTAAAACAATCGGTGAAGATATAATAATATCCATATCTATGGAGTGCCTGCAAATGCCAGAGGCTTGGAAACAGAGAATGAGTAACGGCGAAGCGGGTCAAACTGGGTGGGATCCACCTACATCATTTTACAGTCCATGCAATCAAGACGTAAGGACATATTGGAAAGCTCTTGCTAAGGATTGCTTACAAATAGCTATAGATGAGGGTTTAGATCCATGGCTTCAATTAGGAGAACCTTGGTGGTGGTTTCAAGAATTTATGCCCGGTGATATTAACACCCCATACCCGGAAAAACCCCCATGTTGGTACGATGATGCTACAAAAGCTTCTTATTTAGAAGAATTCGGAGTACCAATGCCAATTTATAATACCACTCAAAATTTACAAAAAACTTCCGAGTTAGAACACTTAACGGGTTGGTTAAAAAATAAACTTGGAGCTTTCTCGGACGTTGCTAAAGAGGCAGCTATCGAAAAAAATTGTAAGTATGGCGTACTATTTTTCCTACCATCAATACTCGATAAGGATAGAGTGCCTTGGGTAATGAGGGAATGTAATACGCCATTTAGTTACTGGAAAAGTCCGAAACTCGATTATTTTCAAATTGAGGATTACGACTGGTTAGTTCCCGGAGTTGAATATCACAAAGACGTATATGATTTTCCACTTAGGTACCTGAATTATACAAATGATAAAGTGCACTATTTTTCTGGATTTGTCTGGCCTGAATATGGAATTGATATCACACTTCAATGGAAAAGAATCGAAGAGGCTGCTAAAGATGCAAATTCACTCCAATTTCTTGGCACATACATATGGGCGGGAACACAAATTAGAAAATACGACTGGGTTCCAAGAGATATGATGTATAAACCTCAAATAGTAAATTGGTCACATATAAATTTTCCAACTATATAAAATATAAGTGGTTGTGATTATGGATCAAGCTATAAAATTAGCTAAAAATAGTGACAGTACAATAATTATATTATTTGTGATAGTTGATAAGACATAGGGAGGAGGTATCTGCTGATGGAACCATGGATTCAAATGATTATTACCATTGCCTGTTCGGTAATCGCATCTTCAGGTTTTTGGGCATATTTACAGAAAAATCTTGAAAAGAAAGATGTTAAAACAGAAATGCTCATAGGTCTGGGTCACGATAGAATTATTTATCTTGGTCTTAAGTATATTGAGCGAGGATGGATTACCCAGGATGAATATGAAAATCTTAATGATTACTTATATAAGCCATATGTAAAATTAGGAGCTAATGGATCTGCTAAACGCATTATGCAAGAAGTAGACAAACTCCCAATACGTAAAACTAAATATATCGAACCGCCCAACATAACAGAAACTATTTAAGTTCTACTCTCTATGTTCTATCACTGAAGTGGTTAGGAGTAGTAAAAAGTAGGAATGATGTATGTAACACATGCATTATTCCTGCACTACTCCTACACTATTATTCATACATCTTATTTTATTTTTCGATTTCTTTAAGGATATTTTATGACTTGTACAGACGCTTCTTTTTGCTGCTGAATAATACGCGAAAATAGCAACTCCTATTATGGAAAGGAGTGTTTGATTATGTTTAAATTTTTAAGAAAAAAGGTCAAAAAAGAAGATCTAATATTGAAAGAAATAGACCGGCAAACTGAAGAACTAAAAGCTATAAGTGATTCTATGTGTAAAAGTAGGGAATCTTTAGAAGCTGATATTCAAAAGGCGGAAAGTTTATTACTTAATATGGGATATTCACAAAAAGATTTGGATAAATTAAAAACGAAACCAAGACTTAAACTTATATCAGAATCTAAAAAGACTGAGTCCTAACAAGGACTCTTTCTTTTTGCGCGAAATTAGCAACTCCTATTATGAAAGGAGTGATATTTTATGAAAATATACACAGTAAGCGGCATCGGATATATGGAGGTAAATCCAGGAAATTTTGTAGAGGTGAGTTATTTTTATGGCGTCTTTTCTTCAATGTCTGAAGCTGAAAAAATAGCAGATCAACTTAGAAAACACACTACTGAAAATAATGAGCCAGAGGTAATATTTGTGGAGGAACTGACGTTGGATAAGCCTGCTAAGGATTATTTCATGAAAATGTTGTCTTAAACAAGATTGAGTCCTAAACAAGGACTCTTTCTTTTTATTCTAGATTAAAAAATCAGGACGCGGGTTACCGAAAAACATGTTATCTTGATATTTGAAAAAAATCCCGGGTTGGATTTTCTGAAAAACTTTTTTAAAGGAGGTTCTTTATGGAACTATTTGTTATATTTGGAATTGGTATTTTGGTTGGTATTGTTTGTACGACAGTAGCTACTCGTACTAAGTCGGTCGGTTCTCTCATAGTTGATACGTCGGATTCGGACGATGATCCATATTTGTTTTTGGAACTATCAAAAGACATTGGAGAGATATATCGAAAGAAATATGCGACGTTTAAAGTAAGTCTTAAAAATTTCATTCCGCAAAAATAACACTTCCTTTTATGGAACTAATAAATCATTTATTGAAAGGAGAACGGGAATGAATGAAGAAATCAGAGATTTGTTAGAAGAGGAGATAAAATCCGGGATTCGGGATTTATCTTCCTTACCATCTGGGAGCAAAGAAAAATCAAGCGCAATTGAGGACTTGGTAAAACTCTACAAACTAAGAATCGAAGAAACCAAAAATGAATGGGATTTCAATGAAAAGTATGACGCTCATGAAAGCGATAAACAATTCAAGAAAGCCCAGCTCAAAGAACAGGTTAAAGATCGATATTTTAGATTGGGAGTGGAAGCAGCAGGAATAATATTGCCGTTGATATTCTACGGAATCTGGATGCGTAAGGGATTTAAATTTGAAGAGACTGGAACTTTTACCTCGACGACATTTAGAGGATTGTTCAATCGTTTTAGACCTACTAAAAAATAGTTTTATTAGTTCCAAAGCGAGGAGATCGTGTATAATACATGGTCTCTTCGTTTTTCTCCGCGAAATTAACATCTCCTATTATGGAAAACAATTTATAGGAGGTAATGTTATGAAAATCACTGATATGGTTATATCGGCTATTTTGAAGAAAGGTATTTTATATGAAGCAAGGAACGTAGATACAGATGTCGAAATTCCTATAACTATAAAAAACCAGGAACACAAAATTAAGGTAAACATTAAATGTGAACATATGACATTGCGAATCGAGAAAGATGGGAAGACGGGGGCATAGCCTCCTCTTTTTATTTTACGCAAAAATTGCAACTTTATATTATGAAGGAACTTGGACTTGGCATCGGAGATCATATTAAAGTCTACAAAGCTAATATGATAATTCCTCAAATATATGAAGATGTTGAGAAAAGTAATAATATTCAAATTCCAACGGAATGTCCGATATGCGGATCTGCTTTAGAACGGAGAATAGGCGTCAATGGTAAATCAGAGTTTCTATATTGTACGAACAGTTCCTGTTCAAAGAAAGGAGAAAAATAATGAAAGTATTATTAAGCAAAACAAAATCATTTTTGAAAAGGTCCTCCCCTACTATTCTTACTTACTTTAGTGTTGTTGGGGTCGTTGGAACCACTGTTTTGGCGGTTAAAGCGACTCCAAAAGCGGTTGAACTTATCAAAAATGATAGCAGGCGAAATCATGACGGAGACCCACACGCTTACACCAAATTGGAGGCCGTACAATCTTGCTGGAAATGTTATATTCCAGCGGCTTTGGTAGGTTTATCTACTATTGCATGCATTATAGGAATAAACGTCCTAAACAAACGCAATCAGGCATCGTTAGCGAGTGCTTATGCTTTATTAAGCGAATCTTATCAGCAGTATAGAAAGGCTGCAAAAACAGTCTATGGTGATAATGCTGATTCGAAGATTAAAGCTCAGATGGCAAAGGATACTTATATATCGGATGGATGGGGAAATTCGGTATATTCTCCCGATCTAGATTCTGAAAGTGAGAAAATCCTGTGCTACGATTTATTTTCCCAAAGATATTTTACATCAACAATGGCTGCTGTATTAAATGCTCAATACCATGTTAACCGTAATCTTCAACTTAAAGGTAGTGTCAGTATAAACGAATTCTACGAGTTCCTCGGGATTGACAAAATTGAGAACGGCGATGATATTGGCTGGAGTATAAATGAACTTATGGAAGACGGAATCATGTGGCTTGATTTCGACAATAGACATACCGTACTGGATGACGGTCTGGAATGTTGTGTTATATCTGCTCTTTATCATGTTGAATCGCTACAAGCGGATTGCTTTTGAACGCCGGGATCCAAACAAATTTAGTTTTGAAACTTAATACGCGTAATTCGCAAATGCTTTTATGAAAGGAGGTAAGTGCTTTGTGATTAACGGAAAGATGGTTAAAATCCTTGGAATCGTGGCGACCGTAGTCGGAATGGGTGCAACACTATTAACCGATTGGGTCAACGAGAAGAAGATGGATGAAAAAATCGATAAAAAAATCAACGAAGCTCTTGCTAACAGAGAAAAATGAAATTGAGTCCTAACAAGGACTCTTTTTCTTTCTTAGGAGAGGATGGTATGAATGATGAAGCTGTAACAACAATATTCAGGTATTTAGAAGAATGTCTTTTTGAGCCAACGAAAGACTGGCCAAAAGACGAATTCGAAAAACGAAGTTACGAAAGATGGGCGGCATATGAAATTGTGGAATCACTCATGGATCATCCGTTCGCAACCGCTGATACGGTTATAAGCGAATTTATTATTAAGATGATTTGTTTTGCTAATTTAGCCAAAGAGCAACAAAAACGGCAGTTTATATTTGCCATAGATGTGGCAGAAACTATTCAATCTTTATTATTGTGATTATTTGAAAGGAGAAAAAAAATCATGAAGGTATTAAGAAACAGAGAAGTAGAAGTTAAGAACATTCGGATTGGCGATCAGATGATCATTCCATTGTCCGAGTTCGGAGAATTTACCGCAACCGCGCAGAAAATCACAGACAAAGGAACGTTATTTTTGTTTGATGATTGTGTCGCAAGGAAACCTATGAATAAAAAACGTACTAACAAAGGTGGTTTTGAGAAAAGCGATCTTAAGAAATGGATTGATAATGTTTTATTGCCTGCATTCCCAGACTACTTGAGGAGCAGAATCGAAAACTTAACGATCCCCACATACGGACAGATATTTGGTCACGATGATTGGTACAACGATGTAATAGAACCAGACAATGACGAACAGTTCCCTCTTATGACTAAAAGAAAGAATCGCATTGCGGATTTTGAGAATAAGTACGAATGGTATTGGCTGCAAAATGCAACTAATAACGAACTGCAAGCGGCTTATTTCGCTAATGTGACCGGCGGTGGCTTTCCGAGCTACAACGACGCTTCGGGCTCTTATGGGGTTCGACCGGTATTCTTGTTGGTTGACCAAATCTCTGCCCCTTGTGGGCGATTTATTTATTTGAAAGGAGAAAAAAATCATGAAGGTATTAAGAAACAGAGAAGTAGAAGTTAAGAACATTCGGATTGGCGATCAGATAGTCATTTCATTGTCCGAGTTCGGAGAATTTACAGCAACCGCGCAGAAAATCACAGACAAAGGAACGTTATTTTTGTTTGATGATTGTGTCACAAGGAAACCTATGAATAAAAAACGGACTAACAAAGGTGGTTTTGAGAAAAGTGATCTTAAGAAATGGATTGATAATGTTTTATTGCCTGCATTCCCAGACTACTTAAGGAACAGAATTGAAAACTTAACGATCCCTACATATGGGCAGATATTTGGTCACGATGCTTTCTACAACGATGTAATAGAACCAGACAATGACGATCAGCTCCCTCTTATGACTAAAAGAAAGAATCGCATCGCGGATGTTGAGAATGATTACGGATGGTATTGGCTGCAAAATGCGACTAAAAAAGAACTGTCTACGGATTATTTCGCTAATGTGGCCTACGATGGCGATGCTGACTGCGGTAGCGTGTCGACCCCTCGTGGGGTTCGTCCGGTATTCTTGTTGGTGACTAAATATCTGCCCCTTGTGGGCGGTTTATTTGAAAGGGGAAAAAATCATGAAAAAACCTAAATTATCAAGTATTTCTAAAGGGATCAGAGGCGCTATAACCAAACACAGCCCGGAGATACTTACGGGAATTGGTATAGCCGGAATGATTACAACAACAATCATGGCAGTTAGAGCCACTCCTAAAGCTCTTATTCTTATTGAAGAAAGAAAAGAAGAAATCGATGTGGATAAACTTACGCCAGTTGAATCAATTAAAACTACCTGGAAATGTTATATTCCTGCTGTTATAACCGGAGGTTTATCCATAATATGCCTGATTGGGGCAAGCTCCGTAAATGCTAGAAGAAATGCGGCTCTTGCTACAGCCTACACTCTTTCAGAATCAGCTCTCAAAGAGTACCAGGAAAAAGTCATAGAGACGATCGGTGAAAAAAAGGAGCAGACCGTGAGGGACGCAATCGCTAAGGATAAAATTGATAAAAATCCGGTTAGTAGTCGAGAAGTCATCATTACCGAAAAAGGTAATACTCTCTGTTATGATGCGATTTCAGGTCGATATTTCAAATCTGATATAGATAAAATAAAAAAGGCTGAGAACGAGCTTAATCGACGAATGAGAGACGAAATGTATATTTCACTTAACGAGTTCTATTACGAAATCGGACTTAATCCTATAAAGATTGGCGACGATCTTGGATGGAATATCGATCACGGTTATATTGAATTAAATTTTAGTTCACAGTTAACGGACGATGGAAATCCATGCCTTGTTATCGATTATCAACTTGCTCCTAGATATAAGTATAACAGGTAATGTTGGTACGCGAAAAAAACAAAGTCTTTAATGGAAAGAAGTAAATTAAATTTTATATTATGAAAGGAGAAATGACGATGGATAACAACAAAATCATGGTAAACGAAGAGGTTATGGAGGCAACGGAGATCGCTACTTCTGGAGCTGGTAAAGGCTTTAAGATCGTTAAGATTGCAGCGTTGACCGCATTAGGAAGCGTAATTGCTTATAGGTATGTGGTTAAACCGATCGTGGCTAAAATTAAAGCCAAAAAAGCTCAGAATGAGTTCGAGGAATTCGACGAAAACAACTAAATAGGGAATAGACTTCTTTAAGGGAAAGTGCCTTTAACAAGGTACTTTCTCTTTTCCTTTTTCTTTTGTCAGGAAAGGAGGAAAAATATGAACAAATATTCATATGATGGACCTGTTATGGAATTTGACAGATGTATAGCCAATCGATGGAAAGCTTCTACATACGCTGTATCCGAAAAAAAAGCTAGAAGCAATCTTACTTATCAATACAAGAAAAAAAATAATAAACTTCCTAACACTAAGATAACTCTACCAGGAAAGATTATTTTAATTCAATGAAAGGAGAACCAGAATGGACGAGTATAAGCCAAACTCTCATAAATCAAAAGAAGAACGGATACCGGAGAGGAAAGTAGAAAAAGTCGTTTCCGGGATTGTAAAACCTAAGAAAAAAGGCGGTATTCAAAAGCTTGCGGATATCTTCATATCAGAAGATATTAGCAACGTAAAATCTTATATTCTACTGGATGTTCTTATTCCGGCAATCAAGAAAGCAATTTTTGATATTGTTACAAATGGAATCGATATGATTCTATATGGAGAAACGGGCAGAACGAGAAACAAATCTTCAATCGCTTCAAAAGTTTCATATCAACGATACTACGATAGAACAGACGAACAAAAACGTGATTATAGAACTTTGTCTTTAAGAAATGCGTTTGATTACGATGAACTTATTTTTCCAACCCGTGGAGATGCCGAAGCAGTTCTCGATGCTATGAATGAAATAATTTCACAATATGGCGTCGTTAGTGTCATGGATCTTTATGATTTAGCCAACGTGTCTACGGACAACTATACCGCCAATAAATATGGTTGGACTAATATTAGCGGTTGTAAACCAATTCGGGTAAGAGACGGATATGTTCTGAATTTGCCAAAGGCACTACCTATAAATTAGGAGGGCTTTTATATGAATGGATATTTAACATCATACGGTTATATGGGACTTGTATTCGGACGTTGGATATTATTTGCAACAGAATCTGAGTATTACGAATACTTGAAGGAGGATTGATAAAGTGACACGAGCTGAAACTTTGGATAAGGCCAAGCAGTGTGTATGCGGACAGCGTGAAAACGAATATGGTTCGCCTGAAGATAACTTTCTGACCATAGCAAAACTGTGGTCGGCATATAAGAATGTAGATTTTTCAGCTACCGATGTGGCTATGATGATGGCTCTACTTAAAATTGCCAGAATTCGTACGGGAACAGCGACTGAAGACAGTTTTGTTGATTTAGCCGGATATGCCGCGTGTGGAGCTGAAATAGCGTCAACAAAAAAGGAGGAAAAATATGAACAAATATTCATATAATAAACTTCCTATCGTATCAATACTAAATATGAAAAGGAGAATGTTTAATTATGAAAAAAGAACTTGTTAAAACCGTAAGCTCTTCTTTTAATAAAATGAGATTTCAACTTAAAAAGCATAGTCCTGAAATTCTTATGGTGGCCGGTATTGTCGGTACCGTTGTGAGTGCTGTTATTGCTTGCAAGGCTACTACTAAAGTGAGCAATATTTTAGAAAAGGCTAAAGAAGATATCGACTCTATTCATGATTGTGCAGCCAATGAGAAGTTTGTAGAGGAATACACTCCCGAAGATGCTAAAAAAGATTTGGCTATCGTTTATATTCAGACGGGACTTAAACTTGCTAAGCTTTATGCCCCGGCAGTAGCTCTTGGAACATTGTCTATTGCCAGCATCCTTGCATCCAACAATATTCTTCGTAAGCGTAATGTAGCTCTTGCCGCAGCCTATGCTACAGTTGACAAAACTTTCAAAGAATACCGCAATCGTGTTATCGAACGTTTTGGAGAGCAGGTTGATAAGGAACTTCGTTACAATATCAAGGCTAAAAAGATTGAGAAGACCATTGTCGGAGAAGACGGAAAAGAAAAGAAAGTAAAAGAAACTATTCAGGTTGCTGAAATTCCCGGTTACAGCGATTATGCAAAATTCTTTGATTCCAGTTCTCCTGCATGGGAAAAAAATGCAGAGTATAATCTAATGTTTCTTAAAGCGGAACAGAATTATGCCAATGATCGGCTCAAAGCAAGGGGTTATTTGTTCTTGAATGAAGTGTACGAACGTCTTGGTATTCCTCCTACAAAGGCCGGTCAAATCGTCGGATGGGTTTACGATCCTGATAACCCGAATCATAACGGCGATAATTATGTAGACTTCGGGATTTATAATCTTCACAAGGAAAAGACTCGTGATTTTGTGAATGGTTATGAAGAAGTGTTTCTTCTTGATTTCAACGTGGACGGGCCTATTCTCGACCGGATTTTAGAAGAAATATAAAAATATTGACTACCCTTTGATCGCTTTAAATGGTCGGAGGGTAGTCTTCTTTATTTAACAAGAGGGAGGACATATAATGCGCAAACCATCCAAAATAATAACGCTCGTTTTGACCATTATGGTTATATTTACTGCTTGTTGTAGCCCGACTGTTAATGATACAAATTCACAAACTACTACAAACGTAAGTTATCATGTTGAAGAGTCAATTATTGAAACGGAACCGATTATTGAAACAGAACCGATTGTTGAAACGGAACCATTTACTGACGAAGAAGTGGAGGCTATAGCTAAAACATTAGCCGGAGAATGTTATGACGACAAGCTAGATGATAAACGCCTTGTTGTAGAAGTGATTCTTAATCGGGTATCCGATGGTCGATTTGGAGAAAGTGTTATTGAGGTAGTTTCGGCAGAAGGTCAATTTAACGGATATTGGAAACAAAGTCGTCCGGTAAGCGATAGTGACATCAAGATTGCAAAAGAAACTCTACGTGAATGGTATGAAAATGATTGTAAAAAATTATCGGAATATTTATATTTCTGCGCCGGACCAAATAGAGAAAACGTGTTCAGAACTCAATATTAAATGAAAGGGGAAAAATCATGAATAATAAGATCACAAGTTTTATGATGTTTATTTTTGGGGCTGCCGTTGGCTCGGTTGTAACGAAGATGGCAGTATACAAAAAATACGAGCAAATTGCTCAAGAAGAGATCAATTCTGTAAAAGAAACTTTCTCTAAGCTGAAAGTAAAAAACAAAGATAATGAATCTGAGGAAAACAATAATGTCAGAACTATCGTAGAAATCGTAGAAAGAGCAAAAGATAAACCAAGTATTGTGGAATATGCGGCGAAACTTCATAAGCAAGGTTACACCAATTATTCCAATACCGATAGTCTTTCTGAAGATTCAAATGTTTCTGAAGAGAAGGTGGTATATAATGGTAAACCTTATGTTATTTCTCCAGATGAATTTGGAGAGTTTGATGATTATGAAACAATAAGCCTTACTTATTATGCCGATCAGGTTCTTGCCGATGAAGACGATGAACTTGTAGAGGATATCGAAGAAACGGTCGGATTCGAATCACTTAACGCTTTTGGAGAGTACGAGGATGATTCCGTTTTTGTTAGAAACGACCGGCTTAAATGCGACTACGAAATTCTGCTTGACCAGAGAAAGTATTCGGACGTAATAAAAAGAAGGCCGCATGAGGTGGGGGATTAAATGACTAGGAACGAGCTGAACAACAAATATTTTGAATGGATGTACCAGCTCGTATGCAATAACCGGAGGCCATCCTATCGTAAGCTTTTGTCCTATCTGCATAATGTAGAATTTATTTATATTATCGAAATGGACGGTAACAGAGCAGAAGATGGGATAGACCTCCGGTATCGTTTTGGATATGAGCAAGGGTATGATAACCAAACGATTTCTACGCTCCTCGACAATCGACCTTGTAGTATTTTGGAAATGTTAATAGCTCTCGCTATTCGTTGTGAAGAACATATTATGGATGACCCGGATATTGGTAACAGAACAGGACAATGGTTCTGGAACATGATTATCAATCTTGGTTTGGGTTCCATGTATGACTCTATGTTTGACGAGAATTATGTTGAAGATGTTGTTTCGCGATTCCTTGATAGAAAGTATAAACGGAATGGCGAGGGTGGATTATTTACGGTCGAACATTGTAAAAGTGATCTACGAACTGTGGAAATCTGGTATCAAATGTGTTGGTATTTAGACGAGGTTTTGGAAAATGAGAGGCGATAATGAAATGAATCACAATGATATTTATAAATTGTTTGAATTATATTTTGAATTATATGCCGGGGATAATGTAGCCGCCTGGTTTCAAAACGGTAAAAACAGCATTCGAATTAGACAAACCAACGGACAAGAATTTATATTTACTTACAACTCTCCAAAAGATTGGAGATTTGAAACCATTCAAAGCTATATTAACAATTCAATGAAAGGAGGAAAAAACAAATGATGGAAATGATTAGTTATATTTTCGGAAGTCTAAAAACATCCGAAAATTCAATAAAAAATATTAAAACAATACTTAGGAACCAGGCAAGGATTAATCGAACGTTTACACGATTTGCTTTTATCGTGGCTGCTTATGCAATAGCCTTAGAAGTCCATACTTATAAACAAAATAAAAAAATCCAAAACCTCGATAATGAAATAAAGGAGCTTAAACGCATGATATGGCCTTACATCAGCAAATTTTGATAATCAATTCCGAGACACTCGCAATAAGGATAATATTGTAGCAAAACGCGGGGCCTTATTTATGATCAATCTCAAAAAGGAGAATAAAATGCGATGCTCGACTTTCTTATGATTTCAACACGTAGCACAAAGCGTGGTGTAATAGAAATCTATCCAAAGTTTATCATTAAAAAAAGCTCAGATCTCATGATTCGAGGCGGTGATTTTTACGCTATCTGGGTTGAGGAACTCGGTCTATGGTCTACGGACGAACATGTCGCTTTACAATTGATAGATCGAGAACTAGATAGATATGTGGAAGAAAACCGCCATAAATTTGACGCTAATATAAAGGTTCTGTATATGTGGGACGCTGAATCCGGAATGATTGACGCTTGGCATAAATACTGTCAGAAGCAGATGAGAGACCACTTTCATATGTTGGATGAGAAAATTATATTTTCCAATCACAAAACCAAAAAAGAAGATTACGCCAGTAAAAAGCTGAATTATCCGCTTGAACCTGGCGATTTATCTGCTTATAACAAACTGATGTCCACTCTGTATTCAGAGGAAGAAAGACATAAGATTGAATGGGCAATCGGGTCAATCGTCACTGGGGACTCTAAGAAAATTCAGAAATTTATGGTTTTATACGGTGAAGCAGGAACTGGTAAATCTACAGTACTTAACATCATCCAGCAGTTATTTGATGGATATTATACAGTGTTTGATGCGAAAGCCCTTGGCTCATCTAGTAACTCATTTGCTCTAGAGGCATTCAAAAACAATCCACTTGTAGCAATTCAACACGATGGCGACCTTTCTAGAATTGAAGATAATACGAGGTTGAATAGTCTTGTTTCCCACGAGCTTATGACAGTAAATGAAAAATACAAATCGACTTATTCCAATCGCTTTAAGTGTTTTCTATTTATAGGCACCAATAAACCGGTAAAGATTACAGATGCAAAGTCAGGTCTTATTAGAAGATTAATTGATGTAACTCCTACCGGTAATAAACTAAGTCCAAAAGAATACAAAACTATCATGAAACAGATCAGTTTTGAACTTGGAGCAATCGCCTATCACTGCCGGGAAGTATATTTAAGTGATCCCGGTAAGTATGATAATTATATTCCAATAACAATGTTAGGAGCGTCTAATGATTTTTATAACTTCGTTATTGATTCGTATCATGTATTTAAGAAAAATGACGGAACTACGCTTAAAGCCGCTTGGGAGATGTATAAAACTTACTGTGATGAGGCAAAAGTAACACACCCATTTTCAAAAAGGGTTTTTAAAGAGGAGCTTAAGAATTATTTCAGGGATTACAAGGAGCGATTCAACCTTGATGATGGATCCAGAGTTCGTAGTTATTACAGCGGATTTCGGACAGAAAAATTTGAGGGAAGAACCCTTAATGATAAAGAGGAAGAAACTAAAGTATCATCGTGGATTCAATTCGAAAGTCAAGAATCTATATTTGACAAGGAGTATGCGGATTGTTTTGCTCAGTATGCTACAGATAATGAAACCCCATTAAAAAAATGGGCTAACGTTACGTCGAAATTATCTGAATTGGATACATCTAGACTTCACTATGTTAGAGTTCCCGAAAACCATATAGTCATTGATTTTGATATTCTGGATGAAAACGGTAATAAATCTTTTGAAAAAAACCTTGAAAAGGCTAGTAAATGGCCGCCTACGTATGCGGAGCTTAGTAAAAGTGGTGGCGGGATCCATCTCCATTATATTTATACAGGAGATGTCTCAAAACTTAGCCGAGTTTATGACGACCACATAGAGATTAAGGTATTTACTGGTAATAGTTCGTTGAGACGTAAATTGACAAAATGCAACAACTTACCAATAGCAACCATCAGCTCTGGTTTGCCACTGAAAGGAGAAAATAAAATGATTAATTTTGAAGGGGTGAAAAGTGAGAGAGCGCTTAGAACATTAATTAAGCGAAATCTCAATAAAGAAATTCATCCAGCTACTAAGCCTAGTATTGATTTCATTTATAAAATACTGGAGGATGCCTATAATAGCGGTTTAAACTATGATGTTACTGATATGCGTAATGCAGTATTGGCTTTCGCAGCAAATAGTACCCACCAAGCCGATTATTGCATAAAGCTCGTTAATAAGATGCGGTTTAAATCGGCGGAACCATCTACCCCTGTTGAAAACGAAGAAAACGAAGACGCAAAACTTGTATTTTTTGACGTTGAAGTATTCCCTAATTTATTTTTAGTGAATTGGAAGATCGAAGGCGAAGGAAAACCCGTTGTACGAATGATCAACCCTACTCCGGCTGAAATCGAAGATCTTATGAGGTTTAGGTTGGTTGGATTTAACTGTCGTCGATATGACAACCATCTCCTCTATGCTAGATTAATAGGATATGACAACGAGCAACTGTTCAAGCTGTCTCAGAAAATTATCGAAGGTAGTCCTAATTGCTTCTTTGGCGAGGCTTATAACATATCTTATACGGACGTTTATGACTTCTGCTCAAAGAAACAAAGTTTAAAGAAATGGGAAATCGAATTAGGTATTCACCATCAAGAATTAGGAATACCATGGGACCAACCTGTACCGGAAGAGCTTTGGACTAAGGTTGCGGAATATTGCGATAATGACGTTCTTGCTACAGAAGCCGTTTTTAATGCGAGAAAAGCCGATTTTACTGCAAGACAAATTCTGGCCGATGTTGCCGGCATGACAGTAAATGATACAACAAATACTTTGACCGCTAAAATTATATTTGGCGATAACAAAAAACCTCAGGATCAATTCAACTACCGTAATATGGGGGAGATGACTGAAGGCGCCGACAGATTCATCATCACTGAAGATAATATTATATATAATGAATTCGGAGATGAGTATACCGTTTTTGATGAAAAAGGAAGACCTATATTCCCAGGATACAAATTCGAAAACGGTAAGTCTACTTATCGCGGAGAGGAAGTAGGCGAAGGCGGTTATGTGTATGCTGAACCGGGCATGTATGGTAATGTTGCATTGTTAGATATCGCCTCCATGCATCCATCTAGTATTGTTGCTGAAAATTTATTCGGCGATAAGTACACCAAAAGATTTAAAGAACTTCTTGATGCTCGTATTGCAATTAAGCATAAAGATTTTGATAAGGCTCGAAAAATGCTTGGTGGAGCTTTGGCAAAATACTTAACCGATGAGAACACCGCTGCTGATTTGGCACAGGCTCTGAAAATTGCAATTAACTCGGTATATGGTCTTACTTCTGCGAATTTTGAGAACCCATTCAGAGATAACCGCAACAAAGATAATATCGTAGCAAAACGCGGCGCCCTGTTTATGATTAACCTTAAGCACGAGGTTCAGAAAAGGGGCTTTATTGTTGCTCATATTAAGACCGACTCTATTAAAATTCCCGATGCGACCCCTGAGATTATACAGTTTATCATGGATTATGGCAAAATGTATGGCTACACCTTCGAACACGAGGCTACATATGACCGGATGTGTTTGGTAAACAGTGCCGTTTATATTGCTAAGTACGCTTCAAAAGAAAAGTGTGAGAAATTATATGGTTATATTCCAGGAGATAATAAAAAGAAAGCTGGTCAATGGACGGCTACTGGTACTCAATTTCAGGTTCCGTATGTATTTAAGAAACTCTTCAGTAAAGAAGAAATTACGTTCGAAGATATGTGCGAAACCAAATCTGTTACGTCGGCTTTATATTTGGATATGAACGAGGGTATGCCTGATGGGGAACACAATTACCGTTTTATCGGAAAGGTCGGTCAATTTTGCCCAATGAAAAAAGGAGCTGGTGGTGGAATTCTGCTTCGTGAAACAACAAATAACAAAACGGGAGAAAAAGGTTATGCCGCCGCAACCGGATCCAAAGGATACAGATGGCTTGAATCGGAGATGGTTCGTGAGCTGAAAAAAGAAGCCGATATTGACCGATCTTATTATGACAGGATGGTTGATGAAGCCGTAAATACTATTTCCAAATTTGGAGACTTCGAATGGTTTGTATCGGACGATCCTTATATTGGTCCGAAATTTGTGGATGGGAAACCTGTTTATTGTAGCACTTGTACGATTTCCTCATGGTGGAACGTTTGAGATTCCAATCCTAACCGTTAATAATAATAAAAAAAAACGAAAGGAGAAAATAAAATGTCATTTAAAAATGTAAACAACCTCGTTATCGAAAACGCTCGTATTATTTTCAGAAATTTTTCAGGAAAGGAATCAAAGTACAATAGAGCTGGAAGCCGTAACTTCTGTGTAATTATTGATGATCCGGAAAAAGCTAATCAGTTGGCTGAAGACGGTTGGAATGTTCGTATTCTGGCTCCTCGTGAAGAAGGAGAAGAAGCAACACACTATATTCAGGTAGCAGTGAACTTTGCCCATATTCCTCCGAAAGTATTCATGATTACCGGAAAAAACAAAATTCAGCTTGATGAAGATTCTATTGATACTTTAGACTTTGCTGAAATTCGTAATGTGGACCTGACAATTCGCCCATATCATTGGGAAGTAAACGGTAAGTCTGGAATTAAGGCATATCTTAGAACCATGTACGTAACAATCGAAGAGGACGAGTTTGCGGCTAAGTATGCCGAAGAGGAAGGTCCTGATGAAGTGCCATTTTAAAAACATATTTTAAAAGATGGGTGCCGACTTTACATGCTCGGTTAAATGTCCAAAGAGGAAACAGCCCTGATTTATATTTAGAAAGGAGGTTGACGAGTGTCCATTAAGTTATTTGATTACCAGGTGAAAGCTGTCCAGCAGATGAAAAACGGCTGTATTCTTTGCGGCGGAGTTGGTTCTGGAAAAAGCTTAACCGCTTTATCTTACTATTATCTGCAAAACGGCGGAAAGCTTAGCAGCTTGATCGGTGGTGATTATATTCCTATGGACAATCCTCCTAAGGATTTGTACATCATTACAACCGCAAGAAAGAGAGATACGTTAGAATGGGAGGGTGAGCTTTCGCCCTTCCTTCTTTCTACTCATCCGGAAGTTAATTTATATTCTAATAAAGTGGTCGTTGACTCATGGAATAACATCAGTAAATACGTAAATGTTACCGGTGCTTTCTTTATATTTGATGAGCAGCGTGTAATAGGTAAAGGTGTTTGGGTTAAGTCTTTTCTTAAGATAACCAAAACCAACGATTGGATTCTGCTATCGGCGACACCTGGCGATACATGGCAGGATTATATTCCGGTCTTCATTGCAAACGGTTTCTATAAAAATAGAACCGAATTTACAAGGGAGCACATAGTATATAGCCATTTTACTAAATTCCCGAAAATCGATCGTTATGTTGGAACCGGAAAGCTCTTGAAACTACGGAGAAGCATCCTTATCGATATGGATTTCAAACGAGAAACGATTCCTCATCATGAAGACGTTTATGTTTCGTATGACATAAAAACTTATAAAGATGTATCTCGAACTCGATGGAATCCTTATAAAAATGAGCCGATTCAGAACGCAGGCGAACTTTGCTATGTCTGGAGAAAAATTGTTAATTCGGATGAGTCAAGACAGGTTGCGGTTTTGGAGATATTTGAGAAGCATCCTAAAGTAATCATATTTTACAACTTCGATTACGAGTTAGAAATTCTCAGAAATCTGGGTTACGGACCAAAAGTAAAAATCGCCGAATGGAATGGCCATAAACACGAGCCGATTCCGAATAGTAAAAGCTGGGTTTATTTGGTTCAATACAGCGCCGGATGCGAAGGCTGGAACTGTATAACAACGGACACTATTATATTTTACTCACAAAACTACTCCTATAAGGTGATGGTGCAAGCTGCCGGACGAATCGATAGGCTTAATACGCCTTATACAGATTTATATTACTATCATCTGAAATCTCGGAGTGGGATTGACCTGGCTATCAGTAGGGCTCTTAAGGAGAAGAAGAACTTCAATGAAACTAAGTTTGTTAAGTGGTAACTGGATATTTGGGAGGAGGAAAAATATGGAAACTAAGGCGACGGAGGTTGTTCTGTTTGCAGACACTTTAGAAGAGAATGCAGAAAAACACTATGGAATTCTTTTTGAAAATGGATTCACCCTGTGTTTTTGTTGCGGTAGTTATATTGAACCGGGGGATTATATTATTATTGAGCATTGCAATTGGGATAACGTAGACGAAACCCTTCTGAAAAACTACTAATTCCCGGAGAGTATTGAAAGGAGGAGAAAAAATGGAGGATATTTATAAAGAAGTTTATTTCGATCAGTATTGTAAGAACTGTACATATGAAAAGACGGCTGAGAAAGACGAACCTTGTTATGAGTGTTTGAATAATCCGGTAAATCTATATTCTCACAAACCTGTTAATTTTGAAAAGAAATAATTGGAATGTTTGAAAGGAGAAAAATAATGAGTTATCTGTATGATCAATATTTAACTAATCATAAGTCTAATGTTAAAAAAGGGTTTGATTGGATTAGAGACAATCTTCCAGATTTAATAAAACCGGAGTTTGACCTAGAGCATCAGATATGTTTTGCTCATGACCAATCAAAAACAAAACAAGACGAGTACGACGCTTACGATGCATATTTCTATGGCGGAAACAGATCATTTTCTGTCGTTCAAGAGTTTAAAAAAGCTTGGCTTTTACACATTCATCGTAATCCACATCATTGGCAATATTGGATTCTAATTAACGATGATCCTGAAGAAGGAGAAGTCCTAATAGAGATGCCGTATAATTATATTCTTGAAATGATCTGTGATTGGTGGGCTTTTAGCTGGGCTAAAGGAAATTTGAATGATATTTTTGCATGGTATGAAGAACATAAAAACTATATTAAACTTCATCCTAATTCACGTAAAACGGTTGATTATATTCTAAATCAAATAAAAATAAAGTTGGAGGAACAAAAATGAACATTAACCAATACTAAATCGCAATTCAGGGAAAGTCTTAGCGATATTATTATTTATATTTGAAAGGAGTTTATAACATGCCAGAGATGTTAAACGTTTCCCATAAACGGCGGGCAATACGAGCTGCCAAAGAGTTGGGTTACGGTAAGAAAGTTGTAGACAAACTCAAAAAAGCAACTAGCGATAATGAGATAACCAGAATTATGTATTCGGCTAGAAACGCGGAATGGTCGGGAAAGAAAGGTATAATAACATGAAATATAAAGTGGTGAATGATATTTAAAAAAGGGGGGATAAAAATGTGGAAGCGGGAACTACTGAAAAATAAGTTATGTGCACTTGTGCTTATACTAATAGGTTTAGTACCTATTCTGATTGAGCGGGACTGCACCTTTTTTATATTTACTTTGATGATTGGACTCCCGTTGTTCTTTGCTAAGGAGAACTGGATTAAGTAAGGAGGTGTCCGTTATACGAATAGCTGGAACCTTATCCTGTTCACTAGTCAATGGTTACGGTGTCCGTTATGTGATATTTTGCCAAGGGTGTGCACATCATTGCATTGGCTGTCAAAACCCGGAAACCTGGGATTTTAACGGAGGTGAAGAAATCACACCAGAGGAATTAGCTGAAGACATTAAAAGACATAAGTATATCGACGGGGTCACTTTATCAGGGGGAGATCCATTCTATCAACAAGAGGAATGTGTCTCCCTCTTAAAACTTCTGCCCGAGCATCTTGATATTTGGATTTATACAGGGTTTAAGTATGAGGAGATAAAAGAGACCCAACTTGCTCAAATGGCTGATTATATTGTTGATGGAAAATTTGAACAGGATAAATTAGTCACTGGAAAGATGTACGGCAGCAGTAATCAAAGAATTATCGATGTTAAAAATGGAGGATTATATTATGAGTGATTATTTGAAACATTACGGTGTATTAGGAATGAAGTGGGGGGTAAGAAGGTATCAGAACAAAGACGGATCCTTAACTCCTGAGGGAAAGAGAAGATATCGAGCTACTTCTTCTGATTCTGCCACTACTAAAAAAGTTAAAAAAAGATCTGGTTCCAAAATAAGAAAATTTTTAGAAAAACAAACTCAAAATAATGTAAATAGATATATGAAAAAAAAAGATATTCAAAACCAGAAACTTCAAAAAAAGGCCGCTGAATTAGTGGCAAAATATGGAGACAAATACAAAGTTAAGGTAAAGGATAATAAGATAGTATTATCCGATGGTGTAGATGAATGGATTATATATTAAAGTGTAAATAGACCCTTATTACGCGAAATTTACATCTCCTTTTATGGAAACCAATACATTTATTGAAAGGAGAAAAAAAACAATGACAATGACTGACTATATGTTAATGAAAATGGAAGAAAATAAAGGACTATGGACTGTCGGAGTTGACGAATATGGTAAAACTGTAATCGTTACCGCTAACGGACCTTGTCATGGTATTCAGGAAGAAAATGGACAAATAGTAACAGCTGAAACATTGATACACTTATTCAATAAAAGAAGTTTCAAAGATTGAGTCCTAACAAAGACTCTTTCTTTTTATATTTTACGCGAAATTTACACCTCGGAAAAATGTATGGAAGTAGTAATCAAAGAATTATCGATGTTAAAAAAGGAGGATTATATTATGAATGATTATTTAAAACATTATGGTATTCTCGGTATGAAATGGGGTATTAGAAGGTATCAGAACAAAGACGGAACTCTTACAGAAGAAGGTAAAAGAAGGTACCGAAAATATTATAATAAAGATGGAACGTTGACTGAGAAAGGTAGAAAAAAGGACGAAAAAGAAGCTAAAAAACAAATTGCTAAACGAAGTACTAAAATATGGGTTGAAGGTAATACTTATGCCGCAAAGCGTATAAACGGTAAATGGTTAGACGATTTTAATAAAAAATGGAGTAAAGTTTTTGAAGGTTATGATAATTGGCAGGACTCTCCTGAATACTCAAAATATGAAAAAGAATATTTTAAAAAACTTAGCTCGTTAATGAATGAGTCAATAAAAAATAATCCAGAAGCGAAATTTACTACTAAATTAGGTTCTACTTATGTAGCAAGATATATAGAAGAATATGGTAATATTATGTGGGCCACTGAAAAAGAATGGTCTGAATACGATAAAAAACGATAAGATTCTATTTAAAAGAAGTTTAAAAAAGATTGAGTCCTGAACAAGGACTCTTTCTTTTATTTTTTTTCTCCTCGCATTGTACGCTAAATTTACATCTCCTATTATGGAAACTAATTATATTAATAGGAGGTATTGTTATGGTTAACTATCAGGTGATATTTGATGTAAGAGGTTTGGAAAATTCAATGTTTAATAAAATCGAAGGATTGAAAGACATTATGGCAAGTGAATTAGTAAGAGTTTACAATATTTATGCCGATAAAACAAATAGCGGTATAACTGAAATGCTAAACAAGGAGTTCGAAAATCTTTATCCGAATTATTTTGAGGATAATAAAGGTAAAGAATGGTATGACTTGGTTGAGTATATTAGTTATATGGCAGAAGGTTATCAGCGTTTAATTGTAGACGATTTTAATAAACAGAACATAAGTCCAATACTAGATTTTTACGTTGAACCGACCGAAATCATACTTACTGGATATTTGAAACTGGATAAAAAAGTAACGATAAGATTCTATTTAAAAGAAGTTTAAAAAAAAGATTGAGTCCTGAACAAGGGCTCTTTCTTTTATTTTTTTCTCCTCAAAAATAAAAAATGATATTGTACGCGAAATTTACAACTCCTATTATGGAAGACTATATTAAAAAAAAGGAGGATATTTATCATGACATACAAACAGATTGAAACCAGCAGAGAAATTAGACTTTGGCTTGGACAGATAATTATTCCCGCCGCAAGCGTGGTGGTAGCAACATTATCCATACCAGAAGTTAGACAAATGATAGCAACAAAAGCAGCAAGTATAAAAGAATCTATACAAAATAAAACCAGAAGAAAGAGTCGTTAACAAAGACTCTTTCTTTTATTTTTTATTTTTATATTACATTAAGAAAGGAACATGACTCGATATGAGAAATGATGAACACGTTTTGAATTATACAGATTTGGTTGATAACTATATTAATCTTAATGATTGGCGCGTAAAAGAGAACTCTACTGTTACCTACTCTGTTGGAGGCCTTATTCTATCTAATTCTGGTGCGGTAACTGCAAACTATTGGTTATCAAATGTTTATGACCGCGAGATTGCCGACGCACATCGAAATGCCGCAATACATTTGCATGACTTATCAATGCTGACCGGATATTGCGCCGGTTGGAGCTTGAGGCAACTTATTCAGGAAGGGCTTGGCGGAGTAGCCGGAAAAGTTACTTCTACTCCCGCAAGCCATCTTTCAACGCTTTGTAACCAGATGGTTAATTTCATCGGAATTATGCAGAATGAATGGGCCGGAGCTCAGGCTTTTTCATCTTTTGACACCTATTTAGCTCCTTTCGTAAAGGTAGACAATCTGTCACAGAAAGAAATTAAACAATGTATACAGTCATTTGTATTCGGATTGAATACTCCTTCCCGTTGGGGTACGCAGGCTCCGTTTTGTAATATTACTCTTGACTGGACTGTTCCCGATGATTTGGCTAATCTCCCGGCTATCGTCGGCGGAAAAGAAATGGACTTCACTTACGGCGATTGTCAAAAAGAAATGGATATGATTAATAAAGCCTTTATCGAAATTATGATTGAAGGCGATGCCAACGGACGTGGGTTCCAATATCCTATTCCAACCTATTCTATTACAAAAGATTTCAACTGGGATGAGACTGAAAACAATAAACTTCTGTTTGAAATGACAGCAAAGTACGGCACTCCATATTTTTCCAATTATATTAATTCTGACATGAAGCCAAGCGACGTACGTTCCATGTGCTGCCGACTTAGGCTTGATCTGAGAGAGCTTCGCAAGAAGTATGGTGGATATTTCGGCTCTGGGGAGTCCACAGGCTCAATTGGTGTAGTGACAATTAATCTTCCGAGAATTGCTTATTTGTCGGAAAATGAAAAAGACTTCTACGAACGACTCGACCATTTAATGGATATTTCGGCTCGCTCTCTTAAGATTAAGCGGACTTTCATTACTAAGCTTTTAGACGCAGGGTTATATCCTTATACTAAAAGATATTTGGGATCATTTGGTAACCACTTCTCTACCATTGGTCTTGTTGGTATGAACGAAGCGGGGCTTAATGCTAAGTGGCTGCGTAAAAATCTGGGTTCTCCAGAAGTTCAGAAGTTTGCCAAAGATATTTTGATTCATATGAGAGAGCGTCTAAGTGATTATCAGGAGCTTTACGGAGACCTTTATAATCTCGAGGCTACACCTGCCGAGTCTACAGCATACCGCTTCGCTAGGCATGACAAGAAATTATATCCAGACATAATCACCGCGAATGAAAATGGGACTCCGTATTACACCAATTCGACCCATCTGCCGGTTGGTTATACGAATGATGTTTTCGAAGCTCTTGATATTCAAGATGAGCTTCAAACGCTTTACACCTCTGGTACAGTATTTCACGCTTTCCTTGGCGAGAAACTTCCAGATTGGAAATCAGCTGCTAATCTGGTTCGTAAGATTGCAGAAAACTACAAGCTTCCTTACTTCACTATTTCTCCTACTTATTCTATTTGTAAAAACCATGGATATTTGAACGGAGAGGTTGATGTGTGTCCGAATTGCGGCGAGAAGACAGAAATTTACAGTCGAATCACTGGATATTATCGCCCTGTACAGTATTGGAATGACGGTAAGGCTCAGGAATTTAAAGATCGACAAGTATATACGACTTCTCGTATAGATATGGATACTTCTTGTCGTAACGACATTACTTTTCTAGGTTCATATTTAACTATTAAAGATAAAATAAAACAGATTGGAGGATTATATATTGACCGAGAGGAGTCCTAACAAGGGCTCTTTTATTTTATTTAATAAGTGAGGTATTTTTATGATTAAAAAATTGTACGAAAATCTTATGAAGTTAAGATTGCCAAACGGATTATATATTGCTAGTACTGGTGAATTCTATAGACAATTCTGCTGGTTGCGTGATTGTTTCTATGAATCGTTACCATCTTTATATTTTGATCCAGATCTTTATGTTCAAACATATCATACAATTTTGGATTATTTGAAAAAACTGGAGTCGGAATATAGGAAGTTCTCAAGTATGATCGAAAATCCTACGGACGAAACTTGGCGTCATTTACATGCTAGAGTTAGTGCTGAAACATGTTGGGAAGTTCATACGTACTGGCAAAACAAGCAAGATGATATTTGCGGCGAGTTATTATATGGTATTTCCTTAGGTGAAGAAAGAGGACTTAAAATTATAAGAGATTCTGAAGACGTTCAAATCATAAACTTACTTATTAAATATATGGAAGCAATAGAATACTGGCATCATAGTGATTCTGGTTATTGGGAAGAAGACGAGTCGCGTGGGGGGAGGTCATCCTCAATAGGTATATGCGTTGCTGGTTTGAACGCTATACAAAAACTTAATAGGAGTGATATAATAATACCAGAAAACCTCATCATGAAGGGTAGGGCCGCTTTAAGTCGGTTATTACCTAAAGAAACTAAAGATCGTGATGTAGATATGGCTCTGTTATCGCTTATTTGGCCGTTCAATGTGGTTAATACTAAACAGCGAAACGAAATACTCTTTAACGTCGAGAGTCGTTTGGTTAGGGATTATGGATGTATACGATATATAGGCGACCAATATTATAATGCAGATTATAGTAATCCTTTAGGCAATGAAGCCCAGTGGACATTAGGCGATTTATATTTGGCTAATATATACATAGACATCGGCGATCATGAAAAAGGTGAACACTATTTATATAAGGTTCTAAAAAAGTGTCCGGACGGAAATATTCCTGAACTTTATGTAAATGGTGTGGCTAATTGTAATTCGATATTAGGTTGGGCTAATGCATTAGCCATTTTGGCTATGATGAGAAAGGAGTTATATCATGGAAGGTAAAGAAGTTATATTTGAAGTAATTGAAGATATCTATTGGGATAATTGGGGACATTTAAGTAAGGTTAAAAAAAAAGATATTTGTAAAGGCATTCAATATTCAACAGGCGTTGTGGTAGCTGAAAACCCTGCCCACTTTTATTTTGGGCAAAATGGGTTTGGCCAGTTTTGTGAAAATTATACCAACTTTTGGTTAGAATTTCGAAGCGTTTTCGGACGATTTTGGGAGAAAAAGTGGCCATTTGCCCACTTTCTGCCCACTTTTAAAAACAAAAGTGGGCTTGGTGAAACCCAGTATTCATGCGGGTTTGCGGGTTTTCTGCCCACTTTCCCACTTTTTTTTCTTATTTAATCGCGATAAAAAGTTTAATAAATATATATAATTAACGAAAAAAAGTGGGCTTTTGGCCACAAGCTTAAAAAGCGATTATTTTGCAAGAAATCCTATTACCACAAATAAGTTTAAATATTAATAGATTTAAAAAAAGTTTTTCCTAAGAGTCTGTCTTAAACAATGAACTCTTATTTTATTTGGATATTTTAGCTTCGCGAAAAAAACATGCCCTTTTATGAAGAGAAAGGGTTATAACGCGACCGGCGTTACTTTCTCTTTTGTGTTTGCATATTTTTTAAATGAAAGGCGGCCTGCTTATGGCAAGAAGTTCTAAACTGGAAAGTGGTTTTCAAGATCGACTTATTGAAAATCTTAAAGACTTATTTCCGGGATGTATGGTTTTTAAAATGGACCAAATTCAGGGAATTCCAGACTTGCTTATTTTATATAAAAATAAGTGGGCTTCCCTAGAATGTAAAAAGAGCGCTGGTGCTAAGAAACAGCCAAATCAAGAATACTATGTTGGTCTTATGAATGAGATGTCATTCTCAAGATTCATATGCCCAGAGAATAAAGAGGAGGTATTGCATGAACTTCAACAAGCATTTAAACCTTGAAGGACAACATGCGTTTCTTGGGGCTAGCAAATACCATTGGATTAATTATGATGAAGCTAAACTAATTGAAGCATATTCGAAATTTATGGCTGCTCAAAAAGGAACAGAACTTCATGAATTTGCAGCTCAATGTATTAGATTGGGACAAAAACTTCCAAAGTCTAAAAAAACATTAAATATGTATGTTAACGATGCAATTGGATTTAAAATGACTCCTGAGCAACCTTTATTTTATTCGGAAAACTGTTTCGGCACAGCTGATGCTATTTCTTTCAGAAATAAAATGCTTAGAATCCATGATTTTAAATCCGGGGTCGTTCCGGCACGTATGGAGCAGCTTGAAATATATGCTGCTCTTTTTTGTTTGGAATATAAAGTGAATCCTGCTGATATCGATATCGAATTACGAATATATCAGTCAGACCAAATTTTATATCATAATCCGACAGCCGAAGATATTTCTTCAATCATGGATAAGATTATCACCTTTGATAAAATAATCAATAAAATCAAAGAGCAGGAGGGTTATTAAACGTGAATCCCATTGCTGAAGATATTTTAAAACATTTCGGAGTTTCAAAATTAGACGGTGCTCCCGGGCCTGGTTCGGGTAGATATCCTTTAGGAAGTGGGAAAAACCCGTACCAACACAGCGGCGACTTTCTTAGTCGAATTAATAAATTAAAGAAATCCGGTATGAGTGAGAAAGAAATAGCGGAATACATGGGACTAACAACTACTCAGCTCAGAACACAAGTCGGATTAGCAAAAGATGAAAGAAGAGCTCTTGAAGTTGCCACAGCTAAAAGTTTAAGAGAGAAAGGATATTCTCTTAATCAAATTGCAGAAAAGATGGGATATAAAAACGATTCCTCTATACGCTCCCTTCTTAACGAAGAATCAGAAGCCCGTATGAACCAAGCTAGAAAAACTGCCGAATTTCTCAAAAAGCAAGTCGATGAAAAAGGTATGATTGATGTCGGTGTTGGGGTTGAGCGTGAACTCGGGATTTCAAGAGAAAAAATGAACCAAGCTCTTTATATTCTCGAAATGGAAGGTTATAAAGTTTATGGCGGTGGTGTTCCGCAAGCGACTAATCCCGGAAAGCAAACTAATATCAAAGTTCTCTGTCCTCCTGGCACTGAGCATAAAGAAATTTATAATTTTGATAAAATCAATTCTATTAGGGATTATGTGTCTCATGATGGTGGAGAAACCTTTGATACCTTTGTATATCCAAAGAGCATGGATTCCAGTAGACTAAAAATTCGTTATGCCGAAGAGGGAGGAGCAGAAAAAGACGGACTCGTCGAAATTCGAAGAGGTGTCGAAGATCTTTCTCTTGGTGAATCCCATTATGCTCAGGTCCGTATTCTTGTGGATGGTAAAAAATACATAAAAGGAATGGCTGTATATTCTGACGACATGCCCGACGGGGTCGATGTTATTTTTAATACTAACAAAAGTAAAAACGTTCCAAAAATGGACGTTCTTAAAGACATCAGCAACGATCCTGATAATCCTTTTGGTTCTCTTATCAAGGCTGGAGGACAAAGTTATTACATAGATAAAAACGGGAAACGTCAGCTTTCTTTGATTAATAAAAGAGCTGAAGAAGGAGATTGGGCCGAATGGAAAAACGGTCTTCCTTCTCAGTTTTTGTCAAAGCAAAGTATTACACTTATTAAGAAACAGCTAAATTTAGCAGCTGCCGACAAACAAGCTGAATTTGATGAGATTTGTTCACTTACTAACCCAACAGTAAAGAAAGCGTTACTCAAATCTTTTGCCGATGATTGTGATGCAGCAGCTGTTCATCTTCAAGCAGCAGCTTTACCACGGCAGAAGTATCATGTTATTTTACCTATCACTTCGATGAAGGATAACGAGGTTTACGCTCCTAATTATAAGAACGGAGAACAAGTGGCTCTTATTCGTTATCCTCATGGTGGCACTTTCGAAATTCCAATTTTGACTGTTAATAATAAACATGCTGAAGCTAGGCGAATTTTAGGAAATACTCCTACTGATGCTATTGGAATTAATAGTAAAGTTGCAGCGAGGTTATCCGGAGCTGATTTCGATGGCGACACCGTTATGGTTATTCCTACAGGTGGCAAAGTTAAAATCACATCCACGCCTCCTTTGAAAGGTCTTGAAGGATTTGACCCAAAAATGGAATATGGTACTGTAAAAAAAGGAAACGACTACTACAATAGTAACGGTCAAAAAATTAAGGTTATGAAAAACACCCAAACAGAGATGGGTAAAATTTCAAACCTTATCACCGACATGACTTTGAAAGGCGCTACACAAGATGAAATAGCAAGAGCAGTTCGTCATAGTATGGTTGTTATTGATGCCGAAAAGCATAAACTTGATTATAAAAAGAGCGAAATCGACAATGGTATCGCTTCTCTTAAGAAAAAGTATCAAGGAACTTATGATAATGAAGGCCGTTATCACGAAGGCGCTGCAACTTTAATTTCTAGAGCTAAGTCTGAAGTATCTGTCTTAAAGCGAAAAGGAAGTCCAAAAATTAATCAGGTTGGAAAAGATTGGTATGATCCAAGTAGACCTGAGGGGGCTTTAATTTGGAACTCTGTAAAAGAAGAGTATATCGATCCTAAGACCAGAAAAACCCGTGTCCGTACTCAGAAGTCTACTAGGATGGCAGAAACTGATGACGCATTTACTCTTGTGTCAGATGCTAACACCCCGGCCGAAAGACTTTACGCCGGATATGCCAATAAGATGAAAGCCCTAGCTAATCAGGCCCGTAAGGAGATGGTTACAACTGGTAAGATAGAGTATTCATCCTCCGCCAAGAAGACCTATCAAAAGGAAGTAGACTCCTTACATGCTAAGCTTAACGTGGCCCTAAAGAACGCCCCTCGTGAGCGGAAGGCCCAAGTCATGGCTAATGCGGCCTTCAATGCTAAAAAACAGGAGAATCCTGATATGACTCCTGGCGAAATAAAGAAACTCAAACAACAAGAGCTAACTAGGGCTCGTGCTGCTGTTGGAGCCAAGAGGGAGACCATAAAGATTACTGATCGTGAATGGGAAGCCATTCAAGCAGGAGCTATAAGTGAAAACAAGCTTACACAAATACTTAATCATGTTGACATTGATGATCTTAGACAACGAGCTACTCCTCGTACAACAACTTCTTTGAGTACAGCTAAAGTCAATAAGATTTTAGCAATGAACGCATCTGGTTACAGTACGGCTGATATAGCTAAAGCTATTGGTGTTTCCCCTTCTACCGTATCAAAATACTTAAAAGGAAAGGAGTGAATTGTTAATGTCTAAATGCATGTTAACGACATTTGATAATCCATACGATCCATTCGAACAGTTCACTTCTTGGTTCTTGTTCGATGTGGAAAAAGGTTATAATACTTGTTCGTATTTAGGAAGAATTGCTCGAACTTCAGATCAATTGTCAGAAGAAGAAAACGAATTAGAAATCGAAAGAGCAATTGACGAAATTATTAAATATGATTTCAGGAACATCTATAAGAAGGTAACTAAGCAAACGGTCGACGCTTAAATATTTATTGTCGATGTATAAAGTAATTAATTTTTAACTGAGCACTAAAGCATATGGGGGGGTGTGCTGAAAAACGCTACCCCCCCCTCTTCATCGCGCCGGCCCTAAAAAAATCTCCGGAGGGTATTTTTGGGTATCATTCTCATACTTCTACAGCATTTAATAGGGCTCATAAGGTTTATATTTATCTTTCTTTTCTCCTTTCAAAAGATTTTAGGTTAACCTTATGGGCTCTGTTAAGTGCTGTAGAAGTATTAATGAACTCAGTAAATTCCAAGCAAAAACATGACAATAATTCAGCAAATATTAAACGAGAGGAGGCAGTAAGGATGAAGAAAGCTAAGGCTGTAACCTCTTCTGAAAAATCTAGAAAGTTGAGACCAGCTTTATCTCCAGAAGCTAGGGAAAATCAATTGATATCCTTAGCTATTGACCTTGCTGAAAAACAGTTGCTAGAAGGAACTGCTTCTTCTCAGGTCATCACACATTATTTAAAGCTCGGTTCAACTAAAGAGAAGATCGAAAAAGAAATTCTCATGAAACAGAAAGAGTTGATTGAAGCCAAGACTCAATCGTTACAGTCGGTGCAAAGAATAGAGGAATTATATAAGAATGCTCTTGATGCTATGAGAAATTATAGCGGGCAAGGTGATCCGGATGACTATTAAGACATATTCGGAATTAATTAAATTTCCTACTTTTGAAGAGCGTTATCGATATTTAAAGTTAAACGGAAAAGTAGGAGAAGTAACTTTTGGTTTTCAAAGATGGGTCAATCAGGAATTTTATCATTCGGATGAATGGTTAAGATTTAGAGATAAGATAATTGTTCGAGATAATGGATGTGATTTGGCTGTAGACGGCTTTTATATTTATGGACCAATTATTATTCATCACATCAACCCGATTACTTATGATGATTTAATAAATCGAAGTCCTGCTGTCTTTGATCCAGAGAATGTAATTTCAACAAAACTTTCAACACATAATGCAATACATTATGGCGATGAAAGTTTATTAATTCTAGCACCGATAGAACGAACTAAAAACGATACATGTCCATGGAGACATAAATAAAAAAAGGAGGAAAGCAATAAATGTATCAGGACGATCTTCTTAAAGACAACTATCGAATGGAGGAACACGAAGAGTCTCAAAACTCTGAAGATGTGAAAATTGGTTTTGTGACAAATTGTAAAAAGCTAAATGTTCGAGAGAAACCTAGAACTGATGCTACTATTATTTGTGAAGTTGATTATCAAACGGAACTCATGATTGACGAAAATGAATCAACAGAAGAATTCTATAAAGTTTTTACAGCTGCCGGAATTGAAGGATTTTGTATGAAAAAATTTATTACAATCCAGAAGTAAAGGAGAAACGCTATGGAGAGTATACTAACATCGATTAAAAAAATGCTTGGAATTGCGGAAGAGTATACACACTTCGATGCGGACCTTATTATGCACATCAATTCTGTATTTGCAATTCTAACCCAAATTGGTGTTGGTCCCCCTGAAGGTTTCTCGATCGAAGATGATACCGATGTATGGACTGACTTTATTCAGGATAATAAAAAGTTGGAAAATGTAAAGTCTTATACATACATGAAGGTTAAATTATTATTCGATCCTCCTCTTAGCTCTTCCGTAATCGAATCTATGAACCGAATTATTTCAGAGCTTGAATGGAGAATTCAAGTTGCGGCGGATCCTGTAAAAACAATCGAAGAGGAGGAAATTCAAAATGGGTAGTGATTATTTAACTCACTATGGTATTCTCGGCATGAAATGGGGAGTAAGACGTTTCCAGAACAAAGATGGAACTCTTACAGAAGAAGGTAAAAGAAGATACCGAAAAGATTATATGCGGGATGCTCAAAGAACTTCCACTCAAATTGGTCGAACTATGATTACAAGAAAGAGACAATTAGCTGCCGATAAGAGTGATTTAGAGAAACTTAATAGTGGTAAACACCTTAGCGTTGGTTTTACGAAAAAAAGACAAGAGGCTTACGACAAAAGAGACAAAGCAGTCTTAGAACGAAGAATCAAATACAATGAACAATACCTGAACAAAGAACGTTACCATGAAGATTACAAGAGGGCCCACACATCAAAGAGTATTAAATCTATGAGTGACGCCGAGCTTCGTAATCGACTAAATCGTCTTCAAATGGAACGACAGTATTCTCAATTATCCAAAAGCAGTGTTAGCAAAGGTAGAGAGTTTGTACAAAATATTGTTAAAGCTGGAACAACCGTTGCGGCTGTAACTACGTCTGCTATCACCATTTATAACAACATTGGAAAAATAAAAGATATTATTGAAAAAAGAGGATAAGGAGGACAAACGCATATGGCATTATCAAACACTGCCGTTCCAAAATATTACGGCATGTTTAGAGATGCCGTTATCCGAGGGGAGATTCCTGTATGTAAAGAAATCTCTATGGAGATGAATCGTATAGACGATCTTATAGCGAATCCTGGCGTGTACTATGATGATCAGGCAGTTGAAGGGTGGATTCGATTTTGTGAAAACGAAATGACGTTAACCGATGGCGGAGACTTACACCTGTTAGATAGTTTTAAGTTATGGGGCGAACAAGTTTTTGGTTGGTATTACTTTGTTGAAAGAAGCGTTTACGAACCAAATCCAGATGGACACGGTGGACGTTATGTTAAAAAGACGATAAAGAAAAGATTGATTAATAAACAATATCTTATCGTCGGAAGAGGCGCGGCTAAATCTTTATACGCCTCTTGTATGCAATCATATTTTCTCAATGTCGATACAACTACTACCCATCAGATCACAACTGCCCCGACAATGAAACAAGCAGAAGAAGTGATGGGTCCTATTCGTACAGCTATAACTCGATCAAGAGGCCCTCTGTTTAAATTTCTAACAGAAGGCTCATTACAAAATACCACCGGGTCTAAAGCTAATCGAGTGAAGTTAGCCTCCACAAAGAAAGGTATTGAAAATTTCCTTACCGGTTCCTTGATAGAGATACGTCCGATGTCTATTTCTAAACTTCAGGGATTAAGACCAAAAGTGGCCACTATTGATGAATGGCTTTCCGGAGATATACGAGAAGATGTTGTCGGTGCAATTGAGCAGGGTGCTTCTAAAGTTGATGATTATCTAATCATTGCGACTAGTTCAGAAGGTACGGTTCGTAATGGTAGCGGAGACACAATCAAAATGGAGTTGATGGACATTCTCAAAGGAGACTACATCAATCCACATGTTTCTATTTGGTGGTATAAACTCGATTCGATCGATGAAGTCGCTGATCCCCGAATGTGGCTGAAGGCTAATCCGAATTTAGGAAAGACCGTTAGCTATGAAGCATATCAGCTGGATGTTGAACGAGCAGAAAAAGCTCCGGCCGCAAGGAATGATATTTTAGCAAAGCGTTTTGGTCTTCCTATGGAAGGATATACTTACTACTTTACTTATGAGGAAACGCTACCTCATAGAAAGAGAGATTATTGGCAAATGCCTTGCGCTCTTGGAGCAGACCTTTCTCAAGGAGATGATTTCTGTTCATTTACATTTTTATTTCCGTTATCAAATGGTTGCTTTGGCGTAAAAACTCGAAACTACATAACTTCTAACACGTTAATGAAACTTCCTGCTGCTATGCGGGTTAAGTATGAACAATTTATGGCAGAAGGTAGTTTGATTGTATTAGAAGGAATCGTTCTAGATATGATGGAGGTTTATGACGATCTTGATAAACATATTACAGAATGTGGATATGACGTTAGATGTCTTGGTTACGACCCATATAACGCAAAGGAATTTGTAGAGCGTTGGGAATCGGAAAACGGTCCATTTGGAATCGTAAAAGTTATACAGGGTGCAAAAACAGAGTCAGTTCCTTTAGGCGAGCTTAAGAAGCTTTCTGAGGAGCGGATGCTTTTATTTGATGAGGAACTTATGTCTTTTGCTATGGGTAACTGTATAACTCTTGAGGACACAAATGGTAATAGGAAATTATTTAAGAGGCGATATGAGCAGAAGATCGACGCTGTGGCCGCTATGATGGACGCTTATGTCGCTTATAAAGCTAATAAAGATGCTTTTGAATAAAGGAGGTTGGGATTAGATGTGGCAATATTTATCACTCCCAACGCCTAACGAACTTTATCATTACGGCGTTAAAGGTATGAAGTGGGGTGTTAGAAGGTATCAGAACAAAGACGGATCCTTAACTCCTGAAGGAAAGAGAAGATTGCGAGAAAAGTCAAACTTTCATTCA
>Ga0209608_1000531_pt1 | contig 37630 bp, 37 predicted proteins | sample AD_UKC130_MetaG_FD_184428 | JGI IMG/M metagenome (GOLD analysis project Ga0209608, IMG submission 184428) | Active sludge microbial communities of municipal wastewater-treating anaerobic digesters from Canada - AD_UKC130_MetaG (SPAdes) (version 2) | ecosystem: Engineered > Bioreactor > Anaerobic...
TCGAAACCAGGCTGGACAACGTGGTTTACAGGCTTGGACTTGCAACATCAAGGCCTGAGGCAAGGCAGCTTGTAAGACATGGACATTTCGCGCTGAACGGCAAAAAGGTAAACATACCTTCAATGCTCGTGGCGCCTGGTGATGTCATTACGGTGCGTGAAAAGTTCAGAGGTTCAGACAAGGTTAAATCCGTCCTTGATATCGCTGGCGGAAAGGTTGTACCGGAATGGCTCGAGTTCGACAGTGAGAATCTCACAGGAAAAGTAGTCAGACTGCCGTCAAGGGAAGAGATCGATCTTCCGATCAGAGAGCATCTCATTGTCGAGTTGTACTCCAAGTAATCTGTTTGTGCTGATGGTATTCATACCCTTTGATATATACAGTTCAAACGGCCGGAAGGAGCACCGGCCTCCGGTGCTCCGGAAAGCCTGAAAAGCAACTGAAACTCCTGCATTACATGAATCAGGGTATTGTGAACCGAATACCGGATCGATAACAAGGATTACGAATCAGTTGCCCTCATAAAAATCAAATTGCAAGCAAAAGGAGGGTTTTTGTTGATAGAAATAGAAAAGCCGAGAATCGAATGTGTCGAGTCAACCGAAGACAATACTTACGGAAAATTCGTAGTCGAACCTCTTGAAAGAGGTTACGGCATAACGCTGGGCAATTCCCTCAGGCGCATATTGCTTTCATCGCTGCCGGGAGTTGCCGTGACATCAATAAAGATAGACGGTGTGCTCCATGAGTTTTCGACAGTGCCCGGAGTCATCGAGGATGTTACCGAGATAATACTCAACATCAAGAATCTTTCGATGAAGCTCCACAGCGACGGGCCGAAGATCATATATATCGACGCCGAGGGCGAAGGCCCCATCACGGCAGGAGATATTAAGGCCGACTCCGATGTGGAGATCCTGAATCCGGATCTTCATATTTGCACGCTGAATGGTGACAGCAGATTCTACATGGAAATGGTGATCAACAAGGGCAGAGGTTATGTGTCGGCAGAAAAGAACAAGCAGCCGGGACAGCCTATCGGCATAATTCCTGTTGATTCCATATATACGCCTGTGAGAAGGGTAAATTACACAGTGGAGAACACTCGTGTAGGCCAGGTAACGGATTATGACAAGCTCACCCTGGAAGTCTGGACCAATGGCAGCCTCAAGCCTGACGAGGCCATAAGCCTTGGCGCAAAGATCATGAGCGAGCATCTGAACCTGTTCATCGACCTTTCGGACCAGGCAAAGCACACGGAGATCATGGTCGAGAAAGAAGAGACAAAGAAAGAAAAAGTGCTTGAGATGACCATAGAAGAACTCGATCTGTCCGTCAGGTCGTACAACTGCCTGAAGAGAGCAGGCATAAACACTGTTGAGGATTTGATCAGCAGAACAGAAGAAGACATGATGAAAGTGAGAAATCTGGGAAGAAAGTCGCTCGAAGAAGTGCTCCAGAAGCTTCATGCTTTAGGTTTGTCGCTTGCTCCGAGTGAAGAATGAATTTGGAGTACAGGGAGGTAAGAGAGTAATGCCTACACTTAGAAAGCTTGGACGTGCCACCGATCAGAGAATGGCAATGCTGAAAAATCTCGTTACCGCATTGCTTCATAAAGGCAGGATAGAAACGACCGAAGCCAGAGCGAAGGAAGTACAGGCAATTGCTGAAAAGCTGATTGCCATGGCCATAAAGGAAGACGGTAATTTCACATCAAGGCAGATAAAGGTAAGTGCTGCCAAGACTGACAGCAAAGGAAGAAAGATCACCAAGACCGTTACTTCGAAAAATGGCAGGAAATATGAGGTTGTTGACAGGGAAATAAAAACAGACATGGTCACGGTCGACAATCCTTCAAGGCTGAGTGCCAGAAGAAAGGCAATGAAGTGGATATACAGGGTCAAAGACGAGAACGGCAATTACATCAACGTTGTCAACAAGCTCTTTGACGATATCGCCCCGAGGTATAAGGGTGTAAGCGGCGGATACACCAGGATATACAAGCTCGGACCCAGGAGGGGCGACGGAGCGGAAGTTGTCATTCTTGAACTGACAAAGCAGCAGTAAATTCACCTGCAGGTTATTAACCGCAGGTTTGCATGAGTGTGCCAGGGATTTGCCGGACGAAGGCCAATCCCTGATTTTGTTTAGGCAGGGTTATCTGAGTCTGCATGTACGTTTTCAGCCGGATTACCCTGCTGGACAGGAACATAATCCGAAACGCTGGAGAAAGAGGGGCAGACATTGTCAGTCGGTAAAAACGCTGGTAAGAACATAATCGAAGTGCAAAATGCAAGTTATGTCTACAGGTCCAATATCGAAGACAGGCAGGACGTACTGGCACTTAATGATGTCAGCCTGTCGATCAGGCAGGGTGAGTTTCTTGCCGTACTGGGGAGGAACGGTTCCGGCAAATCGACTCTGGCAAAACTTATGAATGCCTTGATCCTGCCGTCATCGGGGACTGTCATAGTCAACGGCATCGACACGACCAATGAAGATATGCTCTGGGATATCAGGAGCACCGTTGGGATGGTGTTCCAGAACCCTGATAACCAGATCGTAGGCACAGTAGTTGAGGAAGACGTGGCTTTCGGCCCCGAAAACCTGGGAGTGCCGCCTAAAGAGATAAGGGCCAGGGTGGATGAGGCACTTGAGATGATTGGCATGTCGGAATTCAAAAAGCATGCGCCGCATCAGCTGTCGGGCGGTCAGAAACAGAGGGTCGCGATAGCGGGCATACTTGCCATGAGGCCCAAATGCATCGTGCTGGACGAAGCTACGGCAATGCTGGATCCTGTCGGCAGGAAGGAAGTAATGCGCATTTTACGCAGACTGAATACCGAGGAAGGCATCACCATTGTCCACATAACACACCACATGGATGAGGCGGGCATGGCGGACAGGATCCTCGTCATAGATGAAGGCAAATGCATCATGATTGGGACTCCGGGAGAAGTGTTCAGCGATGTCAAAAAGATAAAAAGCCTGGGGCTAGACGTACCCCAGGTCACTGAGCTGATGCATGAACTCAACAAATACGGCTTTGATTTCCCTACAGACATACTGACGGTCGACGAGGCCGTTAAGCGGTTGCAGGCATATTTGAACGATGAATGATATCGTGTGAGGACTGTTCCGATGTGGGATAGTTCCTCCAATCACTTATTTCCGCCAATCACTCATTTCAGTAAAGCAGCCAGTTCTGCAGTTTGTCGTGATCATCCTGCAGAAATCCAGGTATTATCCTTCAGGTAATCTTATCGATTTATATACCCTGATGCCGCCGCTTTTTTCCACGTCTTCTGCATTGGAGAAACGCTCCAGCATGATTTTTTTCAATGAAGATCCGCCTTTATTATGGTGTGCGACCATCCAGAGCGCACCGTTGGGATTCAGATGTTCATAAGCCTGTTCGACCAGGTCTGCCAGTACTTTCTTGCCGGCAGCGAAGGGCGGGTTTGACACGATATCGTCGAACCTTATCCCTTGGAAAGATGAGAAAAGGTCGCTCTTCACGACTTTTACGTCAAGCCTGTTGTTTGATGCATTGAGCATGGAGTATTCGACTGCCCTTTCGTTTATATCAGAAAGGCAGACCAGTTGCTCTTTGTAGAGTGCCTTTATGAACAACCCGACAGCGCCGTAACCGCATCCCAGGTCCAGCACGGAACGCCCTGACGGCCTGAATGCCTGGATCAGCAACTCTGACGCCCTGTCGACCCTGTTTTCAAATGCGAAAACCCCGCTGACAGAAACGAGGGACAGTTCTGCATTTTTTATTTTATACCTGAAGTGGCGCTCCTTCAGTTCGGATGTGGGTTTTTCAGTGTAGTAATGCTCGTTTTCTCCCATGACGATTTCCTTTCTTACTCCACGTATATTTTCCACCTAATCATACCATTATGTGCTTCTGAATTGAAGGGTCCGGCTTTTTAGCAATGTGTGTTCAGGGGTATTACAGTAAAAGTGGAGAACTGTCCCCGCACATGAAGACCGAATCCCAACCGGAGGACTGTCCCTGGAATTAAAAACTGCCCCCTGAATTGAGAACAGTCCTTCGGCTGAAGGACTGTCCCCTGAATGAAGAAAATTCCCCCAAAAGGAGAACTGTTCCTTGAATGAAGAACCGTCCCCAAAAAGGAGAATCGTCCTCCGACTGATGAACCGTCCTCAAAAGGAGAACTGTCCCTGAATGAAGAAGCGTCCCCCAAAAGAGAACTGTCCCCGGATTGAAGAACTGTCCCCAAAATGTAGAACTGTCCCCGAAAAGCAGAACTGTCCCCGGAGCGGCAAGCCGAAAAAACTTGCAGTTATTTCTGTTACTATTATAATATTAAGCATCAGGTATAATAAGCATTGGGCACATGTGGGAATATAAACAACAGGACCGGAGTACAGTGATGTCGATAGTAGCAGAGAATCTGTCATATACGTATATGCCGGGGACACCTTTCGAGAGGGTGGCCCTCAAAAATATAAACCTGAAGATAGAGGACGGCGAATTCGTCGGTATCATAGGACACACAGGCTCGGGCAAGTCTACGCTGATACAGCATTTCAACGGCTTGCTCAAGCCAACGGAGGGGCGCGTGCTCATCAACGGCATGGACACCACCGGCAAGGACCTCAAGGAGTTGAGGAGGCATGTCGGTATCGTGTTCCAGTATCCCGAGCATCAGCTTTTCGAAGAGACCGTCTACAAGGACATAGCTTTTGGCCTGCGCAGGCAGAACATGACCGAGGATGAGATCAGGGATGAGGTTGTAAAAGCAGTTAAGGCTGTCGGGCTGAATGAGGATGTTCTTGAGAAGTCGCCATTTGAGCTGTCGGGCGGGCAGAAGAGAAGAGTCGCGGTAGCAGGTGTGCTCGTCATGAAGCCGTCCATACTGATACTTGACGAACCGACGGCCGGACTTGACCCAAGGGGCAGGGACGAAATCTTCGGATTCATCACTGATATACATGAAACGATGGGCATCACCGTGATCCTTGTGTCCCACAGCATGGAGGATATCGCCAGGCTGGTGGACAGGGTCATCGTGATGAACGGCGGCGCCATTGAGATGGACGGCAGGATCGAGGATGTGTTTTCCGACATCGACAGGCTCGAAAGGATCGGACTTTCGGCACCTCAGGTCGCTTATCTCATGAAAAGGCTGAAGGCTGTGTTCCCGGATATTAACGACAGAGTCTATACAGTATCTGCTGCAAGGGATGAACTGCTGAAACACCTGAAGAGGAAGGGGGCCTGAGCCATGCTGAACACAAACATCACCATAGGCCAGTATATCCCCGGTGATTCCGTCATCCACAGGGCGGATCCAAGGACGAAGATCCTTTTGTCGATCGTGTTCATGGTCGTCATATTTCTTGTGAATTCCTTCTGGACATTTACGGCTATGGCTCTGTTCGTTCTGCTGACGGTCGTTATTTCCGGCGTTCCGATGAAATATACCCTGAGAGGCCTTAAACCGATCATGTTTATCATCATATTTACCGCGGTGATAAACATATTTACTACAGGAGGAACTCCCATATCGGACAAGGTGCCTTTCAGATATATTACATGGGAGGGCGTGGCACTGGCACTCAAGCTGGCTGTAAGGCTTGTGCTCGTCATAATAAGCGGGTCGCTGCTGACATTCACTACAACCCCGATATTACTGACCGACGGCATCGAAAAACTGCTGTCGCCGTTCAGGAGGATAGGCGTGCCCGCCCATGAGCTCGCCATGATGATGTCCATCGCATTGAGATTCATCCCGACGCTGCTGGAGGAAACGGACAAGATCATGAAGGCGCAGGCGGCAAGGGGCGCGGATTTCGACACGGGCAACCTTGTACAGCGTGCAAAGAGCTTTGTGCCGGTACTGGTGCCGCTGTTCGTAAGTGCGTTCAGGAGAGCGGATGAACTTGCGACTGCGATGGAGGCAAGATGTTACAGGGGCGGCAAGGGGCGGACCCGTCTGCGCGATCTTGAATTCACCAGTATCGATACCAAAATTGTCATAGTGACGTTTATATTTTTTACCGGCCTTTTGCTGCTTGAATACCTGTAAGTGATCCGCGGGTGGCATAATAGCCCTGTACGGCACTTGGTTCCTTGCAGCACAACACTGTTTGACTGTATGTACGCAGATACGGTAATGTGATGCGAATTCTGCGATGCGGGCGGGGATCTGCCCTGACAAATAAAACGTAAATGGAGGTTTCCCATGCAGAGATTAAAGGATAAAGCCGTAAGTTTTCTGAGGAAATACGGTATGGATGCGGAAAGTGTGGACCTTGAAGCGAATTGCCGGGCATTCATCGATGAGATGAAAAACGGACTTGAGGGCAGCGGGTCGTTGCTCATGATACCCACATATATCAGCATGGATGGCGAAATACCGGTGAATGAGCCTGTCATATCCATCGATGCGGGTGGGACCAATTTCAGGGTCGCTGTAATTCACTTCGATGAGAACAGGAAACTCGTGATAGAGGATTTCAACAATTACCCGATGCCAGGGTCAAAAGGAGAGATTTCAAAGGAAGAATTCTTCGGGACCATGGCTGAGTACATCCGGCCTGTGCTGCACCGGAGCAGCAAAATCAGTTTCTGCTTCTCGTATCCGGCCGAAATAATGCCGGACAGGGACGGCAGGATCATCAAGTTCAGCAAGGAAATAAAGGTCAGGGATGTCAAAGGTGAACTGCTGGGCAAAAACATATTGGATGAACTCAAAAAGCGCGGGCTTCCCTCGGACAAAAGCATCATAGTCCTCAATGACACTGTGGCCACACTTCTTGCAGGCAGGGCGGCTTCGCCCGGCAGGATTTTCGACGGATATATAGGATTTATCCTCGGTACGGGCACAAATATATGCTATGCCGAAAAATGCGGCAATATCGTTAAGGTGCCTGAACTCGCTGCAAAAGACGGTTCGGTCCTGATAAATATGGAATCCGGCGGATATGACAAAGTGCCGAGGGGCAGGATCGACGAGGAGTTTGACAGCACAACTCTGAATCCCGGCGATTTCAAATTCGAAAAGACCATTTCCGGTGCATACCAGGGTGGACTGGCACTGGCTGTGATAAAAAAGGCGGCAGAAGACGGACTGTTCTCCGCCGGGTTCGCCGGGGAGATCAGTAAAGTGGGCGAACTGGCAGCAAAGGAAATCGATGATTTCCTCTACTATCCGAAGGGTGATAACGTGCTGGCGCGTTGCTGCTCGAAGGGCAACAGCGAAGACGGCATCCTGCTCTACTACATCATCGATAACCTGTTCGAGAGGATTGCCAGGTTCGTTACATTCAGCCTTACAGCAGTGATGGAGAAGACCGGCAACGGCAGGGATCCCCTTGCACCTGTGTGCATTACCGCCGACGGTTCGACATTCTACAAGTCCAAGCTTTTCAGGAGTAAGCTGGACCATTACGTCAAGGTCTACACTAATGATGCAAAAGGAATATATTGCGAGTTTGTGAAAGTGGATAACGGTACACTGGTTGGAACGGCGATCGCAGGATTGCTGAACTGAGGGCTTTCGGAACCGTGACGCATACATTTTCGGGAGATATGAGCGAAGTTTGCCTGCACCGGGGCCTGCCCTGTACCCGGACGCAGGCATACAGACTGGCTGCGAATTTCAGGTACCAGGTATTATGAAAAGGAACATCAAGCTTGTAATCGAATATGACGGTACGGCGTACCACGGTTGGCAAAGCCAGGACAACGCGGTCACGGTCCAGGATACCCTGACCGCCGCAGTCCGCAGGCTCACCGGCGAGAACTGCAGCCTCACGGGCTCGAGCAGGACCGATACAGGTGTCCATGCTCTGGGTTTTGTATGCAATTTTTTCACCGGCTCGCCCATTCCGGCGGACAAGTTTTCATTCGCCCTGAACACGATGCTCCCGGATGACATCAGGGTCGTGAGTTCCGAGGAAGTCCCGCATGATTTTCACTCCCGTTTCAGTGCAAAGGGGAAGAAATACCTTTACTATATTTACAACTCGACTTTCGCGTCAGCCCTGCTGCGCCACAGGGCATATCACGTCTACTACCCCCTGGATGTGGATGAAATGGACAAGGCGGCGAAATATTTAATCGGGACCCACGATTTCCTGGCATTCAGCGCATCAGGATACAGTGCGAAGACGACTGTCAGGACCATAATGGAGGCAACAGTTTCCAGAGTATCACAGGCGCAGCATTTCGTCCATCCGAAAGACGGACAGCTGATAGAATTTTCCGTCACCGGGAACGGATTTCTGTACAACATGGTCAGGATAATGGCCGGCACCCTTGTGGAGGTAGGCTTTGGCAAACTCAGGGCGGAAGACATCCCTTACATCATGGAGAGTCTTGACCGCAGACGGGCGGGCAGGACGGCCCCGGCCCACGGGCTGTACCTGGCAGAGGTTTACTATTGAGTGGGTTTCTGTATTGGTCCAGCATGCTCAGGACTTGCATAACCATACGGCTCTTCACGGGCAGGCCCGGGACCGGTTCAGGCGTTCCGTCTTTCCGCAGATGCAGGTTGTTTTTGTAAGACAGTATTTCCCAAATGATCCACATGCAATGATCGATATCATTGATAAACGTCGATAACTGCAAAACGGGAAAGACATTTTTTTATATGGGCGAAAGAATCAGGGCGGGCAGTCTGTTTTGATTGGATTCAATGTATGCTCGGGAGCCGGGCGGAAAGCCGCCGGACAGGCATTAAAAAGTGAAATGACGGATGATTATAAGGGAGATATGGGCATATTCAGGCTATAAACAAGAGATAATGAAAGATAAATTAAATTTATCGGATTTTCACTTGACATGTGCGCCGAACCTGTATTATCATAGTAAAGTGCCTGAAAGACCGGCATGTTTTAAGCTGTGTCAAAGGCCGGCTTTAATATATATATACGAAGTGATCGAGGAGGATAGGTGACAGATGAAGACTTACATGGCAAAGGCTGAAGAAGTCAAAAGAAAATGGTACGTAGTCGATGCCGCCGGCAAGCCGCTTGGAAGACTTGCAAGCGTAGTTGCAAGCATATTGAGGGGAAAGCACAAGCCGATATATACGCCTCATGTGGATACAGGAGACCATGTTATAGTGATCAACGCCGATAAGGTCGTCCTGACCGGCAAAAAGCTGGAACAGAAGGTTTACAGGCGCCATTCAGGCTGGCCGGGCGGACTGAAGGAAACCAAGTACAAACACCTGATGGAGAAGTCGCCTGAAAAGGCAGTTGAGCTTGCAGTCAAGCGTATGCTCCCTCACAACAGCCTCGGGCGTGCAATGTTCAGGAAACTCAAGGTCTACAGGGGACCGGAACACCAGCACCAGGCTCAGAAACCTGAAGTACTTGAAATCGATGTTTAATGTGGAGGGAGGATAAGAACGATGGCAGCTAAAATACAGTATTACGGAACAGGAAGAAGAAAGAAATCGGTTGCCAGGATCAGGCTTGTACCTGGTGAAGGCAAAATAATCATAAACGACAGAGACATAGATGATTATTTCGGGCTTGAGACCCTTAAAGTTATCGTGAGACAGCCGCTGGTACTTACCGGGACAGCAGGCAAGTTTGATGTTCTGTGCAATGTTGTCGGAGGCGGATTGTCAGGCCAGGCCGGCGCCATAAGGCACGGCATCGCAAGGGCGCTTGTGAAGGCTGACGAAGAGCTCAGGCCTGCTCTGAAGAAGGCGGGCTTCCTTACAAGAGACCCGAGGATGAAGGAAAGAAAGAAATACGGCCTCAAGAAGGCAAGAAGAGCGCCTCAGTTCAGCAAGAGGTAACAAAGCATCGATATACGATCGGGTTTGCTCAAATTTACAGAGTTTGCTTGCGAGTTTACAGAACCGTCATTGGTTTAATACCTTTGGCGGTTTTTTGTGTTCAGACGAGCAGGCTTTGCCGCTATAGATTATTAAACGGGAATACATGGGAAGTACAGTTACTTGCATCATATTTGTTAAATTATGAAAAACAATATATAATTATAATTGATTTTCAATAAGGAGAAAATGTTTGTGCTTGGACTTGCTTTGGTAACGAGCCTGTTGAGCGGAATACTGTTTTTGATTTTATTAGTGTCATATATTCTAAGTTGGGAAAAAGCTAAAATCATAATTAGTCCCGTTATTTCCGGATTAGCCCTTTTATCAATGTTTCTGTTTTGCTACATCCAAAAAATAAACGGTAATCCGGATTATGGGATGGAGTTTCGGCAATGGTATTTTCCTATATCGGTATATATGTTCTTAATTATTTTCGGCATAATGTCTTTTATTGCCACTGTTATAAAAAAAGCAAAAACGTAAAACTGTCATTAGCTTAAACACCCTAGACAGTTTTGTTTGTAGAAATGGTAAGAATTTGCGTTAGGAAGTCTTACAATGTTTCAAAGAATTCGGTTTACAGGGCAAAATGTCCCGAAAGTGACAATACACAGAGTTTTGGTTCAAGCTTAAGCATTCCTGTTTCTGTAACGCAGTTGCGGAATAATACGAATAGAATAACCAATAAGCACCGCAAAGGCATAGCGACACGGCTTCTGGAGCGCGTATGCCGGGACGCGGCACAGGAAGGTTTCCTGTACGTTGAGGCCAACCCGAACAGGATATTCACCGAGGAATCCGAAGATTTCGTCGGACACGCCGAAATGTATGAAAAACTGGGCTTTACGGTGCATAAGGAACTGGAAGACAGGCTGGTAATGGGAAAGAAGCTGTGAAGACAATGTTCCATGAATGTGACAAGCCTGATGACTGCCGTGAAGGATAGATTACAGCACTGTCAGGGAAACGATATATATACCCTGGAACTGCGAAATTGCGTCAAAGTATCCTCAATACTATATAAGGTATACATAATCAAACTTCAGATCCCGGATCATCCGATGGATGATATTCCATTTTTATTATATAATGTTGCATGTACAGCCAGGCCCAGCAAAATGAGCTTGGTCCGTTATAAGCAGGCATGCAAAGCGATGCAGAGAATTTTGAGAATTAACGTACTAAAACACGTGCAAGGAGTGGTAATATGGGTTTCAGAAAATTCGCTGCAATCATACTTGTATTGACGATCCTTTTGTCGGGCTGCGGTCAAACTGCAACAGATGGATCACAGAAAGAAACGGCAGGCGTACATACTGATGGAAGCCAGGACAGGGAGAATGCTGAAACCGGTTATGAGGATGCAGGCGGATCCATGACAGGCAGCGAGACTGGCGAAGACGCAGTCGGGACCTCATCTGAAGGAACTTCAGGCAACGGCGGAAACAGCCAGGCAGGAGTGAGCACTAACGGGGATGATACTGCGAAGGCGGCAGAAGAAAACGATGACGGCGGTGTAATCAAGCTGATCCCAATGAAGGAACTGCCCGAACTGAACTTGGATCCCCGGGTACCGTTCACCATCGAAGAGATAGCGGGTATCGGCGGGACTTCGATGCTCACTCCCGTCTATTACGATAATGTCAGGTACTGGATCAGGGAGTTTACAAGGAACCCTTCGCGGCTCGTGATCGACATAGGCAACACGGGCAATGAGACGATCGTCATTGACAATAATAACATGGAATTTTCCATACTGGACGATGAAGGCAACAACATCGCAGGTTCAAAGGTACAGGGAGCGCCGGTCTCCATTGCGCCGGGAGAGATAAAAAGGGTCGTGGTGACTGCCAAAAACCCGGATGCAGGATACGTCCACTTTGAGTTCGGAGGAGCAGCCGGGGGCATATCCTGTCCCGTGTTCCGCCCCTTTGCGAATGAAGCTGCCGACATCACCGATACCAGGCCATATAACAAGCATGGACAGGTTTGGGAATACGAAAACGAGGGTACCTTCATTTCTGCGGAGACTTTCAGGCAGGTCATAGGAAACGGCAAGATCAAGGCAATGAGCAGGGCACTGATGGCGGTGGAGAACGACAGGATCGGCCCCATTGAAAAGGGTGACGGGTTCCTGGCACTGGTAAAGGTCAGGATAGCCAATACCTCTGACGAAGTGCTGACGATCAACAGGCTCTATGTAGCCGCCGGTGGAGTCTACATGGATTACACGGAAAAAGATCTGGCAGTGCTGGGAGATATGGCAATGCCATTCAGTGCGGAGCCTCACTCGATCATTGAAGGATGGATCCCCTTCAGGGTCACGGAGGAAGGACGGCAGGCCTACGGGATCGTTTTTTACACTAACCTTGGTAACTTTATAATTGATCATCTTAATACTTATCCTGTTTACCCGGACCATTGACAACGGGATGCAGTAAGAGCAAAATCTATATGTTACGACCGGGCCGGAAAGAGGTTTCGAGGCGTAAAGAAACAACGGGATAACAGGTAACACAGTAACAGAGCAAAAGAGCATAATGCGGCCTGATGATCCCGCAATACCTGCGCAGGTAACAGGCTACAGGCCCTGCAAAGTCAGGGCAACAGCCCCAGCAAAGCGGGAACATGCCGCAACATGGCTGTAGATGAAACAGGAGGTCATTGCATGCTGCTTGTAAAAAACGCGAAAATACTCACAATGACAGGCATTGATTACAATAACGGATACATTGCTGCAGAAGGGGAGAAAATAACCGCGCTGGGCGATGATGCTGCTGAACTGGCGAGGTTGGAAGCGGCAGCGACTGAAATCATAGATGCAAATGGATGCTATGTTTTGCCGGGGTTCGTGGATGCACACTGCCATGTGGGCATGTGGGAAGATTCCGTCGGTTTCGAGGGCGATGACGGCAATGAGACTTCAGATCCCATCATGCCGCACCTGCGGGCTATCGATGCGATCTACCATGCAGACAGGGCGTTTGTAGAGGCGAGGGAGAACGGGGTCACCACCGTTGTCACAGGTCCGGGCAGCGCTAACGTGATAGGAGGACAGTTTGCCGCGCTCAAAACATACGGGCGCAGGGTAGAGGATATGATAATCAAAGAGCCTGTAGCGATGAAAGTCGCGTTCGGCGAGAACCCCAAAACGGTGTATTACGAAAAACGGCAGGCTCCCATGACGAGGATGGCCACAGCCGCGCTCCTGAGGGAAAACCTGATGAAGGCTGTCGAGTATAAAAAGATGAAGGAAGACTATGAGCGGGACAGGGAGAATTCCGATAAGCCTGATTATGACATGAAGATGGAGGCGCTGGTCAGGGTCCTCAACGGGGAGATCCCGCTCAAAGCACATGCACACAGGGCTGACGACATCCTTACCGCGTTAAGGATAGCAAAGGAGTTCGGTGTCGGCATCACGATCGAGCATTGTACCGAGGGACACCTGATCGCCGATATCCTGCTTGAGGAGAATGTCAGTGTGATCACGGGGCCGTTCCTGACCGACCGTTCTAAGATAGAACTCAGGAACCAGAGTGCGAAGACACCGGGAATACTGTCAAAAGCGGGCATCAAGACGGCCATCATGACTGACCACCCGTGCACACCGGTACAGTACCTTCCGCTATGTGCCGCGGTCGCAGTCAAGGAAGGGATGGACGAAACAGAAGCACTTAAAGCGATCACGATAAATGCCGCCGAAATAACAGGGATCGCAGACAGGGTAGGAAGCCTTGCGCCGGGCAAGGATGCAGATATCGTAATAATGGACGGGCATCCGCTGGAACTGAGATCAAGGGTGCTTTACACGATTATTAACGGCCAGGTGGTTAAGAGACCATGATTAAATTCCGCGCCAATTCTGTAACTGATACGGTGGAACTGGGACATAAACTTGGAAGCATGCTGCAAAAAGGCGACAATGTGTGCCTTTTCGGCGATCTCGGGACAGGAAAGACCGCTTTTACCAGCGGTTTAGCCAGGGGTCTCGGCATCAGCGGGTATATAACCAGTCCCACTTTCACCATAGTCAATGAGTATGAAGGACGACTGCCTTTGTACCATTTTGACGTGTACAGGATCGGCGATGCGGATGAGATGCTCGACACGGGTTATTACGAATACGTCGGAGGAGACGGAGTGACCGTCATTGAATGGGCGGACATCATAAGGGACATACTTCCTTCAGAGCGTATAGAGGTCTATATAGAAAAGAACGAACATGAAAGCCCCGACAGCAGGACCATTACGATCAGGTTTATCGGTGACCGTGTCGCGGGGTATGAGAGGAGGCTTGCAGGTGAGAGCGCTTGCGGTTGATACATCCACAGCGACGGCAGGCATAGCGGTGGCTGATGAAAACGGGCTGCTTGCCGAATTCCTGCTGAAAGACAAAAAAACACACTCGCAAAAGCTTGTCCCGATGATGAAGGAAATCCTGGACAGCCTGAAGCTTGAATTGTCCGATATGGATGTGTTCGCTGCCGTGACAGGACCCGGTTCGTTTACGGGACTCAGGATCGGCGTGACGACAATAAAGACGATAGCGTATGCACTGAAAAAGCCCGTGGTCGGCATACCGTCGCTGGACGCCCTGGCGAATGCTGCCGTAGTACCGGACGGCACGCTGGTGTGCCCGATCATGGACGCCAGGAACAACCAGGTCTACACCGCCCTTTACAAGCCGCAGAACGGATTGATGGCCAATTTGTCCGGGTATATGGGACTTCACATTTCCGAACTGGTAAAGCAGATCGATGAGAAATATCCGGGTGCGAATGTCCTGTTTGCAGGGGACGGAGTGCCTCTGCACAGGGAATTCCTCAGGATCGAACTGAAAGATCGCTGCAGTTTCATGCCTCCTTTCACATACCAGATGATGGCCGCACCTGCTGCCCAGCTGGCACTCACGCTGCATGCCAGGGGCGAGAGCATCGGCTGTGACGAACTGGTGCCGTTTTACCTCAGGCCTTCGCAGGCTGAGAGGGAATATGAAAGAAGGCAGGCGCAAATGAATCTGGAATAAGGAAGGAGTAACGGCGGAAAAAGCAATAACGGCGAATACCCTGACGTACTGCAGTGCCTGATGCTGATCAAGATGCAGGGGCATACAAGCAGTCATAAAGGAGCCGTGAACAGCGGAGGATGCCGTCAGAAATGATAAATGGGCTGAAAATCGTAAAAGCTGATAAAGAGCATATAGATGACATAGTCGAAGTTGAAAACCTGAGTTTTAGGATCCCCTGGTCAAGACAGTCGTTAACGGATGAATTCCTGCATAATGAAAATGCAGTTTATTTTTGTGCCGTTCTGAACGGCAAGGCTGTGGGGTATGCGGGCATGTGGCAGGTTTGTGATGAGGGCCACATCACCAATATAGCAGTCCACCCTGAGTTCAGGCGCGGCGGCATCGGCAGTGCCCTGATGGAGGCGCTGATCGCCGAGTCGGAAAAACGCGGGCTGGTTGCACTTACGCTGGAGGTCAGGAAGAGCAACCTCGGCGCCCGATCCATGTATGAAAAATACGGGTTTGAAGACGGCGGAATTCGTAAGGCTTATTACGCAGACAACAATGAAGACGCGATTATAATGTGGAAGCGGCTGAAATAGCAGGGGCCCGGGAACGGTGCTGCTGCGGAAAGGTCAGACATCGGATGCCCTTAGGATCAGTGAATTTGCATGTCGGTGTCGCATAACGGTATGTCAATAGAAAGTGCACATCAATAGAGAGCGCTAAGACAGGCAAATGTCGGACAGCGCAGGCCAAGACTGTCATGGCTGTATATCGAGGACATCGCCTGCGGTGGTGCCCGTCGAGGAAACGGTGCCTGCCGGCAATTCAAGCACACAGCGGGCATTTCTGATTATCCCGGAAACTCTCCACGGTTTTATCCCTTCACAGATATGGATCACCCTGTTTTCTGAATCTATAAAAACAGCATCTATCGGGAACCTCATAAAAAACATGTGTATGGAATTGCACGGAGCCAGGAGCAGACCGTGGCCTGGGGGGAGTTCCTTTCTGAACTGGAGCCCTCTCAGTCTTGCCAGGAAAGTGGAAGCGGTTTTGCAATTGGCAGCGAGCACGGTTTTGCGTGTCACATTCGTCACGGTCATGCCATCACCCCGGGATATACGACAGTAATGGGACACTTCTCATTTTTTATCAGCAGGGGGACACTACTGTAAGCAGAAGGACACTTCACGGCATGCATCAGCACATTGCCTGACCAACCGGGCGGGATGAGAACATTTCAGCCCATGGCGCCTTTCTTCTTTTAAGGAAGCGTCCCCGGAAATTTGAAGAACTGTCCTACGATATAATTATCGGAAACTGTCCGACCCAAGTAAACCAAAAGGGGAGGAAGTGTCCAGGCTCAGACAAAGTAAAGGGGACACTCCTCAAACTGCGGAGCGGTCTCCTTAGCTGAGGAGTGATCAGGCTCAGACAAACAAAAGGGGACACTTCTCAACCCATGAAGCAATTCTTCTATGCAGAGGAATGTCAGAGTCAGACAAACGAAAGGGGACACTCCTCAACCCACGAAGCAATTCTTCTATGCAGAGGAATGTCAGAGTCAGACAAAGGAAAGGGGACACTCCTCAACCCATGAAGTGGTTCTCCTTAGCTGAGGAGTGTCCCCTCTCCTCTTACAGACACAACCCCGACTTTGTCGTATAATCATATATAGGCAAGGTGGTGAGAACCGATTGGAGCTGACCGACTATGAACTGATACAGAAGTGTCTGGCAGGGCAGCACGAGTATTTCGAAGAGCTTGTGACAAGGTACAAAAAGTTGATATTCAGCGTCGTATATAATATGATCAATGACAAGGAAGAGGTCAGCGACGTTTCCCAGGAGGTTTTTCTCAGGATCTACAAGGCACTCGACAGGTACGATCCGAAATACAAATTCTCCACCTGGGCGGTTCGCATTGCTACCAACCTCTGCCTGGACATGCACAGGAAAAAGAAAGCTGATTCGACACCGATAGATGAGGTCAGGGACCTGTCGGACGGGATGGACACGCCTGAAGAGAGCTATCTGCAGAAGGAACGGTCCGAAAGGATCCGGCGGGCAATACAGGAGCTGCCCGAGAAATACAGGACGCCGATAATACTGTTCCACCAGAACGGGTTGTCATATGATGAAATGACGAAAGTCCTGGGCCAGCCGATGACGATAGTAAAAAACAGGCTGTATCGGGCAAGGCTAATGCTGAGAGAGGCATTGATGAATGAAAGAAAGGAGGAGGCTTTATGAACTGTGACACGTCAAAGGATCTTATGATGAAGTATTTTGACGGAGAAATGGACGAAGCCGAGGAAAAACAGTTCAGAGAGCATCTGAAGACATGCAGCGGCTGCAGAGATGAGTTCAGCTGCATGGAAGCAATTTTCGCCTCACTTGATGAAAAGGTGGAAATCGAGCCTCCGGATGATTTTGAAGCCAGGGTCATGGACAAAGTGGCACTGATAGAGAAACAGAGAAGGGAAAGAAGCGCGAAAAGGATCGTATGGCTGTATAATCTTGCAACTATGCTTTCGATCATACTGTTGCTCATTTTCGTGGCGGATATAAAAGATGTCAGCATATTCAGTGCATTTGAGAGGATCGGCGAATACTTCGGATCATTCTCGACAGTGACTGCAGCAATATCCGGCGCGGTGAAGGACCTGCTGGGACTTCTTGCAAATGCGCTATCTGCCGTGGCAGACATATCGTTCTCGATCGTAAGATCATATTACTATGCATTCATAGTATTGATTCTTGCTGTACTTGCGATCCAGAGACTTATCCATTACGTCGGTACGCATACAGGGGAGGAAGCTGAATGAAAAAACTGGCTGCGCTACTTGTCATCCTGTTGGTTTTGACGGTATCAGCCGTTCCGGTACAGGGAGAAGGCATATATGTAAATTCTGACAGCGGCGATGAGATAAGGATTTTCGAGAATGCAGAAGTAACAGGGCCTGTCCGGGGGAATGTAATAGTGGCCCTTGGAGACGCTATGATCGAAAGCAGAGTCGAAGGACATGTCGTCACTGTTTTCGGTAATGTGGAAATCAGTGCCGAAGTCACCGGGCAGGTGGTAGCGTTATTCGGAAAAGTGACACTGAGGGACGGGGCCAGGATAGCAGGCGACGTTATTTCCGTAGGATCTATCGAGAAAGCTCCGGGCGCTGTTATAAGCGGACAGGAAGTAAGGATATTCGGAGAGTCCATGAATCTCGACATGGATGCGATCGCTTACCTGAGACTCACGATCCTGGTGCTGTTCATGGTGGCGGTGCTTCTGACCGGGCTGCTGTCGCTCCTGATATCCAGGACCAGGTACAGCATCATCTCCAGGAATATTGAGAAAAACCCTGGCAGAAAACTGGTGCTCGGCGTACTGTCATTCATCGGGGCGACTTCGTTGCTTGCAATACTGCTGCTGACGCTTATAGCCCCGCTTCTGTACATCGTGCTGCTGGTCATATCGACGGTGCCGGCATGCATTTATATAGGCAGGATGATCCTGAAAACATTCAGCCAGAAAAACAGCATATATATTGAGTTCATTACCGGGCTGATAACAGCCACGCTCGTCAAGCTGATCGTTCTTCTTATCATACCACATCAGAACCTTTTACTGGCGGCTATTGTGACAGGGCTGATCAACTTCCTGATATTTTCCTTCGGGATGGGCATCCTGATGGAACATCGTTACCTGCAGAACAACAGGGCAAATGCACCAAAGGATGCGTAAAGTTTAACCTTATCGGATAAAGATGCGGATAAAGATGGCCGGAAACGAATCCGGCCGTATCTTGCCTGTGGAACGTTTGGGGACGTTTCTTAAAGATAATATGGTATTGAGAAAATACATTTGGTATAATGAGTATGTGCAGACGGCGGAAGAACATGGAATGCCTGTGCTGACGCCGGTTTGCGCACAAACAGGATAAGGGAAATAAATACCGGGGAAAATTACAGTTATACGGAGGTAAACGGAGGTAAATAATGATATCGAAAGAGATACTGATAAAGAACCCGCAGGGGTTGCAGTCGAAGGCTGCAGCGATTTTCATACAGAAGGCGACCGGATTCGAGTCGAATATATGGATCACGAAGGGCGAAAGGAAAGCTAACGGAAAGAGCCTTCTCGGAGTCTTGTCGCTGGGCATAAAGGGAGATTCGGTCGTTTTGCTGTCGGCTGACGGAAGTGACGAAGCTGAAGCTATTGAGGAACTGGAAAAATACCTGGTATCGGATACGGGTGAGAGCGTCTGAACCATGTTCGATATTCAGCAAGAACTTGCGAAACTGCCCGATAAACCGGGCGTTTATATTATGAAGGACAAAAACGGCTCTGTCATATACGTCGGCAAGGCAAAAGTGCTGAAGAACAGAGTCAGGCAATATTTCCAGGAGTCCGCCGCCCATTCACCCAAGGTGGAAGCAATGGTGGCAAGGATCGCCGAGTTCGAGTACATCGTCACGGACACGGAATTTGAGGCGCTCATCCTCGAGAGCAATCTCATAAAGGACAAAAAGCCGCGTTACAACATAATGCTCAGGGACGACAAAACGTACCCGTATATCAAGGTGACCGTCAACGAGGAATATCCGCGGATCTACATGACCAGGCGGCTAGAGGAAGACGGGGCCAGGTATTTCGGTCCTTATCCCAATGTGCATTCGATACGCGAGACTATAAACCTGATCAGGAAGATATTCCCGATAAGGACCTGCAAGCGGGTCCTGCCCAGGGACATCGGCAGGGAAAGGCCGTGCCTGTATTACCATATAAACCAGTGTCTGGGACCTTGCGCAGGTCTCGTCAGCAAAGAAGAATACCATGTGGTAGTGCGGGATGTGTGTTCGTTCCTTGACGGGAAACAGGAGGCGATTATCGAAAAGCTGGAGAAGCAGATGCAGGAAGCGGCAGAGAGGCTGGATTTCGAACAGGCTGCCGCCCTGAGGAACAAACTGCTCAGCGTGAGGAACATCGCCCAGGAGCAAAAAGTCTTTACAGTATCCGGATCCGACCAGGACGTGGTCGGATTTGCTGCAAGCAAGACCGACACCTGCATCCAGGTGTTTTTTGTAAGAGGCGGCAAACTGCTGGGGAGAAGGTTCTTCATTATCGAAGGCAGCGGGACGGCAGAACTGGCGGAGACAGCGTCATCGTTCCTCAAGCAGTTTTACGGTACAGCGGATATGATACCTCCGGAGATCATCATAGGCGCTGATGTCGAGGACAGGGAGCTCATTGAGGACTGGCTGAGTTCCAGGCGGGGCGGCAGGGTCCATATACGGGTGCCCAAAAGAGGTGAAAAGGCCCGCATGGTCGAAATGGTCGCCAAAAACGCGCAGATCGAACTGGACCGCTTCAATGAAGAGATGAGGAAAGCGGACGGAGTGCAGGAAGGGCTGAAGGAACTTGCGAAAATGCTGAGACTTGACGCAGTGCCTGAAAGGATCGAGGCATATGACATATCGAATACCGGGTCTTCAGAGATAGCAGCGTCGATGGTGGTATTCGAAAACGGGATGCCGGCGAAAAAGGAGTACAGGAGGTTCAGGATACGTTCCACTGATACCCAGAACGACTATGCAAGCATGCAGGAAGTCCTGTACAGGAGACTGAAGCATGCAATGAAAGAAATGATCGGGACAGGGGAAAATGTTCCCGGGGCAGGCGGATCAGATCCCGAGGAAGGAAAGCCTGTTACGCTGACAGGGGAGCCTGGAGCGGAGACGATGGGATCCTGCCCCGATAAAAAGGAACGGGGGAAGTTCAGCAAACTGCCCGACCTGATCATGGTCGACGGCGGCATCGGCCATGTCAACGCAGTATTGCAGGTAATGAAGGACCTCGACGTGGATATCCCGGTATGCGGTATGGTCAAGGACGACAGGCACAGGACCCGCGGACTTGTGGTTCCGGGAAAGGAGCTCGACCTTGCCGGTAACCTCGTCGCACTGAGGCTTGTCACTGCGATCCAGGATGAGGCCCACAGGTTCGCGCTGGACTACAACAGGATGCTGAGGGCAAAAAGGTATACCGGGTCCATTCTCGACGAAGTGGAAGGTATCGGACCGAAGCGTAAGAAGGCGCTGCTAAAGCATTTCGGATCAGTAGCGCGAATGAGGCAGGCGGGCGTGGACGATTTTCAGGCAGTGGAAGGCATAAGCAGGTCGATGGCGGAGAAGCTGTATGAATTTTTCCGTTCGGCAAGGTAACGGGGCAGACAGTAGACCAATGGGTCGTTCGCCAGGATAGATGCTTCGCAAATGTGAGCGCCCGGACAGGGCGGAGCCGCCTGTTCAAAGTGAAAGCGGAGAACTGTCCCCAAAAAGAAGGAGAGTTCTCCGGTGCGAGATGTGGAGAACTGTCCCCCAAAATGAAGAACTGTCCCCGGAAAGAAAGGAATGGATTATGGCGCTGTTTGCGATATCGGATCTTCATCTGGCACTGAGTGTTGACAAGCCCATGGATGTGTTCGGGCCGAGATGGGCCGACTATATGGACCGGCTGAAAGAGAACTGGTGCTCCGTTGTCGGGGAGGACGATTATGTCATCGTGCCCGGGGATATTTCGTGGGCTACGTATATTGACCAGGCACATGAGGATTTCCGGTTCATCCACGAACTGCCGGGCAGGAAGATCATATCGAAGGGGAACCATGACTACTGGTGGACGACCATGAACAAGATGGAGAAGTTCATCAGCCGGAATGGCTTCACTTCGATAAGTTTCATGCACAACAACAGCTTCAGCATCAAAGGCGTCACGATCTGCGGCACGAGAGGCTGGGAAATGCCGGGAGAAGCGGGGTTTGGCGCCGAGGACGAGAAAATTTACAGGAGGGAACTGCAAAGGCTTGAGATGTCGCTGCAGAAGGGGCTTTCGGACATGTCGTCTGATCCGGCCTTCGCAAACAATGCCTTAATAGCGGCGCTGCATTATCCTCCGTTCAACTCCAGGGGAGAATTTTCGGAATTTATGGATATAATGAAGAAGTATGGTGTGCAGTACTGCATATACGGGCATCTGCACGGTGAGGCCTGCAGGATAGCGGTCGAAGGCCTGGTCGACGGTATCATGTTCAGGCTGGTGTCTGCCGACCATCTGAGATTCATGCCAGAGAAGCTGTTTGGGGATTCCGGGCAATAATTCAACAAAAAATTGTTTTGTATTGGCTTTATGATAATATTTTGTTATAATGTATGCGTTAATCGAGGGGGTATGCTTGCCCCCGTAAGTTTTGTCGAATCAGGATAATTTGAAATGATGGGAGAATGAAAGCACATGCAGGTTAAGGTTGAAAATGCTGGTAAAAATGTCGTTCAACTCGAAATAGAAGTTGAAGCGGAGAAATTTGAACAGGGATTGCAGAAGGCATTTATAAAAAATGCAAAGAAGTTCAGCATACCCGGCTTCAGGAGAGGAAAGGCACCGAGGAGCCTGGTCGAAAGGTATTACGGGGAAACGGTGCTGTACGAGGACGCAATAAATGAAGTGTGTCCCGAGGCATATGAGAAGGCTATAGAAGACAACGACATCCATCCCGTGGACAGGCCGGAAATAGACATAAAGCAGATAGGCAAAGGCCAGCCGCTGATATTTACGGCTAAGGTCACTGTCAAACCCGACGTGGAACTCGGAGAGTACAAAGGTGTCGAAGTGGAGAAATCCAATGCGGTAGTCACCGATGAAGATGTCGAGAAGGAACTGGAAAGGGTCCGCGAAAGGAATTCAAGGCTTGTAACTGTCGAGGACAGGCCTGCTGCTTCCGGTGACATCGTCACCATAGACTTTGAAGGGTTCATCGACGGTGAAGCATTCGAAGGCGGCAAGGGCACCGACTATGATCTGGCTCTCGGCTCCGGCACGTTCATCCCCGGGTTCGAGGATCAGCTGATCGGTGTATCGAAAGGCGAAGAGAAGGAAGTCAACGTAACATTCCCCGAAGATTACCACAACAAGGATCTGGCCGGCAAGGCTGCAGTTTTCAAAGTAACTGTCAAAGAGATCAGGTTCAGGGAACTGCCGAACCTGGACGATGAGTTTGCGAAAGACGTCAGCGAATTCGACACCCTTGAAGAATACAAGGCTGACCTGAGGAAGAAGCTCCTCGAACGTGCCGAGCATATGGCTCAGCATGAGAACGAGGACAAAGTTATCGCAAAAGTCGTGGAGAATGCGACTGTTGATATTCCTCCGGTCATGATCGAGAGGCAGATTGACAACCTGGTGTATGATTTCAGGATGAGGCTCATGTACCAGGGTCTTGACCTGGAAAAGTATCTTGAGATAATGGGCATGGACATCAACACCTTCAGGGATCAGTTCAGGAGCAGGGCAGAGCAGGAAGTCAAGACACAGCTGGTCATCGAAAAGATCAGCAAGGTAGAGGCTATTGTTCCTACGGATGAGGAAACTGATGCCGAAATAAAGAGACTGGCTGAAAATTACAGGCAGAGCGAGGAAGAATTCAGGCAACATTTAAGGCCGGATGATATAGAATATATCAGAAGTACGTTGGTTACCAGAAAGACTGTTGATTTCCTGCTTGAAAATGCGAAACTGGTCTGATCGCATAGTTTATTTTATATTTTTAGTGGGAAAGAATATAGAAGCTTGAAATATTTCATGGCAATGAAATATTAAGCGAATATATCTCAGGAGGATCGTTATGAGTTTGGTACCGATTGTTGTTGAACAGACTAACAGGGGAGAGCGTGCGTACGATATTTTTTCAATGCTGTTGAAGGAAAGGATCATCGTACTGAGCGATGAGATCAACGACGCGACAGCAAGCCTGGTTGTAGCCCAGATGCTGTATCTCGACTCGGTGGATCCTGACAAGGACATACAGCTGTACATCAACAGCCCTGGTGGTTCAATAACGGCGGGATTTGCGATATATGACACGATGAAGCACGTAAAGGCCGATGTCCAGACCATATGTGTCGGCATGGCGGCAAGCATGGGAGCTTTCCTGCTGGCAGCCGGCACAAAGGGCAAGAGGTTTGCGCTTCCCAACAGCGAAATAATGATACACCAGCCTCTTGGAGGGACACAGGGCCAGGCGACGGATATCAAGATACGCACGGAATGGCTCCTGAAACTCAAGGGCAGGCTCAACAGGATACTGGCTGAAAACACCGGCCAGCCTCTTGAGAAGATCGAGCAGGATACCGAGAGGGATTTCTTCATGTCGGCCGAGGAAGCAAAAGCATACGGGATAGTGGATGATGTGATGATCAGAAAGAAATAGATGGGGTGGAGTAATGTCCAGATATGATGAGAAGAAGCAGCTAAAATGCTCCTTCTGCGGCAAAACCCAGGACCAGGTCAAGAGGTTGGTCGCAGGCCCCGGAGTATATATCTGTGATGAATGTATCGAATTGTGCTCGGAGATCATCGAGGAAGAATTCGATGAAATAAGAGCGGATGCCGAAGTCAGCGATATACCGAAGCCGAAGGAGATAAAGGCGATACTGGACCAGTATGTCGTTGGCCAGGAAAAAGCAAAGAAATCACTTGCTGTTGCAGTATACAACCATTACAAAAGAATAAACTCGGATATCAGGACCAGTGATGTCGAGATACAGAAGAGCAACATACTGATGATCGGACCGACAGGCTGCGGGAAAACGTACCTGGCACAGACACTGGCAAAGCTGCTCAATGTGCCTTTTGCCATAGCCGATGCAACTTCGCTGACAGAAGCCGGCTACGTGGGCGAAGACGTCGAGAACATCCTGCTCAAGCTGATCCAGGCGGCCGACTATGATATCGAGCGTGCGGAGAAAGGCATCATTTATATCGATGAGATAGACAAGATAGCAAGAAAGTCTGAGAACCCTTCGATAACAAGGGATGTCAGCGGCGAGGGCGTACAGCAGGCGCTCCTCAAGATCCTCGAGGGCACGATCGCGTCCGTTCCGCCGCAGGGCGGAAGGAAGCACCCGCACCAGGAGTTCATACAGATCGATACGACGAACATCCTGTTCATCTGCGGAGGAGCCTTCGACGGCCTGGACAAGATAATAAAGAACAGGATAGGTACCAGGGCTATAGGCTTTGGCGCTAAGATCGAAAGCAAAAAAGAAGAAGATATCGGCAAGATCCTGGCCCAGGTGTTGCCGCAGGATCTGCTCAAATACGGGCTTATACCTGAGTTTGTCGGCAGGCTGCCGATAATTGTCACACTGGACCCTCTCGACAGGGAAGCGCTGGTAAAGATACTTACCGAGCCGAAGAATGCGCTTGTTAAGCAATACCAGAAGCTCTTCGAGATGGACGACACGCTGCTGGAATTCGAGCCTGAAGCGCTCGGAGCGATTGCCGACAAGGCGCTGGCGAGGAACACAGGAGCAAGAGGGCTCAGGGCGATCATAGAAGAGATCATGCTTGATGTCATGTATGACATACCTTCGTCAAATGATGTGGAGAAGTGCATCGTTACAAAAGATACTGTGGAGGAAAAGTCAATGCCGACCCTGATAATAAACGAAAACAGGAAGCCGCTTAAAAAGACGGGCGGCAAGAAATCGAGGGTCAAGAAAGAAAGCGCTTCCTGAGAGGGAAGTGTTTCTGAAAAGCAATGTAAACTTAAACTGAACCGAAAATCCGATACGGGCCGGGACACACAAATATATGAAGCGCCCGGTATCAGAAGATGTCGATGAAAGGCGGGTATGATTTTAAGGAATGGCATGCCCGCTTTTTTGGTTCTCATATCAGCCTTATAGTAAGTTCAATTCAGGTCAGGGCTTTCGGCACAAGTTATTGACAGGTTTCTTCTTGTACAGGCATTTTTCAAACGCAGAACTTTTTCATTTCAGATAAATGGTCTTTTCAGCCTTTTTTCCGGACAGCATGCAGTTCTTTACCCAAAATATGCAGACCATCACGTCAACATATCTGCGGAACATGTACGGATAATTTTATCTGTAATGTCAATACTATTCTAGTAACAAACACTGAACCTGCAAACTTAATGATGCGGCGATATCCGGGAGGAGATGGAATGCTGTTCAATACCTTTCTGATAATACAGTTTTTCTTTTCAGTAATAATAGGTATATACTTCCTGAACCTGCTGAAATCACAGCAGTGCAACAAGAGCGCCATTGAGAAGGAATCACGGAAGGAACTGGAGAAACTGCGCAGACTGAAAGAAATCAAGCTGTCGGAGCCCCTGGCTGAAAAGACCAGGCCGGCTGCCATATCGGACATTATCGGACAGGAGCAGGGCCTCAGGGCTCTCAGGGCAGCACTCTGCGGACCAAATCCCCAGCATGTCATCATATACGGCCCGCCCGGAGTGGGGAAGACTGCCGCGGCAAGAGTGATACTCGAGGAAGCGAAGCGGATGGTCATATCCCCGTTCAGAAGAGATGCCAAATTCGTAGAGGTGGATGCAACGACCCTGCGATTCGATGAACGCGGCATTGCCGACCCGCTGATCGGCTCAGTACATGACCCTATTTACCAGGGGGCCGGCGCTTATGGCGTCGCAGGCATTCCCCAGCCCAAACCGGGCGCGGTGACAAAGGCGCATGGGGGCATACTGTTCATCGATGAGATCGGTGAACTCCATCCGATACAGATGAACAAGCTGCTGAAGGTGCTGGAAGACCGGAAAGTGATGCTGGAAAGCGCCTATTACAGTTCCGAGGATTCCAATATACCGCCGCATATCCATGAGATATTCCAGAAAGGGCTTCCGGCCGACTTCAGGCTGGTCGGCGCCACAACGAGGCCGGCTGAAGAACTGCCGCCGGCGCTCCGTTCAAGGTGTGTCGAGATATACTTCAGGCCGCTTACTGCCGACGAAATCGCCCTTATTGCCAAAAACGCCGCGAAAAGGGGCGGGTTCAGGATGGAGGAAGGCTGCGAGCAGCTGATCGCCAAATATGCCCAGAACGGCAGGGATGCGGTCAACATAGTCCAGATAGCCGGCGGCGTGATACAGGTCGAAGGGCGGAGCATGATTACCCGCAAGGACATAGAATGGGTGCTTGAATTCGGGCACTACAGCCCGAGGATCGAAAAGAAGGTCTCGGCACATGAGAAGCAGGTCGGATGCATAAACGGTCTTGCTGTTTTCGGCAACGCCACCGGTGTCGTCATCGATATAGAAGTCACTGCAATGAAAGCACCGTCCGGAAAGGGAACGATAAAGGTAACAGGTATCGTCGAAGAGGAAGAGATGGACGGCAGGGGGCACAAGCTGAAAAGGATCAGTTCGGCGAAGTCTTCAGTTGAAAACGTGCTGACAGTGCTGAAGAAATACCTGAACGTAGATGCCAGGGAATATGACATCCATCTCAACTTCCCCGGCGGGATACCCATAGACGGTCCGTCTGCAGGCATAGCGATAGCTGCTGCGATATATTCGGCGATATTCAACCTGCCTGTTAGCAGCGATATCGCCCTGACCGGCGAAATATCCATCAGGGGCAGGGTAAAGCCCGTTGGCGGAGTGGTCGCCAAGGTCGAGGCCGCAAGGCAGGCAGGCATAACCAAGGTCCTGATCCCGAAGGAAAACTGGCAGGAAACGTTTGAAAACGCCGGTATCGAGGTGATACCTGTCGAAGACATAACGGAAGTCATAAACCACATATTCCGTGTCGAAGAACTGTTGCAGGACGGCGGTATACCGGTGCAGAAACCGGCAGTATCCGTTTTCGCCGCTTCCCCCGCCATCGACAAAAGCTTCTGAAAAATCATGTATATACTTAAGACCCATTATGTGATATTCTTATGGGGATGGTCCGGAGGGGGACAGTTCTTCAGAAACCGGACGGGGACAGTCTTTCGCAAGGGGACGGTCCTTCAGGATATGGACGGAGGACGGTCCTTGCGAAGGGACAGTCCCTTACGGTTTGGGGGACAGTTCTTCAAAGGCGCGGTCACAAATATAATTTATGTGTTATGAGCAGGCAACTGAAGGGGGATCAATGTGAGCATACTCGAAGCGATTATTTACGGCATCCTGCAAGGGCTGGGCGAATTCCTGCCGATATCGAGCACAGCACATATCACGCTGGCACCGTGGTTTTTCGGGTGGAAGGACCCGGGGTTGGCGTTCGACATAGCACTGCACCTTGGCACACTCGCGGCTGTGATCATATTTTTCTGGAAGGACTGGATCGGTCTCATCAAGGCTGGCCTTACAGACACGAAATCGCCCGAAGGGAAACTTTTCTGGTACATAGTACTGGCGTGCGTGCCTGGCGGGATACTGGGGCTGATTTTTGAAGAACATGTGGAGACCACATTCAGGAACCCGCTGCTGATCGGCATAATGCTTATAGTGATGGGCGTCGTGATCTACGTTGCCGACAAATATTCACGGTCCGAGATCGAACTGATGGACATCGGACCCGGAAGGAGCTTTCTGATAGGCGTTTCACAGGCACTGGCCATGATACCCGGCGTATCGCGTTCAGGCATAACCATGGCCGCAGGCCGTGCCATGAAGATAAAAAGAGAGGACGCAGCCAGGTTCACATTTTTGCTTTCAACTCCGTTCATATTCCTGAGCGGCGTATACAAGGCAAAAGATCTTGTCAGTGTTCCCATCGATACGCTGCCGTTCCTGGTCGCAATACTGACCTCGGCGGTCGTAGGTATCTTCAGCATCAAGTTTCTGCTGGAATACCTGAGAAGGAAAGGATTCGGCGTTTTTGCAGTCTACAGGCTCGTGCTCGGAGCCATAGTCGTTGCCACGGCTCTGCTTAGGTGACAAAAAATTACGATCAGTGAAGGACTGCCGTCCCGGCACTGTGAAACACGTCCGTCACGCCTGGAAACCTGGTGTACTGCCATGGTATTCATGAGAGTCATGCCATGGATATAGGATCGTGGTCCCATATATGAGGGACCATTTTCCTGATGTTTTCGGGAAGAATGCACTATTTACCTGGTTTTGCCATATTGCTATAATTATGATGAACATTAGCGTTTTCCCTAGTTTGTGCATGGAGTTTCACTCCATGCTTCTTTTTTTGCGCGCAAACGAAACATCCTTGTAAATGCGGACTGTTTGGGATATTATACATATTGTACATCAGACCAGCCCGATACCAGGCTGGACGGAATTTATGCAAATGAAGGTGTTACGCTTTGGCAGAAGAAAATACGGGAAATATACTCATACTGGCTGTAGAGACAAGCTGTGACGAAACCTCGGCTGCTGTTGTTGAGAACGGAAGAAAGATCAGGTCCAACATAATCTCATCACAGATCGATATACATCAGAAATTCGGCGGAGTAGTGCCGGAAATAGCATCGCGGAAACATGTGGAACTGATCATACCGGTGATGGAGCAGGCGCTGGAGGAAGCATCTGTCGGCCTTGACCGGATAGATGCAGTAGCAGTTACATACGGCCCCGGACTTGCAGGCGCACTCCTCGTCGGACTGTCGGCCGCGAAGGCTCTGGCATTTGCCGCGGGAAAGCCATTGGTGGGAGTGCACCATATCGCTGGCCATATCGCTGCCAACTATCTCGAACACGAATCGCTTGAACCTCCGTTCGTATGTCTCGTGGCATCGGGCGGGCACAGCCATATTGTATATGTGGAGGATTACAACCGGTTTGAAATAATGGGCCAGACGCGTGACGATGCAGCCGGAGAGGCATTCGACAAGACTGCGCGCGCCCTTGGACTGGGATATCCCGGCGGGCCGCTCATAGATGCACAGGCAAAGAAGGGCAATCCTTTTGCCATAGATTTTCCGAGAGTACACTTCAACGACGGTACACTGGATTTCAGCTTCAGCGGGCTGAAAACCGCCGTCCTTAACTATCTGAACAGCAACGCCCAGAAAGGCATTGAAATCAGCATTCCGGACGTATGTGCCAGTTTCCAGCAGGCGGTAGTGGATGTGCTTGTACACAACACGATCCGCGCAGCTGAACAAAAGGGTGTCAGGAAGATAGCGCTTGCCGGCGGCGTTGCAGCAAATTCACATCTCAGGAACAGCATGAAGGAAGCGGCCGGAAGGATCGGCGCGGACATGTTCTACCCAAGGCCGTTGCTTTGTACGGACAATGCGGCTATGATCGGATCAGCCGCCTATTATGAGTACAAAAGAGGAAACATTTCCGGCCTCGACCTCAACGCGGTGGCCAGCCTCAGGCTCGGCGCAACCTGTGGATAACTTTTCATTTTCCACATTTTTCATTATGTTTTTTACATTTCAATTATCAATTGTGAATTTTGGAATAAAACGACATTTGGCAAAAAATGTCGGATTCTATCTTTTCCCTCCGGAAGCCGGAATGTACTTATACAAATACATTAAAAGCCGGATTACGCCCGATCGGGCATGAAAACCGGTTTGTTGAAATGTGCTGAATATGGTGAAAACTCGCCTGTGAATAATGTGGAAATTACTCAGAAAGCGCGTAAATTGCAGGAATTTCTTGTGTGGATAACGATGTGGAAAGTGTGGATTACAGGTGTCAGAATTTGATATCATTCCAGGACGTGCCTGGTGAAAAAACTACTCGTTGTTTGAATATTTCATATAATATTCGAGCACTTTTCTCACATAGTTCTGAGTTTCCGCATATGGCGGGATGCCGTTGTACCTTGCTACAGCGCCCGGACCGGCATTGTAGGCCGCCAGCGCCAGGCTGAGATCGCCGTCGAACGCTACGAGCTGGTCTCTCAGATACCTGGTTCCGCCGTCGATGTTTTCAGAGATATCGAAGGGATTCAGCACTCCAAGGGCGTCGGCTGTGCCCGGCATCAGCTGCATGAGACCCTGGGCGCCGGCTTTTGAAACAGCGTAAGGATTGAAATTTGACTCCTGCTTTATGACTGCCCTGATCAGGTTGGGATCAACGTGATATTTCTGTGCGCTTTCCATTATGCATTTTTCTATCATTTCATTTATCTGGGACTTATCAACGATTACACTGCCGGACCTGTAGGCTGCCAATGCTTTCAGCGCCCTCTGCAGTGAATCCGGCATGCCCTGGATGTTTGCAGAAACGGCAGCAGTCTCATTGGCAGATAATTCTGTGACGGCAGCCGTCGTTTCCTTCGCTTCCGAAACAGCACTCTGAGCGGCAGAGTCAGTAGCTCCGGAATACTTGACTGCGGCATCCGACAGATACTGCCGGAAGGACACACCGGAAGATGAGCCTTTTATCCTGACTGGCACTCTGCTTTGTATATCATCCAGTTTTTGCTGAAATATGTCCGATATCTTTGGTATCAATGGTATACCTCCGTTATGCTTACATTTTACCATAACCGGCAGCATCAATAAAGCGGCCCTGTTTTATATTTCGGAAAACGTGCCGCTTTTCCTGAATCTTTTTTTAAGAATATATTTTATGGATCCGCACGAAGGCTTTCCTGTTTTGCATCAACTTGCAGATATGCTTTTCTCGCATTTACTGCTGAACTTGGAGCAGGCTTTCCTGGTGCTGCCATCATAGTGCCTCACCGTGAAAAGTTTGCAGAAGCCGATGGTTGGAGCGCTGCCAGGTTCGGAATGCTGTACCAGGAAGAATTCACAGTCGATGCACCTGTTTTCCCAACGGGCGTCAGAGATGGTCCCGGGAGCTTCGGTAGACCATTGAGCGGGCTTTCTGACATATTTTGAGCATCTGTAGTTCCTTGAAACCACTCCATGTATGCTGCAGAAAATATCCGGATTCACTTTCATACTGGTTCCCCTGGCGCAATTGCCGCAATTTCCTTTACGTCTCATCAATTACCACCTGCCCTGTGATATTTGCTCATACGTATTAAGCATTTTAACATACGCAGACCCAAATGGCAAATAATGGGAAATAACATGGCTCGTGTACAGATATATGTTTAAATCGCATGTTTCATGATGTAAACAAAAGGAGTAAAATTATATAGGTATTTCATTTGCATTTTTGAACAGGGGATACAAGGTCGGCAGATTTTATGACATCAACGGCAACTACCTGTACTGGTATTGCGATATAATAGAGACGGAATATGACCGCGGAACTGATACATACACTATAAATGACCTGCTGCCGGATATAAAGATTTATCCGGACGGGAGGGCGATAGTGCTCGATGCGGACGAATTGGCACAGGCAATGGAAGAAGGACTTGTCAGCTGTGAACAGGCTACAAGGGCTCTGAAGACACTGGACGGCCTTTTGAGAATGTTATATGGAGGAAACTTTCGGCCTGCTGAATGCCTGGGCTGGGAGTTATTACACCGGCATGACCCGGGCAGACCGGTAAAAGTGCCGGAAGCCGGGTGAATCGGCCGAAGCAATGTCCGCTGCAGGCAGCCGGGACAGGCCAGAACAACAGGTAAGAGGCATAAGCAGCAGGCGACAGGAGATGATGTTCGATCATGGATTTTTTTACTGACGACAATGGCAAATATATTGATCTCCATACGCATTCCACGGCATCCGACGGAAGCATGTCGCCGTCTGAGCTTGTGAGACATGCATATGAGAGCGGGCTGTCAGCCATGGCGCTGACCGACCATGACACGGTCGCCGGGGTGGAAGAAGCGTTTGAGGAAGGTGCAAGGACAGGCATTGAAGTGATCGCCGGCGTCGAAATAAGTGTTTCGCCTTCAGAATGGGGCTTCATGGAACATGAGACCGAAATGCATCTGCTCGGGTATTTTTTCAACGGCGGTTACAGGGCATTATATCCGCTGCTTGAAGACCTTCGCAGGAAAAGGGAGCAGCGCAACCCGAAGATCATCGAAAAACTCAATGAGCTGGGTTTCGACATTACGATGGAAGAGGTGGCGGCAAAAGCTCCCGGCGGTGTCGCAGGACGGGGCCATATCGCCAGGGTATTGATGGAGAAGGGATATACTAATAGTATGGAGGAAGGGTTCGAGAAATATCTTGGGACCGGTAGGCCCGCATATGTCAGAAAGGACAAGCTGACACCGGAACAGGGGATATCTGCGATCCTGGAGTCCGGGGGAGTGCCGGTCCTGGCGCACCCTGTACTTATGGACCTGCAGCCCGGTCAACTGACAGCGGTGCTTGAAAGGCTGAAAAAAGCAGGCCTGAAAGGCATAGAAGCGCTGTATTCCGAGAATTCACCGGAGCAGACCCGTGAACTGCTGGAGCTGGCCGTGAGAACGGGCCTTAAAGTCACCGGGGGCAGCGATTTCCATGGAGTTTACAAGCCGAAAATAAAGATCGGCTCGGGAAGAGGCGACCTGAGAGTTCCTTACAGGCTGCTTGAAGAACTTAAAAAGGCATAAGTGCTGAAACATACAATATTGCCAATTTGCCGCCGATGTTTTATAGTATTATAAGTGTGCACAACTTTCGACACAGGCGGTGAATATATGCAGAAGAATACACTGGAAAAAGACCTTACACAAGGCAATGTGGCAATACAGCTGATAAAATTCGCGCTTCCGTTCATGCTTTCCAACCTGATACAGACCCTTTACAACGTCGCGGACATGTTGATCGTCGGTAATTACTGCGGACCGGAAGGGATAGCAGGAGTCAACATAGGCGGTCAGGTTACTTTTATCATGACGAATATAGTGATCGGCTTCAGTGTTGGTGGTACGGTCGTGATCGCACAGTACCTGGGTTCCAACGACAGGAAGGGCATGCGTGAATCCATCGGCACGCTGCTCACTTTCCTGTTGGCTTCGGCAGTAGTCCTGACAGTATCGATGATGCTGCTGGCAGACACGATCCTGCATCTCATGCAGACACCTGCGGAGGCATATGATAAGGCCAGGGAATACCTGAATATAACTCTTACCGGAACGATATTTATTTTCGGCTATAATGCCTTTTCAGCCATACTGAGGGGCCTGGGCGACAGCAGGAGGCCTTTGATTTTCGTTTCGATAGCCTGTGGGATAAATGTCGTCCTTGACCTTTTATTCGTTGGCGCATTCGGGATGGAAGCCGCGGGCGCGGCTATAGCCACGGTTATTTCGCAGGCCGTTAGCATGATCGCCTGCATAATCTACCTGAAGCGCAGCGGTTTTGAGTTCGATTTCAGGCTGAAGTCATTCAGGTTTTATGGCGAAAGATTTAAGATGCTCCTTAAAATAGGCATACCGATTTCCATACAGAACGTCATTACCAACTTCTCGTTCCTGGTGCTGACGACCATTGCCAACGGAATGGGAGTGACTGCGTCTGCTGCAGTGGGCATAGTCGGCAAGTACAACGGCTTTGCGATACTGCCTGCGATAGCAGTGGGATCTTCGGTTTCCGCAATGGTGGCGCAGAACATGGGAGCCGGACTGGTCGACCGTGCCAAAAAGACGTTCCGTACCGGATTTGCACTTGCATTTTCCGTTACGTTCGTTGTATTTGTGATTACACAGTTGTTCCCTGGACAGATACTGTCGATATTCGGAGACGATGAGGAAATGATCAGGGCCGGTATTGAATATATGAGGTCATTTTCCCTGGACTACATCATCGTTCCTGCAACATTCTGCCTTAACGGCTTGATAACCGGTTCAGGGCACACTGTTGTTTCGTCCGTCAGCGGGATTTTGGCTTCTATAGGTTTCCGCATTCCGCTGGCCATACTTCTGGGTGTAGTGCTGGACATGGGCCTGATGGGACTCGGACTTGCAGCGCCGGCGGCCAGCCTTGGAGCGGGAGCTATACAGTTTATATATTATATAACGGGTAAATGGAAGAAGAGCACAGTGGTGAAAAGGAATACAATTACGGAATGACTTATTGCCGTAAAGCCGGATAAAAGGATGCCGGAATGTGTTCCGGATGCTGCCGCTGCGACAGGACGATGCTGATATTGCCAGCGCCGCATTGCCTGCGCTGGCTTGACATTGAGCCTGTCCAGCGGTTATAATTGTACTCGGACGGATGAAAAAGAGAGAGCATTCAGACCCTTTTTGCAAAGGGTTATTTTTATCGGCGGGAATTTTAACGGAAGGCTTGTTGTTATGGCAAACGAGGAGATAAAAGTCATAGCCCAGAACAAGAAAGCCAGGCATGATTACTTTATCGAGCAGACGATAGAAGCCGGCATCGTGCTGTCGGGCACTGAAGTGAAATCGGTCAGGCAGGGCAAGGTGAACCTGAAGGACAGCTATGCCGTCATAAGGAACGGTGAGGTCATGCTCAACGGCATGCATATAAGTCCTTATGAGCAGGGGAACATATTCAACAAGGACCCGCTGCGTGACCGGAAGCTTCTGCTCCACAAGCGCGAGATCAACAGGCTGATCGGTCTGACGCAGCAGAAGGGAATGGCCCTGGTTCCGCTGAAGGTTTACTTCAGGAGAGGCAAGGTGAAAGTGGAGCTGGCGGTCGCCAAGGGCAAAAAGCTGTACGACAAGCGTGCCGACATTGCCGAGCGCGATGCTAGGCGCGAGATCGACCGAAGGATGAAAGATACCGTGCGGTGACCGGCTTTGTGAGCATCGACAGGGATGCAGGACACTTCATCCGTTCAGAACGGAGTGTCCCTCGGTTTAATCCGGAAGGTGACATACATTATACATGGGGGCGTATTGGTTTCGACGGGATCGTTGAAGTCAGTGCAGCGGGTAGAGGATTCTCGTTGGCCTCTTTAAAAAACGAGAAACTAAAAATAAACGCAAACAACGATAATTACGCATTAGCTGCTGCCTAATATAAGGCAGCCCGTCAGCCCGGGGTTCCTGCGCCTCGGGGCACTGGCGTCATCAAGTCAGGCCTTAGGAATGGGAAGGTCAAATTCCGGGACTGGTTCAGTGGTAGCCTTGAGCTGAACCCGATCTAAAGGCTACCGAAGGCGGAACTCCGACTGCAGAGGTCCGCCGGAGGGAAACGCCGGATCAAGTCCCGCAAGGGATACTGAGACGGCACAAAATGCAGTCTACACCCGTAGAAACACTGGTGGATACGGTTTCGGACAGGGGTTCGACTCCCCTCGCCTCCACCATATTTGAACGATGATTTTGATACAATAGATAGAAGCCTTGAGAAATCAGGGCTTTTTTGTTTTGTAGTTTTAATTTGCTTGGAGTCGAGAGGAATTAATAAAAGCAGAGTAACTAAAATGGAAACATTTATACTTTAGATATCATGGAAGAAGTTTTAAAAACAATAATGAGTTCTTTATCACAAGAAGAATCAAGGTCAATAAGTGAAAATGTAACCTGGGGACAAAGAAAAAGATTTGCAGATGGAAAGGTGAGCCTTCCATACAAGCACTTTTTAGGATATGAAAAAGGAGAAGATGGAGTTTTAAAGATTGTTGAGGAAGAAGCAAAGATTGTAAGGCTGATATATAAAATGTTTTTAGAAGGCAAAACGCCATTAAGTATAGCTGAATATTTAACAGAGAATAATATTTCAACACCAGCAGGTAAACATAAGTGGCACCAGAGTACAGTTTTAAGTATTCTTCAAAACGAAAAATACAAAGGGGATGCAATTCTTCAAAAGAAGTTTACAGTAGATTTTCTAACAAAGAAGATAAAAAGAAACGAAGGGGAAGTTCCACAGTATTATGTTGAAAACAGCCACCCTGCAATTATTTCACCTGAAGTTTTTGATTTAGTGCAGATGGAGCTTGAAAATAGAAAAGGGGGGAAGGGGTATAAGACGGGAAGAAACTACTTTTCAGGAAAGATAATATGCGGTGATTGTGGAAGCTATTATGGTAGAAAGGTATGGCACTCAAATGATAAGTATAGGAAGGTTATTTATCAATGCAATTCAAAGTATAAGAATGAGAAAAAGTGCAAGACACCATTTATAAATGAAGAAGACTTAAAGAAGGTATTTGTTGAGGTGTTTAATGGGGTTATTAATAATAAGGAAGAGATTTTAAGAGGTTATGAGGAAGTTATAAAGGAATTGACTGATACAAGTGCACTTGATGATAAAATGGCAAAGCTTGAAAAGGAAGGAGAAGAAGTTTTAGAAATGATAAACAGATGCATTCGTGACAACGCAACTAAAGCACAGAACCAAGAGGAATATATGACAAGATATAATACATTAGTTGAAAGGTATGAAGATGTTAAGAAGGAAATTGAAGATGTTGAAAATGAGAGGTTTGAGAGATTTGCAAAGAAGGATAGGATAGATGAATTTATGAAGGTTTTAAGAGATAGGGATGGGTTAATAGATGAGTTTGATGGGGAGCTTTGGAATACGGTAATTGAGGCAGTTAAGGTTTATGAAGATGGAAAAATGGTGTTTGTTTTCAAGGATGTGATGGAGGTGGAGTGGGGGTATATAGGGTAGTTATTTGGTCATATATATAAACTTAAGTAGCATATATTGTCGGAAGGGTTTATAATATATTTAAAAGTAGTAGAATAAATAATAAAGACGTATAAACTGAATTTTTAACTTTAACCTGGAATAGGCAGTTCTTTTTTTAAAAAGCGTTAGGGGAAAAGTGTTTTTTTATTAGCTTAATTAGCCCTAAACTGATATTATGTGATATAATCTGTGCAGTATGCATAAAGTTTATGCTTGCCTTTTGCTTAAGAATATGATAAACTCAAATTAAGGTAAAAAATCACAATTAGAGGGGTGCTACAAGTGGGGAAAGACAAATTCCCCAAAATAAAAAATTCACTTCTTTTTATGAGAAATTTAATTTTAACTTTTGCGGCATGGACTGTAATCTTGTATTTAATAAAAAATGTAATAATTGCAACTGGTTGGTTTTTAATATCTCTTTTATGGAAAAAAGAATTGTTAATACCACAAAGTATGAGATATACTGTCTATACAATTTTTAAAATACTGATTTACGCAATTGCAGTATTTCTAACGATGATTTTA
>Ga0209608_1000543_pt1 | contig 36572 bp, 37 predicted proteins | sample AD_UKC130_MetaG_FD_184428 | JGI IMG/M metagenome (GOLD analysis project Ga0209608, IMG submission 184428) | Active sludge microbial communities of municipal wastewater-treating anaerobic digesters from Canada - AD_UKC130_MetaG (SPAdes) (version 2) | ecosystem: Engineered > Bioreactor > Anaerobic...
TAGCTTGGAAATAGCTGCAGCATCATTCAGGATACTGATTTCCGCCAGAGTGCTCATCTGCACCTTGCTGGCATTCCCGCTGATATTATTGTTGTTATCTTCATATTTCTCCAACTTACCGGTAAAGTTTACCCGGTCATATCCATCTCCGCCGTCCACGGTTACCTTTACTCCACGGAAACTGCTGAAGGAGGTAGTGGTGTCTACATTGATCAGATCGTCTCCTTCGCCGCCATTGATTTTGATCTGGGTGCCGGGGATACCGACAAGATCTGCGGCTTGCGGAATGTAATCCAACATAGCTTGTATGATAGGCTGGAGAATAGTAGTGGGAAGTCCCAGTTCCATACCTCCCTTGACCGTAATAGTGTCTATACCCGATCCACCGTTGACGGTCAGGTCGGTGGCAGAAAGATCCAAATCAAAGGTGACTCCATCTGGGAGGGTGGGTGGAGCGTTTTCGGGCTGTTCCCCTGTGGTGGCAGAAATATCAGTGCTGTTGATCAAAGTTATGGTGATTTCATCATCACCATTGCCTCCATCGATCACAATCTGCAGGCGGGAGTCATTGCTGTCTCCTCCTCCTGTACCGAACAGCTCAGAGATCTTATTTTTGACCAGTTGCTTTCCTTCGTCCGTTAAATCACCGGTATCAGCGTTAAAACCTCCCCCCTTGGTGAGAGAAATACTTACTGAAGGACTTTGTCTCACGGAAATGTCAAGTACATCATCACCACCTCCGGAATCGATGGTGATGCTGTCACTGATATTGTCCAGGTTAAACTTGACTTCATCATCCAGGACAGTGCCATAATAGGTCACATTGTCAGCATTTTTCACATTGATATTGCTTCTAAGAGAGATAGAGTCCGGCCAGCAGCAGATTTATACCGTCAAAATCCAGATCTCCTTCGACATCTACACCACCGGCGGAATTGGCATTAGGAGTAATGTTTCCTTCTTCATCGGTGGTATAGGCATCTGCGGCAATAATCTGCAGCAAAATTTTGCCGGGTTCTACTCCTGCGATCACACGCATGGATTTTCTATAATAAAGTTTGGTTACTTTTTCTTTGATTGCCAAAGACTTTACCTCTTCCGCGACGGGCAACCAATATTTCTAAAAAATGTCACAATATAACATTTTTTACCTTTATCAGCTTTGATTCAATATAACATCTCTAGTGTTAAATTGAAATAAGACTTTTTGCCTACCGCAATAAAAGATGATAATCCTAGGTACTTGTTCGGGTGCATTGATGGGATTATAATACCTTTAAACCTCACTGATCAGCCTTCCGGTCAGAAGCATCCATGTCTAGTTATGGATATCAGTGGGCAATATATAATTAACTAAGAGAAAGCGAAGGTGTAACAATATGAAAGAAAAGGTAAAAGCAGTTCTGGATGAAGTGCGCCCTGCCCTGTTAGCCGATGGCGGGGATGTAGAATTAATCGATGTGGATGATGCTGAGGGGATAGTCAAAGTTCGCCTGCAGGGAGCCTGCAGCGGATGTCCTATGGCCTCCATGACTTTGAAAAATGGCATCGAGAGGGTTCTCAAAGAGGCCATTCCGGAAGTAAAGGAAGTTGTCGCTCTCTAAACCAGAATCGACTTAAGCTTGCCAGGGAACGGGGTTATCAGCAATGCAATAACCCCGTTCCTTATTTTATTGACATTTTTTAGTGCTGAATAAAACAATGCTATACCTACTTTCTGATCCCTTAATTTCCTTCTGGTACAGGAATTATCTGGAGCTATATAGAATTTTTTCTAAAACATTCAGTGCCGTCGCAGGGGGTAAGAAGGATGGATAACAGGTCTGTAATATGGAAAAAAGACAATGGTATTTGTTTCATTACTATGAACGAACCCAAGACCCTGAATGCTATCAGCAAAGCAATTGTAGCAGGTCTGGAAGAAGCATTTGAGGACTGCTTTGATGAGGAAATCCGGGCAGTAGTGCTGACTGGAGCGGGGAGAGCTTTCTGTGCCGGGGGAGACCTGGCGGAAATGGTCCAGGATGGCCCTCAACACTGGCTCATGCAGTCACCTAAGAAACTTGGGGTAGTAGTCAGCACCATGCGTAAATTACCCAAACCTGTAATTGCTTCAATCAATGGACCGGCTTTTGGAGTGGGCATGAGCCTAGCCATGGCTTGTGATTTACGCATCATGTCAGACAAGGCCACTTTAGCTCAGGCTTACACCTCAGTGGGATTAAGCCCGGACGGAGCCTGGACTATAACTGTACCTAAGACCGTAGGAATTGCAAAAGCAATGGAGATGGTGCTGCTGGATAAACCCATCACGGCAGAAGAAGCACTGCACCTGGGACTGGCAAGTATAGTGGTGCCTGCCGACCAGTTGGAAGCGGAGACCCTTAGATTAGCTACCAAACTGGCCAACGGGCCCACCAAAGCCTATGCCCATGCCAAGGCCTTGATCAATCACGCCATGCTGCAGGGGATTGAATCTCAGATGGATATGGAGCGATACAATATAGCCGACTGTGGGGGCTCCGAGGATTTCGTCGAAGGAAGCGACGCCATGTTTAACAAACGCAAAGCAGCTTTTAAAGGGCGGTAATGATCCTTGGCTGCAAAAGCCATCAAGAGAGCTGCCCGGGGCAGTTCTCTCAGATTATCAAAAAAAGCTTATTAAAGTTAGACGTTTGAGATTGCCGCGTCGCTAACGCTCCTCGCAATGACACGAAAGAAGGCTCTTTGTCATTGCGAGGCACGAAGTGCCGTGGCAATCTCTTTCATAACCTTTATCGACATTCTGTCAAGAGAACTGCTTGAGGCAGTTCTCTTGCTTATCAAAGGCATGAATGGAACGCTCTGGTTCTAACAAAAGCATCATCTACCCTACGGTGTATGCCCTGATAATAGTCTGGATTTACTATGGATATAGAGAGCATGCCAATGGTGAAGACTGCAATTTAGCTGGATAAGACTTGATATATATATACAATCGCCGGCATGGTGATAATACAGAACAGTATTGACACCACATTGATAACACTGGCATTGTAGGAATCCTTGTCATAGACTTGCGCCAATTGGGTAATCATGGAAGCGGTTGGAGCAGCACTGGCCAATAAAACAATCAGCAGGATTTTCTCAGCCTGGGGATGCCAGCTTACCATACCGCTGAAACAGAACAGCAAAACGGTTATAAGAGGGTAGATTATGAGCCTGGCAGCAGATACCATATAAGCACGAACATTGTTGAAGACCTTTTTTAAGTCCATATTGCCAATAATAATACCCGTAATTATCATGCTGATGGGTCCCACCATGCTGCCGGTGACAGTAATGGCATGCCCAACCACCGATGGCAAAGATGTATTGGTAACAAACAATAGCATGCCCAGAATAGTGGCAATGATATTGGGGTTTAGCAATAACTGCTTTAAGTCGTAGTCTCTGACTTCGCGGATAATTGATTTGCCATGGGTCCAAACAAAGACGGTCTGAACAGCCAGATAAGCACTACAGTAAAACACCCATTCCGGTCCTAATACATAAGCAACCAAAGGGATTATCAAATTACCGGCGTTGGAATAAATCAGGGATGCTTCTTCGATGGAACTGATGGTAATAATCTTTTTAATCCCATAGCTTAGAGCAATATATATTATGTGCACAACGATACCGGCAATAATGGCCAGTAACAGCCCCAGCATCTTTTCCCGGGAGTATTCGATCTGATACGAATCGATTATTACACAGGGGAAAATTAAATAAAGGCATAGCTTGGAAAGTGCCTTGCTGTCTTCGAACTTAACAATGTTACACTTTTGCGCAATACAGCCAGAAAGTATGATCAAAAACAATGAGCCGATCTGCTTGACTAGTAGTATACTTAGCTCCATCCAGTTTGTTCCTCTCTTCTGCCTCTGCTATTGCGTACTGGCCTAAAGTATGTTGTTTCTGCTATTGCTCTGCCTTTCGGGCCGAGATCAGCCAGGGAGCGGGAAAAGGCTCCACCATTTTCTTGCTGTTGACCCGGGATACCTCTACATGGATGGCTTCCGTGCGCTCCAAGCCATGTTTTCGAAGCAATTCAGGCATGGAGGTAAGAATCTCAAAGTCCAACGTGTAGATCAGGAATTCCACCGCCGGGTTTACCTCCAAAAGACTCTGTATTTCGCTGTCAATCCGGGGCGAAGCCACAATAAAGGCTTTATCGGGCACGGGCAGTTCCTGCAACACACCATTATCTAAAGACTCAACTATTATCACATTATTGAGTCCAAATTTGTCCACATTGCACTGCATGGTCTCCCGGTCCCGGGGATCATATTCCACGGCAATAACACTGCCTTCGCCGGCAATCATAGCTGCTTCTACGGCAATGCTTTCACCGGATATTATACATATATTATCCTGGTCCCCGACATTAAGCTTACTCATTATGATAGCCCGGACTTCCCGGCATACATAATGAACTGACCCGCAGGAAAACCTGCTGTTCTCAATACCTATGGGAATATTGACAGCTGCATTAGGATTTATTACCAGCATGGCTGCTGATGCATTAATGCCACGATGAATCATGTCGGCAACTCTATCGTGCTTGATAGGCCCGGATGGATCAGATCCCTCATTGTACCAGATTTCGCAGTCTCCCAGCTCTGCATTCCACATATCGTAAAATATATCCGGGTGTCCGGCGTCGGTAAACACTAAAACCGCCCGGTTGTGCATCACGGTAGGAATCAGGTTCTTGTTCCTGCCGGTAATGTCCAGCATTCTCACTTGGGCCAGGTTGATGTCTACGTTTTGGGAAAAGTACTGGAGCCAGGCCAGAATAACCTCATTAGTAAAAATTGTCTGTTCCACGGGCAACCCCCCTTATTAACAGATATCATAGCATATTTTGCGGATTTATTTACCGGCGAATTAAGCACCGGTTAGCTCCAGCAGCCGTTCCCACTTTTGATCCACATAGGCTTGCGCTTCTTCGATCATCCATTCATTGCCTGGGGCAAACATATGACGGAATCTGCCCTGGGGGCGGAGGAACTCTTCTACCGGCAGCTTTTTTTTAGGGATGTAGTTCAGGTGCCACACTCCCTCCTCCACTTCAAAAAGGGGCCATACACAGGTATCCACCGCCAGCCTGGTTATCTCTGCCAGCTTAGCCATAGGATAGTCCCACCCCCGGGGGCAGGGGGATAAAATATTTAAGAAACAAGGTCCTTGCGTATAAATGGCTTTGCGCGACTTGGTGTGCAGGTCCTTGAAATTGCCCAAAGGAGCCGTTTGAGCCACATAGGGAATACGGTGAGCCACCATAATCTCCGTTAAATCCTTTTTGTTCTGCCTCTTGCCAGGCTGTGCCGAACCAATCGGAGAAGTAGTTGTGCTGGCAAAGCGAGGTGTTGAGGAGGAACGCTGAATCCCCGTATTCATGTAAGCCTCGTTGTCGTAACATACATACACCATGTCATGACCTCGCTCCATGGCTCCGGAAAGGGACTGAAAGCCTATGTCATAAGTGCCGCCGTCCCCGGCAAAAGTGATGAACTTAACGGTCCCTTCCACCTTGCCCCGGCGCCGCAAAGCGTTATAAGCCGCTTCTACTCCTGCACAGGTAGCAGCAGCGTTTTCAAAAGCCGAATGTATATAGCTGTCCATATAGGCAGTATAGGGATACATAAAAGTAGATACTTCCAGGCAGCTGGTGGCATTGACCACCACAGCCCGGTCCTCCGGTTCCAGAGCCCGCAGCACCCCTGCTACTACCACTCCGGCGCCGCAGCCTGCACAGAGCCGGTGCCCGCCGGTAAACCGGGGCTGCTTCTCTACTTCCCGTTTCAAGTTATATACCTTATCTCCCGAGCTCATACCTTCTCCTCCCTTGACCTTTGGCCCATATGAGTATAAACCGGTCCGATCTCCCCGGTAGCAGCTATATCAGCCAGCCTGGAGAATATCTTTTCAATATCCTCCACCTTCATATCACGTCCACCCAGTCCATAAACAATATTGATCAGATAGGGCCGCTCCCGCAGGTCATAGAGAGCGCTGCGAGTCTCGGCAAATACCGGTCCTCCATTGGCCGAAAAGCCTTCTGACCGGTCCATAACCGCCACTGCCTTGGTTTTGCCCAAAGCCTGGGCCAGTTCCTCTCCCGGGAAGGGACGGAAGACCCGTATTTTTACCAACCCAGCTTTTACCCCTCCCTCCCGCAGCTTATCCACCGCCGCTTTGGCAGTTCCGGCCGTAGATCCGATCAGGACCAGGGCCAGCTCAGCATCTTCCATCTTATACTCTTCCAGCAAGCCATAATGCCGGCCGGAAATCCTGGCAAACTCGGCAGCTACCTCCAGGATGCGAGCCTTAGCCGCTTTCATGGCCTCCGCCTGCATGACCTTCTGTTCCATGTAATAGGCACTTATACCGTAAGGTCCCACTGCCAAAGGGTTTTCCTTTTTCAGCAGGTAATGTTCGGGATTGTATTCTCCTACAAATTTACGCACCACATCGGTATCTAAAAGTTCTATGTTCTCCACAGCATGACTGGTAATAAAGCCATCCATACAGGTCATCACCGGCAGGCGTACACTGGGATGCTCTCCTATGGGCATGGCCATGATGAAATTGTCGTAGGCTTCCTGGTTATTCTCGGCATAGATTTGAATCCAGCCCGAATCCCGGGCCCCCATGGAGTCGGAGTGATCGGCGTTGATGTTGATCGGCCCTGACAAAGCCCGGTTGACACAGGCCAGGGTAATGGGCAAACGGCAGGAAGCCGCCACGTACAAAAGCTCATACATCAAAGCTAAACCACAGGAAGAAGTAGCACTGACCGCTCTGGCCCCAGCGGCCTGGGCGGCAATACATACTGACATGGAACTGTGCTCAGACTCTACCAGGACAAATTCAGTGTTTACCTCGCCATTGGCTACATATTTCGCGAAGTATTCCGGAATCTCAGTAGAAGGAGTAATTGGGAAAGCCCCCATTACATCAGGATTTACCTGTTTCATGGCATATGCCACAGCTTCATTGCCCGATAAGCGGTGGTTCATTTGCCCGCACCCCCAGTCACCATGGTGATAGCCGGGAAGGGACAGACTTCCGCACATATACCGCAGCCCTTGCAGTGCATATAATCAAAGTCCAGCCGTTTCCCATCCTTCACCGGAATGGCACTGTCCGGGCAGAAGGGAACACAGAGCATGCAGTGCTTACAGGCTTCCGCGTGGAAAATTGGAGTATTAGTCCGCCAGGTACCCGTGTTAAAGTACCGGGCAGTGCCCGGTTCATATATTTCCGCGCCGGGAGTCAGGTCCTGCCAGGGAGTATGTTCGTTAATGTCCTTGGCATATATCACCCGAGCTGCACCTCCTCCATGGATTTTCTCAGGGAAGCCATATTTCCCGCAATCACCTGGGGTTTAGTCGCAAATTTTTGCTGAAAGGATTTTTCTATGTCCACCAGAAACTGCTGGGGATCAATAACACCGCTGACTTTGACCAGAGCCGCCAGCATAGGGGTATTGGGGAAGTTTTTCCCCAGCGTTTCTTCAGAAATGCGGCGGGCATCCAGGGTAAATACCCTCCCGTTCCATCCCCTCAGGCGAGAACGAACATCTTCAGGAGAACTGGGAGTGTTGATGATTATCCCCCCGCTCTCTTTCAGCCCGCTGGTAACATCCACACTGTCCAGGAGAGTCTCATCAACCACTACCACATAGTCGGGATAGTAGATGTTGGAATGGATAGTACACCGTTTTTCACTGATACGGTTATAGGCCGTTATAGGCGCTCCCATGCGTTCCGGTCCATACTCGGGAAAGCCCTGCACATACTTACCCTGCAAACCAGCTACATCCGCTAAAAGCAGGCAGGCCATCTTGGCTCCTTGGCCGCCCCGGCCATGCCAGCGAATTTCTACCATATCATTTGTTACCATTGCTTTCTCCTCCCCTGAGTATCTTTTCTCTGCCTGCAAAAAGCTGCAGTTATCAAAAAAGGCTTTCGTCCGCAAAGGGACGAAAGCCTTGAAAGCATTCGCTATACCACCCAATACCTTAATACAACATACCATCATATGCGTTCCCGGTTACGGGGGAAATCCGTCGGAGTCTACTAGGTTATCCCGTTCGGTCCGCGGCTCAGGAGTGATTTTCGGGTTCAAACTACTTGTACCGGGCTCGCACCCTCCCCAGCTCGCTAAAACGTTCATTCTGAACCTTACTCTCTCCGTCACAGCCTTTAGGATATGAACTTATTAATAAAATTAAATTAAGATTAAATATACTGAGTAGGTTGGCTTTTGTCAATAAGCAGCAGAATTAAAATTTGAAGAACAGGCCACGATTAATGAAAAGTCACCATTTGTGTCATTGCGAGCGCGCAGCGCGTGGCAATCTCTATGGCAACTAACGGTGTGAGTTAACAGATCGCCACGTCGCTTCGCTCCTCGCGATGACACTATAGTTGCTTTTTTCTGACATGAGAGCTGTTTTCACAACAATGGCTTAGGAGGGGAAACGTGAAGTTAGCGTTCCCCTCCCTTATGTTTATAAACATAAGCTTGCTGCATAATCATATGCTTAAGCAGGGTTCAATCAAAATACTCAGCAATCATATTCCGGGCCTGGGCTTTTTCCCAGGTGTCCCTGGGCTGGCCGGCTACTTGGTCGGCCATTTGCTGCTGGTAAAGCAGGTATTCCTTGAGTTCATCCTGTAAAGCCTTGTCACCGGTTTGGTCATATACCATCAGGGCTGCATCCACACCGGCTGGTCCGGAACGGTAGAGGATTGCCACATCAAAATCTTCCAGGGTTCCGGCCAGGTAACGCTCTGCATTATAGCGGGCTACAAAGCTGTCGGGATTGGAAAGGCACAGCAGGCAGAACATTACTATTCCCGTCACAACTGCCAGGCGGGTTATGGAGAATGACCATTTTTGCAGGGCAAGTATCCCGGCGCAGATGACGGCCATGAAGATCATGAAGACACAGGGCAGCAGCCGTCGCATGGTCAGCCCGTAAGCTTCAATGTACAAGGCCATTTTGCTGAAAGCGGTAGCAATAAGGATCAGGGTAATCAGAGCCAGTAATGAGTTAAATACCTTTAGGGATCTGCTATTCTGGCCAGGCTGTTGGCCCATAAGGTTGCATACTGTCAGTACCACCAGGTTTATGGCGGCAATGGAACAAAGCTCGAAAAATCCCCGGCGGGCATATTCCGAATAGGCCAGCCACCCCTCCGGCAGTTGGCCGGCAAAGGCTGAGAAGAAATAAGGCACCTGGCTGCCGATAAATACTATATATAACGTACATAGCAATCCCAGCAAAATGTAAATAGTAAGCATGGGGATTATCCGCCATACGGAAAGCATCTGCTCCGCACTGTTTTTATCCAGCAAATTGGTATTTCTTTTATGTGCACTGCCGGCTACCAGGCCAAACATGTAGGCAGCAATGGGGATGGCCAGAATGGCCTCCAATAATACTTCCCAGAACTCTGTGCTAATACCGCGAAATCCTGCCAGTACCGCATCTACTATTCTGGCGAAGCCGCCGCTGTCTGCTTGCATCAGCAGGGGAAAAACCATCACTGTTACGATAAACGCTAAAATTAAACCCAATAGGATCGAGGAAAGGTTGCCCCGCGCTAACCTCTTGGTACCCAGCTGAGCCAGGCTTTGATACTGGCAGCCGAAATTGCTGAAAGGTATTACAAATAAAGCATTGCAGCCATCAAGGACAAAATAATTGCTGGTTTTACCCATAATCAGAAGCCCGGTGGCAGATATGATCCAGTACAAAGCACTGCCAAACAACAGCAGACCGTGCAGCGGAGCCAATCCGTTATTGCTCCACAGGCCAAAACTCAGTCCTATGAGTACCACCACCGCCAGCCAGAACCATCCAGCCCTGTCAATACGCACTCCCTTTTTCAGCAGGTACAGGGTTACTGAGCCGCAGAACACCAGGGTGAAGACGGTAACCCCCCAGCCCTGCCAGGAGAAAAACACCCAACGGGCAAAAAAGAAGCCCAGTACGAAGGCAAACAGGGCAAAGTAGCTGTCCCAGCGGTCAGGCTTAAAAGGTGCTTTTCCCCCCTGCAGCACCGGTTTCTCCGGCATGCTTTCCTCAGAGCCGCCTTCAGCGGCTGATTTATTAGTGTCAATTTTTTCGTTATCGCCCAGTTTCAGCTCATCCATTTACTCACCCCCTCCTTATTCTCCCTCATCGGGTCGGTATTCCAGTATGTCCCCGGGCTGGCACTCCAGGGTTTTGCAGATGGCCTCCAGGGTAGAGAAACGAATGGCTTTGGCCTTTCCGGTTTTAAGTATGGAAAGATTAGAGGGAGTGATGCCGATCTTTTCCGCCAGTTCACCGGAGGAAATCTTCCTTTTGGCCATCATTACATCCAAATTTACTATGATGGGCATGTTTTCGTTCTCCTTCCCCTACACAATGTAATCTGCTTCCTTTTTCAATTCCACGGCCTGGGCGACTACATTCCTTACTACCCGTACAATCAATCCCATAAAGGCTGCGGCAATTGCCACGAATACCCAGGGATTATAGTACAACATGGAGACCAAGGCCACCACGGCTCCCGCAAAGCAGCTCCAGGATATCCTTCTTAATAACTCTACGTTCTCATCGGTAAATACCTGACCAGACTCGATGCGGCGCAGCAGCTTGAACAAGCTGTAGAGCAGATAAGCGGCAGGTACAAAACCCACATAAATGGTAGCCATGAAATAAACTCTGTGTTCCTCCTGTCCGGCTCGGGAAACGCTTACAAACCATTCAGTCAGCCAAGGGGCCGTTACTGCCACAACTGCCAGCAAAACCATAAAGAGCATTATGCAGAATTTAGTGAGGCTGATTGATTTCTCTTCACTCCACATAACCTACATCCTTTCTCCACCGGGTACAGTACCCTTGATTATTTGCAGTATAACAAACAGCTTAATGTTATACAATATATTTTTATTGTTTTTCGATAATTTTTATTCGTCTCTCATGGATAAAGAACTGCCAAATTATAGGCGAATAAGGCTTTTATTCTTGGGTAAATCCAGGCTGTTGGACACACAATAGGCAAAAATGATGCGGGCAGGCATAAGGCAGGTGGTTACTTCTCTTTGGGTCTCCGCGGACTTTACTTGAAGAGAAAGTGAGGATGATATAATTCTGCGATGGAATATTTCTTCAGCTGATCATTGAAATACAGTTCTATTTCCACGCTGTCATCAAATTCTTTGTTATCTAATGTTTTGTCAAGCAGTTGATCCCAATCCGGCATAAGGGCTTTGACCAATACAGCTCGGCCTCTCAGTTCAGGATCGGGTGATTCCAGCAGAGGGAGCACCAGTTCCGCTACCGGATAAACATTTTCCGGTGATACCAGAGCCAGACGGGCCAATCCCCACAAGGCTCCCTGGCTCAAACTATCGTCCTTAATCAAGTTGGCTAATTGCCAGTGGAAATGACCGCACTGCTTGGGACAATGAGCCATAATGCTGCCGATAACTTCCGATGCGTTCCAGGCCGTCCCCCCTGATTCATCGTTCACCAGCCACAGGTAGCGCCGCACCATCTCGGCTGCATAGCCAGGTTTGTGGGCATCGATGGCTTCGGCAGCGACGCCAATCCCTTCCACAGCACGCCAAAACAGGAGTCCATCTTTGACATAGGCTCTGCGCATTAAATACCTGACTATTTCTCGATCTTGCATGACCTTTTCGCGCAGCAAATTCCAATTGGCATCCTTTAATATCTGGATCAGTTCGCAGTTCGGCAGTTGGCTTTTATCTTTCATGCTGTCACCCTTCTTTACTGCATTTTTACTGCTGTGTCAATATAGCTCTGAAAGTTGGACATACTGTTATAATTAGTATAGTGTCACAACAAACCGGAAGGAAGTATGCACATGTATGACAACATTTTGGAAACAATCGGTCGTACTCCGTTGGTACGCATCAATAAATTAAACCCCAAGCCTCACATACCCCTTTATGCCAAAGTGGAAGGCTTTAATCCAACGGGGAGCATCAAAGACCGCATCGCTATGAAGATGATCGAGCAGGCAGAAAAAAGCGGAGCCCTTACCAAAGGGAAGACCATAATTGAACCCACCTCGGGCAATACCGGTATTGGTCTGGCTATGATAGGTGCCGTAAAGGGATACGCAGTGGAGATAGTCATGAGTGAGGCCGTTTCTGTGGAACGCCGCAAGATGATTGAAGCCTTTGGGGCCAAGGTAACTCTTACTGATGCCTCCCAGGGCACGGATGGCGCCATCAGAAAAGCCCATGAGCTGTGCCGTTTGTATCCAGATAAATACTTTATGCCCAACCAGTTTTCCAACGAATACAATAAGCTGGCCCATTACGAAACTACTGCCAATGAAATCTGGGAGGATACCGGAGGGAAAATCACCCATTTCGTTTCGGCAGTGGGTACCTCAGGAACCCTTATGGGAGTGGGAATGCGATTAAAGGCTTTAAATCCCAACATTAAGATAGTCGAAGCCCATCCGGTTCTGGGTCATTACATTCAGGGCCTCAAAAACATGCAGGAAGCCATAGTCCCGGAAATCTACGATCCCACTAAAATTGACCGTCGTGTTATGATCGAATCGGAGGAGGCCTTCGCCATGGCCCGGAAAATAGTAGCCCAGGAAGGCATATTTGTAGGCATGAGCAGCGGAGCAGCCATGATCGCAGCTCTGGAGTGCATCAAAGACCTGGAGGAAGGTTTTGTGGTGGTAATCTTCCCTGACCGGGGAGAAAAATACCTGAGTACGAACTTATTCCTTTCCGATTAGCTGAGATCTGATATCAAGCCTGGTAATAAGCCAGGTTATCTAACAAGTCCTGGTCGAGGTCTCCGAATTTTTGCAGCTTGGCGTAACGGGATTCGAGAAGTTTGTACTGCCTGGCCCTATTTTGTTCATACTGATTTATAAAAGTATTGTAATTCGGATTATTTCTAAGTTTGTCGCGTATGGGCTGGGAAAAGGGACAATGTTTGAACAGTATTTGCCTGGCCACTTTATTCAAGCGCACCAAGCCATCGGATTCATAATTTATCCATGTTTTGTAATCCTCGGTGAATACTTCGGCTGGGTTGTTGCGATGCCTTTTTATTTCACTTTTCAGCTTTTCTTTGGCTTCCGGGGATAAATCCCGATTCTTGGCATAAAACTGGATGTAATCGTTGTAATCTGCATACAGGGAAACTTCATTGGCTTTATTCACCACAAAACTATACATGTTTTTGGAAAGATCCCAGCGAAATCTGGCTACCACACCAAGCATTAAGTTATCCAGATTTTCGTCGGTAAAAATGGGAAAAACAAAGCGTCCCGGCGTGTTTTTTCGTTTTCCGCTTAACTCCTGCCACATCACAGCCCGGTGACCGAAACAAGGCAAAAGTATTATGTCGGGCAGTACCGGTTTCATAATAAGTTCCTGTCCCATCTGCCCGTGGGTATGGTTATACACTATCTCCCGGTGAAAGGCTGAAAAATCAACAGCCAGTATCTTTTGGAGACTGGACTCGATTTTGTCTGGAGTAATCAAAGTCTCTTTCAGATCCCGGCTGATCATTTCTTTATGCAAAATAGGAAAGTATCCGCTCATTTGCCCGTAACACAACCGCTGTCCCAGCCGAAACAGGCTGGTTATTTCATGGTTTAGCCGCCCGTCCAAATCTGCATCATAGGCAGGTTTATCCTTGTCCGTCAATTCCCGCCGGCGTTTCTTTTCCAAAAAGATATCCTGGTAATCCTGTCCAAATTCATTCACCGACGGTTCTTTAGTGCGCTGGTAAATTTGCTGCAGCCAGGAGTTGAGATTATATAGTGAGCTGGCAGCATTGCCGGGACACTCCTCTACTATTTGGTAGAGGGTATTCACCTGCTCAGCAGTCAGAAGCCTTTCATCCATGTATCCGAAGCACAGGAACATCAGGTACAGCCTGCCCGGATTGTTTTCCTGCCTTACTCTTTTGAATACCGCGGTATAGGCTTCGAAAAAAGTGTCGCTGATCTGCTCCCGGATCTGCCGGCTGGAACGATCAGAAAAAGACTTATCCTTCATCTTGATGAAGTTGTCCAGATTAGACATAAAAAGTCTGGCTTTTTCTTGGCTGATGCCTGCATAAGCTAGAATCTTTGCGGCGCTGTTGTGGAGTTCTTCAGGAATGCCGTGGGGTTGTTCTACAACCGGATCGGACCCGTTGAAACTGCTATTGTCCACTTTTTCCCATCCCCATCAAAAATCTCGAAATCATCACGTTAAGGTATATTGTACAACAACTCCCTGGAAATTGGCAGTAATTGCAGGTAAAAATAGGGCTATAGTACTAGTTCAATATCCCCCAAAGGTGGTAATATTTCTCCTGAACCATAGCCCAGGCCAGTGCCAACCATACTGCCATGGCTATGACTCCTATAAGTCTGTCCCCCCAGGTCATATCTGATCTTTTGATAACCATATAGATAATTACAATAACCACATAAAACCCAATGAGGCCCAGGGCAATGAAAAACAAGGAGTTCCACCCGGTCTTCAGCCAACCCAAGATAAGGGCGGCTAATACTAAACTAATCTCAAACACTGCACTGCGCATAACCATTCCCTCCCCGCAATTTTCCCCAGCAAAAGCTTTCCATGTTTAACTGATTATTTCCTCCCGGAAGCAAAAACCCAGCCCTTTGGGACCAGGCCAGACCGTCGAAAAAGGCCATGTCAAACGATCGCCACGTCGCTGCGCTCCTCGCGATGACATAACCGAAAGCTATCATAAGGGTCATTGTTGTGAAAGTAGCTTTCGCTGTGTCATCGCGAGGCACGAAGTGCCGTGGCGATCTCGAATGCAAATCTGTAAAAGGCTTTGTTGACACTTTGACCCAGCCCTTTGAAGACTGGGCTGTAGACCAGTGTAGTCTTTAAAGATCTTCGATCTTTTTGGTACGCAGGATTTCCTCTCTTCTGCGCACCATTTCCTCATAATCAAACCGGTATTTCTTTCTGTGGTAGTATTTGTTGAAGGTAGATACATATTTGGGGGATTCAAAGTACTGTTTCATCCGCCTGGAAACATAATGAATCTGCTCGCCGGGGTCATATACGGCCGGCCTGTTTTTATCCAGATCAATAATGGTTTCGGTGATCACCCCCCAGGAGATATCTGCCAGGGAGTAATTTCTCAGGTCTCTCATTACCGCCCTCATGATGGCTTCCTGAACCGGATCGAAGAACTTAAAAGCTTTGGCATACATCATCGCCCCGTGCATATGAGTGGGGATATCCATGAATCCATCTTTAAATACTTCGCTGGCTGTAATATAAAGCAGTTGAAAACAGTACTTAAGCACACCCAGTCCTGGCTTGCTCTGGCCGGGCAGCTGAGGGCGCCTTTCGTCAAAATCGGCCAGGGGATTCTGAGCTGACAGCCATTCGATAAGAATCATCTGGTAGGGTTCTATTTCCGTACCCTCTTCAAAAAACCGCTCATGGGGTATGAAGGTGTGCTCACTTACTCTGAGATCAATGAGCAAATTATCCGGAATTTTGTCTTTCCAGTACAGCCGGCAATAGTTTATAAAGTTGGCATCCCTGTCTACATCAATGTGAATATCCGCAAATCCCAGGGACTCAAGGTGCCGTAAAAGACCAATTGACTGCATAATACTTCTTATATCCTTTTCGGAAAACCTCCCCAGGAATAACTGCTGGGTTCCGTTTATTGCCGGCAGGCTCCAATTGTCACTGCTAAAAGCGATATCAGTTCCTATGGTATCAGCCAGTTTAAAACTTTTTAACTTGCTTCCTTTGAAGCCAACTCTTACTGCCAATGTTATGCTCCTTTCTTATTTCCCTACCCCCCCCCGGGGCGGGCCGGACAGGGGCATACAGCCTTTAGCCTGACAATTCAGTCCCAAATTTCAGTATATAAGGATGACCTAGCCTGCTCCGTTGCATTAATTATATTACGAAATTCAAGAAAAGACATGATTATGAAAACTTCTCACCATAACCCGGCTAACATTCTTTGGGGCACTGACAGCAGGCCGAGGTGGGAAAAACTGCCCGCAGGGATACGCTATCTAATAACCAAGCACTGCCAATACTACTGTTCTCGAAATACTCAAAGCGGACAATGAGCTCAGATACACCGCAGGGTACAGGTACATCAGCCGTGGCTTCGTGGTAAACATAGCCCCGGTCAGGATCGCGATTTTGGTCAAATTTTAGTATCGGTACAACTATCAGGTCTACAGCATTGCCGTAATTGTCGATGTAAATTACCTTGGCAGTAAGGATCGGTATCGCTGCCGCCATACCGTTGCCTTTAATAAGCAAGTTTTCCGCAAAACTAAGGCGGTAGATGCACCCCGGTGTCACCGTGACATTTTGCTGCAGGGATATGGAATGTTGTTCCACCACCGGGGAGGGTTCGGTAATAAACCAGGCTGAATGTATTCCTTCATATGCCACTGGAAGCATATTCTCAGGTACCCGACTCACAATGGTATTGGAAAGTGCATTCACCGCTCTCCAGTCGGCAAATGGCTGGGTCGGATCAGCACTGATCATTTCAAAGCCGCCATTCCTGACCAGTTCCTCATTCTCACAGGGGCACTTGGGAATACAGCAGCATTTCGAATCGTCTATTTCAATTTTCAATTGTTTCTCAATTTTTTTACTCACTTGAGTGGTACAAACACAAGGGGGTCCGGGACAGCAGTTACCGGGAAATTCCCTTACCATATCGGACACTCCTTTCTCTTGATTTTTCTCTGCCGCAGGCAGGAATCTTTTAAACCCCTTAAATACAGCAGCAGGCAGAAGTTGCGGATACAGCTTGCAGGGACACGGCATCCAGATTCCACACTGTACCCGGAGCATTGGTTATATGAAAGCTAAACTGTACGATAATTGCCGGTACTTCGCAGGGTACAGCAATTTCAGCTACGTGCTGGTGCACGTTAAATTCAGGATCTTCTTCACTCTTCAGAATGGGAATACTCAGCAGATCATACTCATTCAAGGATCTGTCCATATAGATAACGCTCGCTACTAACAGGGGAAGGACGGTGTCATCCCCAGTGAAACTTACCAGTCTTTCGGCAAACTGCAGCTGGTAAAGGCATCCTGGGGTCACATCCACATACTGGCGCAAAATCAGAATTGAAGTAGGGACTAGCGGCTCACCGGTGCGGACGCTGGCCGCAACGCTGCTCTCAAAGACGTTTTGGGTATCTCTGACCAGTTCTATATCCAGGGTTCGGGCGTGCACCTCCCAGCCGGCAAAGGGATCGAAGGGAGCAACGCCAGGGATTTCAAAATTGCCGTTTACCAGCACCTCTCCGGTTTCACAAAAGCAAACCGGTGGAATACACTTATCTTTGTGTTTTGAGGAAACTGTCTTATTTTTATCCTTTGCCACGGCATTCACTCCTTACAGCAGCAGTCGGAAAGCCTGGATACAGCCCGCAAGGATACCGCATCTAAATTCCATATAGAGCCACCGTTGTCGGTTATAATGAATTCAAACTGTACGACAATGCCAGACACATTACAGGGAACGGGCAGGTCGGCCTTTTGGTTGTGCAGGACGTATCTCCTATCCACTGCAGTTTTTTGAATAGGCAAACTTAATAGGTTGTATTCAAAGCCCTGGTATACGTAATAAATACTCGCAATAAGGGTTGGCAGGAATGTATCAACCGTACCTAATGTCACCAGTCTTTCCGCGAATTTCAACCTGTACAGGCAACCGGGTGTGACGGTAACATTTTGCCGCAGCTGCAGTATCTTAGTCTCTACCATCGGAGTAACTGTAGTTTGAACGCTGGCAGCAGCATTACCTTCATAGACATTATCTGTGGTCCTAAAGAGATTGATAGGTTCGGTACTCAATCCCAGTCGCCAGTCGGAGAATACCCGGCCGGGTTCAAAGCCGGGGATCTCAAATCCGCCATTTCTGATAAGCTCACCTGTTTCGCAGAAACAGACGGGCGGCAGGCATTTGTCTCTATCTTTGGCACTATGCATTTCCCATCACTCCTTTCTGGTGTATCATATGTAAAATTCATTTGATTTGTCATATATTGCCATTTTTCTTAGAGGAGAGCTATTTAACCAGGCTTTGTGGAGGGATGCAAAAATAAAAAAACAGCCCGCTAAATGGGGACAGGCTGGCAGGAAAGATATGGGCTGGGCTAAACTAAGTCATAAATATTTATGGATAATTAACATAGTATCTTTTTATTTCATCCTGAGTATGTGATAATTAAATTAAGGAATTTTATCTGTATAACCCTATTTCCGGGGTGGGGGTTAGGCAGGAGGCGGAACGTTCATACATTTAGGCCTCCTGCCGTTTTTATGGCGTTACCTAAGCGGGGAACTGGTACGCAGGCTGTTTATTATTCTCGGGAGCACTTCCAGAACATAATCTATATCCTCTTCACAATTATCTTTGCCCAGGGTCAAACGCAGAGCTCCATAGGCGGTTTCCGCAGGAATACCCATTGCCAGCAGCACATGAGAAGGTTCCAAGGCTTCTGAGGTACAGGCTGAGCCGCCGGAAGCCATGATCCCATAACTATCCAGCATCAGAAGAACCGATTCCCCTTCCACCGCTTCAAAACACACGCTGACATGTCCTGGGATTCTATTTTCCGGGTCACCGGTCATTATCGTCCGGGGAATCTTTTCCACAATCCCTTTCTGCAGTTTTTTCCCTAAACCGGTTAAATGGGCAATTTGCTCACTCATCCGGGTTTGAGCCAGTTCAGCGGCTTTGCCGAACCCTACTATTCCGGGGACATTTTCGGTACCGCCTCTCATATTGGATTCCTGAGAGCCTCCATACAGGAGTTTTCCTAGCTTGGTTCCTTTTTTAACATAAAGACAGCCTACTCCTTTGGGTCCATACAGCTTGTGGCTGGAAGCGGATAGCATATCCACTCCCAAATCCTTCACATCCACCGGTATCTTGCCTGCGGTTTGCACCGCATCCGTGTGAAAAGCAGCCCCGGCTTCGTGGGCAATGGAGGCCAGCTCCTTTATGGGCTGAATGGTCCCCACTTCATTATTGGCATGCATTATGGAAACCAATATGGTCCCAGGTTTTAAGGCCTGCTTAAGGGTATCCGGCTCCACCAATCCAGAAGGAGTTACCGGCAGCCTGGTTACCTCAAAACCGATTTTCTGCAAGTACTCGCAGGTATCCAGAACCGCATGATGTTCAATGGAAGAAATGATCAAATGCTTGCCCCGGTGAGAGTTGTTCATCATATACGAAACCAGGGCTTGATTGTCAGCCTCAGTGCCGCCGCTGGTGAAAAAGATCTCCCGGGGATGGGCATTGATCAATGCTGCCACCTGCTCCCGGGCTTTTTCCAGAGCCCTCCTGGCTGCTCTTCCTTTGGAATACACGCTGGAGGGATTGCCGTATTGGCTGGTATAGAAAGGTATCATAGCTTCAAATACGGCTTCATCTACTGGAGTAGTAGCGCTATGATCCATATAGATTTCTCTCATGCTTTTTCAACTCCATATTCCTGTTAATCGGCATCAAAAAATTATCTTTTCCGGGTGGGTATAGACATTAAACCTGTCTCCCCTTACAAATCCCACAATACACACATTCAGCTCCTCAGCCAAATCCAAAGCCAGCTCAGTGGGAGCTGCCCGGGACAAAATTATAGGGATGTTGCCCCGCACGGCCTTGATAAGTATTTCCGAAGCAACCCGCCCGCTCAGCAGAAGGCATTTGTTGTTGGTAATCACTTCATTCAACACCGTATATCCCAGCACCTTGTCAACAGCGTTGTGCCTGCCAATGTCCTCATAGTAAACGATTACACCTGACTCATCAGCCAGCGAAGCACTGTGTACACCTCCGGTCAAACGAAAGGAATCAGCTCGCTCCTCCATTGCCTCCATTAAGCCTATTATTTTCCCAGCCTCCAATTGCCAATCGGACTCCACCGGCTGCACCTGCCGGGCATCATTGATAAAATAAAGCCCGGCTCGGCCCTTGCCGCAGCAGCTGGCAATATGCCGGCGCAGAAAATTACTGGTTTGCACTGGCTGGGTGGTTTCAATCCACAGCAATCCTTCTTCTTCATTGCAGCGAATGTCCTTAATGTCTGACCGCTGGCGGACAAGCCCTTCACTTAATAAAAAGCCCACCACCAGTTCTTCCAGTCCCACCGGTGAACAGATTAAGGTGGATAATTCATTATGGTTCAGAAAAACCGTCAAAGGCTTTTCTGTTACTACGTGAGCGGTTTTATTTTCAACCTTGCCCCCATTATAATGTATTATCTGGTATTGAGCATAAATAGGCCCTGCTGGCACATTGATAACTCCTTTCTTGGTGATCTCCTCCGCTGGTTATTTACCTGAACTGGCGGATAGCCTGATTAAGCAAAAGCAATTGATACCCTTAGCTGCAGCAACATAAGCCAAATAATGGCGGTTATTCCTATATTCTTAATAGGAATTATACATCATATAGCTTCCTTTTAGTTATACTTTTAACACTTTGTGACGCCAAAATTAAAACTGCCCTGTCAGGCAGAGCAGTCGAGAGTGTTAAAAAATTAGCTAAAAGAGATCGCCACGTCGCTACGCTCCTCGCGATGACATACCAAAAGGCCAGCTTATGTGTCATTGCTGTGAAAATGACTACGCTGTGTCATCGCGAGGCACGAAGTGCCGTGGCGATCTCATCCAACAGACCTGCTATCCTGTTAGAGATTGCTTCGCTGCGCTCGCAATGACACAAAAGGTAACTTTTCATTTATCGTGGCCTGTGTCACAGGTGATAATTGCGAGCCCCGGAGGGGCGTGGCAATCTCCAACGTCTAACCGCTAAAAGACTTCTTTGACAGTCTGAACTGCCCTGTCAGGCAGAGCAGTTCAAGTTCTTATGACCGGTATAGAGGGGAATCCATTTTTCATGCAGGGTTTCTTTCTTCAAACCACTTACTGGGGTTGGGTGTTTTTATTTACTATCATCCCAATGGCCATGATTACCGCAAATATTATCAAGTAATAGAAGACTGCCTGGCCGTGAGCGTAATAGGCGGCAACTACCATGAACAGGCAGGCACAGATGGCCAAAACCGGCATGACAAAACGCTTAAAGGTATTCAAGGATCGCTCTTTTTTCATCATCATTATCAATATAGGTATATACATAGCGTAAATAGTAACGATGGGAAGCTCGGAACTGTCAAAGCTGAAAGGGCCAAACCAGGAAACAGGAGTGAGATTGGCTCCATAGAAGTACAGCAGCCATATACCGCTTAACAGACCCCCCAAAATAGCAGCGTTGGCTGGCATATTAGTCTTTTCGTCAATAGACTGATAGATATCGGGGCGAGGCCCCATATTTCTCGCCGCCAGGGAGTAGAAACCCCGAACACATCCCATCATTAAACCATTAAGAGTGCCCAAGCAGGATATAACTACCACTACAAACAGTATGGTTCCGCCCAGTTTGGAGAACAGGGTGGAAAATGCGATTTTTGCCCCCGTTTCACCGCCCTGCATGACAACACTGTTGGGAACTGCACCTGCCAGTCCTATATAGTAGAAAATGTAGATCAAAGCCACAAACATAGTACCAAAAGTAAGAGCCAAGGGAAGGTTCCGCTTGGCATCTCTTAGTTCGGCGTTGATACTGGTGGCAATGATCCATCCTTCATAAGCAAAAGAAGTAGCCACCAGTGCTGTAAACAGCGGATTGTTGCTGACATCAGCGATAACTCCGCTGGTAAAATTGGTTATCAGCACCCCGTTTGACAATCCGGCAATAGTACCACAACAGCCATCAGAGCCAGGGGAATCAGTTTAATGGCGGTGGTAGATACCTGGAATTTACCTGCCAGTTTGGGAGACAGAGCATTCATAGCAAATATACTCATTAGATAAAACCCAGACAAGGCCATAGCCTCACTGCCAACAATATCCCATCCCAACAAAACACAGGTGTAGCGGGCAGAAACCCAGGCCAATACCGAAGTTAAAGTGGGATAATAAATAACGGCCATAAACCATCCTACAAAATACCCGTACTTTTCCCCTACAGTAGCTTCAGCATAATCCACTATTCCATTCACTTTCTCGTACTGGGTGGCCATGGTAGCGAAAACATAGGCACAGATAACCATTATTATGCCACCCAAAGCCCAGGCCAAAATACCCTGGGGAAGGTTGCCTCCCGTAGCAACCAAAATCTTTTCGGCCTTGAAAAATACCCCTGAACCTATAACGATGCCGACAACCATGGCTATAGCAGTTAAAAGCCCATACCTTTTTTCCAGCCCATTTTCCATAACCTCATTCTCCCCGTCTGCTTAATGTTCAAGCTGTTTCTCGCCATTGAACCGCTTCAATTATACTGCAAAGATCATTTGCAGCAAAAAACAAATATTGCCTTGGCAACATGTATTGGAAGTATCCCGCCGAATGCTCCTTCTTCCATACTTGGATATTGCAGCCCTATTGCTATGAATTTCCCATATTTACCAAAAGGTTGTAAAGAATTGTTGTCGAATTGTAATAAATGTCTGTAAATGTCTAACTTTGGAAAGGATGGTGGAACTTATGTCAGTATTACGTCGTCACAATGTTCTTCTCTGGAGTATAGCAGCCTTACTGGTTATCGCTGTTGTACCCCTGCCTGTTTATGCCGGTGACTACGGCACAGAAGATCTTACCCTGGACAGCCAGGGCCCAGCCGTCAGCCAACTGCAGAAAGACCTTGCCGAATTAGGCTACTATAAAGGCAGTATCGATGGCTGGTTTGGACCTAAAACTATGGAGGCTGTGAAGAGCTTTCAAAAAGCTAATGGGCTGAAAGTGGATGGTCTGGTGGGCCCAAAAACCAAAGCTGCATTGAATGCTGTATTACAAGCTCAGACCGATCGCTATGGGGCCCAGGATCTTACCCTGGACAGCCGGGGGCCAGAGGTGATCCAGCTGCAGAAAGATCTTGCCGAGTTGGGTTATTACACACGAAGTATCGATGGGTGGCTTGGTCCCAAAACCCAGGAAGCCGTCATAGAGTTTCAAAAAGCCCAGGGACTAAAGCCAGATGGCTTGGTGGGTCCGAAAACTAAAGCTGTGCTTATTGCTGCTATGACCGGGGTTACTCCGACAGCCATAGCATCCGGCGCAAAGGAACCTTCCGCAGCCAGTATAAAGCAGTACAATTCCCATGAAAAGCCCATAGTTGATGCATTCCGGGCCAATTATAAGGGGAGCCTGGCGGAAGCACTGGTAGGCCGCGCCATATGGTACATGGAGTATGGTTTCATGAAATACGGCCATACTAAATACCCGTCAACGGGATACATAGACTGCTCCAACTTCGTATCCCTGGTTTATAAAGATTTTGGTTATTCTATTACCTCAGCCGCCAAAAACTATGACAAAGTGGGGGTCAAGGTTGAAGGAGTCTATTCCCAAAAAATACCCGGTACTTCCAAGTACACCCTGGTAGGTGTGGAAAAGTTAAAACCCGGTGACATATTCACATTCTGGAACTCTGACGCCCCGGCCAAAACCCATATCGGCCATGTGGCCATATATATGGGTGAGATCAACGGCAAGCCATGCATCATCAACACCTGCAGCGACCGCCCCACTGCCATAGGAATAATCAACAACTTTTCCTACTGGTACGGCGAAAACCTGATCGAAGTGCGCCGGGTGTTGCCGGACAGCGCCTTTGTACCGGGTAAAAGTTTTACCGATAACGGACCCGTGATTCCGGCAATCTACCAGATCAAACCCAACAAACCGATTATTCTGCCCAAATACCTGCGCACCGGGTTCTAGTAACAGCAGGAGAAGAAAAGGAGGCCACATTTTGGTGGCCTCCTCAGACTGTCGAAAAAGGCCATTAAAGAGATCGCCACGTTGCTACGCGCCTCGCGATGACACAATGGTTGCTTTTTTTACTAACGTGAAAGCCCATTTTCACAGCAATGACCCGTATGATGGCTTTCGGTTGTTTCATTGCTGTGAAAATGGCTTCCTTTTATGTCATCACGAGGAGCGAAGCGACGTGGTGATCTCAACCGGTTGGCCCGGCTGATTATGAATGAGATTGCCACGCCCCTGCCGGGGCTCGCAATGACAATTAAGAATTCCTTTAATAGCGATGACAGGCTTAAGTTTTCGTTTATCGTGGCCTATTCTACTGGTGACAATTGCGAGGAGTGAAGGGACGTGGCGATCTCCATCACCTTTGACACCGGTAAGCGGGAAGCTGTATTTACGAAATCTCCCGCTGATTCTTATCGCTTTTGGTTTAGACTAGTGTTAAGCATTTAATTTAAATGGGTTATAGCTAATCCCTTCATCAAAGGCATCCATTTGCTCCGTACGCTTCAGCCACCCCACCACAGCATAAGTTAAAGGGGTAGCCACCACTTCAAAGGTTACTTTGAACAGGTACTGGTACAGCATCATCTGCCCCAGCACAGCATTGGGTACCGTCCCCCAGAAGGAAATAGCAATGAATATAAACGTATCGAGACACTGCCCTACTAGTGTAGAGCCGATGGTTCTCATCCATAAAAAGCGGCCTTCAGTGAATACCTTTAATTTGGACAGCACCATGGAATTGGCAAATTCACCGGCCCAATAGGCCAGCAAGGAGGCCAGTACGATCCGCGGGGTCATTCCCAGTACCAAAGTAAAAGCACTGTCCCCTGTAAAGAAGTCGGGGGAAGGAATGGCCAACACAAGGTAGAAAGCTGCCACCATTATCAGGTTGCATAAAAACCCCGCCCATATAACCAACCGGGCTTTTTGAAACCCGTATACCTCCGTTAAAACATCTCCGACAATATAAACCACCGGAAACAATATCACTGCCCCCGGCAAAACGATTCCATATACCGTGATCAATTTGCCGGCAATAATATTGGATATCAGCAGGCAGCTGACGAATATACAGGCGATAAGCACAAACAAAGGGGATGCATTCCTGGTATCCTGCATAAATGAGTTTTACCTCCAATTTCAACATAGTCAATTTACAGTATAGTGATTGGGTTCTTCAGGGGCAAGGCTGAGACATAAGAATACACGAGGAAAAAGAAGATACACTTGCTCATTCTATTTTAATGCCGATGCCAGTTCCAGGAGTTTTTTGGCGGTGTTGGCGTTGCGTATAGTAAGGCTTTGATAGGCTTTTGTTCCCACTATTTTTGACCACCTGGTGCGGGAATACGTTTTTAGCGGTGCTGACCAGAATATTATTTCCTTATATACAAATAGTTTTTCGTACTCCGGTTTTATCTGGCCTACTTCTTCTATTATTTCTTCTGCCGTTGCTGGATGGATCACAAACATGGCATCATGTTTTGAATCCGGATCATTTCCCCACCATGGAGGTACAACATCCAACGCATCTTGTAACGTAATAACATCTATCAGTGCCAAGTTGATGGGGAATCCAAATTCCTTGTGCATTATCTCCTTACATTTTTCAACCAGCTTAATAGTGTCTTTTTCTTCACTGGAAAAGATGACATTACCGCTGTTGATATAGGTGATTGCATCTGGAAATCCAGCCTTGTGGAAACAGTTTTTCAAATCCTTCATAGAGACTTTGTTTTTGCCACCCACATTTATTCCCCTGAGCAGCGCAATATATTTCATGTGGAATCTCCTTTTATCTAAGTTTTTGTATTCTATATAATAATTTTTATATCACACTAAAACAATGAACCGGCGATATATTGATAACCTTCCCTTGTATGCCGTAAACATCTTATAAATAAGTGGGGTACGCGGCTCAGCGGTAGAAGCCTACGCCAAACGCCAGAGCTGTAACTGTTACCGCCTGCAGTGATATATCCCATCCTCAAACGGACCTTTCCCTTCCAGAATATACATTTATTATAGTATATACTTGTGGTGATGTACTAAAGGTTGCCATTATTGGGATATACAAGGCCGAAAGGCTGGCTCAGCTTAGGCTTGAGCCAGCCTTCCTACCGTACCGATTCTGAATCATTTCAGCAGGCAATGAGTTCTTTGATCACCAGCTCTCTTCCGCACAATAGGTCCCATTCATTCAAGCCGCAGTTGGGACATTCGAAGTCGTTCTGAAGCAGGTTAAAAACCTTGTTGCATTTTTTGCATAAGGCATTGCCTGGCACTATCTCAATTTTCAGCTTGGTATCCTGCAATGAGGTACCCTCAACTACCGCAGGATAACAAGCTTCGATGTACCCGGGGATAACCCCGGAAAGTTCGCCTATTTGGAGAACCAATGTGTCAATCTTGGTTAACCTGTTATCGATGGCGAAGTCTTCAACCGCTTTGACGATATGAATTACAATATCCAATTCATGCACAGGGAATCACCTATTCTTTTTAGTGACCAGTATCAACATTCCTGCCGGCTTTTTTCGCTTCGATCCTTTGATAACGTTCAGCTGCATATTTCATGATTCCGGGTATTAGTTCCCCTTTCTGGGCTTGGGCATCATATTTTTTCACCAGTGAAATAGCGCCAAATTTACATTTGGTAGTGCATATTCCGCAGCCGACGCAGCGATACTCATCAACCACCACCACGCCGCAGCCCAGGCAGCGCTCGGTCTCCAGCTTGACCTGCTCTTCGCTGAAAGTGGCGCGCGGATCCTTAAAAGCTACCTTGGGCTCTGCCGCAACCCGGTGCAGAGGTTTTTGACGGGGGACCCGGTCGTAACCAGCCAGATCCAGATTCTCTTTACTGAATGCCCGGTATTCTTTTTCCCGGCCGACGGTCAGATTATCTCCATGCAGGTAGCGATGAATAGAAATGGCACCCTGCTTGCCCATGGCGATAGCGTCTATGGCAAATTTCGGGCCGGTTACCGCGTCTCCGCCAGCGAATACATCCGGTTCATCAGTTTGGTAGCTCAGTTCCGCCACTTTTATGGTCTGATTGGGATTTAAAACCGCCCTGGACCCCTGCAGCAAATCACCCCAGAACATCTCCTGCCCGGCAGCAATCAGAACATTATCAGCCTTTACCGTTATAGTTTCCTTTTCATCAAATACCGGGTTAAATCTTCCGTTCTTGTCATAGACCGCGACGCATTTCTTGAATACCACTCCGGTGACCCGCCCGTTTTCCTGGAGAATCCGCTGGGGTCCCCAAGAATTATGCAAAGCAATGCCCTCTGCCAGCGCTTCATCGATCTCTTCGTCAAGGGCAGGCATTTCCTCCCGCTTTTCCAAACAATACATATCTACCGGTGAATCACAAATTCTTACCGCCGTTCGGGCAACGTCTATGGCCACGTTTCCTCCGCCGATAACTACGGTTGGTCCCTGTATGGTCAGCTCTTCATTCAGATTTACTCTGCGTAAGAAATCGATCCCGTACATTACTCCTTGGGCCTCTTCACCTTCGATACCCAGCTTGCGGCTGGCCTGAGCTCCGATAGCCAGATAGAAGGCTTTGTAACCCATTTCTCTTAACTCAGCCAGGGTGATATCCCGGCCAACCTCAACCCCGGTTCTGAATTCAACTCCCAGTTCCCTCAATATATCAATTTCGGCATTGATAATGTCCTTTTCCAGACGGAAGGAAGGAATCCCCAGGCTCAGCATCCCGCCAGGCACAGGGTGCTTTTCAAAAACAGTCACCTGATAACCTTCCACCGCCAGGTAATAGGCACAGGAAAGCCCAGCCGGGCCGGCACCCACCACAGCGATTTTCTCCGGTCTGAACTCTTTCTTCTTTTGCGGAACAAAGCGATGCTCTGCTATCAGATCCTGTTCGGCAATAAATTTTTTAATCTCGTCAATGGCTATTGGCTCATCAATCTCGCCTCTGGTACATGCCGATTCACAGTTTCTCGGACAAATACGTCCGCAAACAGCCGGGAAGGGATTTTCCTCTTTTATCAGCTCCAGCGCCTCCCGGTATCGGCCCTGGGCAGCCATCTTGATATAGCCCTGAACGGCAATATGGGCCGGGCATTCTGTTTTACACGGGCTGGTTCCGCTTTCCGCCACCAGGGTTTTCCCCCGGCGATAATCAAGATTCCATTTATCCGGTCCCCACTCGGTATCATAGGGTGTTTCTCTTTCCCTGGCAGGTATAACGTCAGTTGAGCAAAGGCTTTGCCCCAGGGTCAAGGCATTGACCTGGCAATTCTCCACACACTGACCGCAGGCTACGCACTTGGATGGGTCCACCTGGGAAACATAATTGGAACGGATCACATCCGGCACGTTGTAACAAGTAGCGTTTCGCAGCATAAAACAGCCGCACCCGCAGCAGTTGCAGACGGCATTTATGTTTTCCGGCCCGGCTATATTGGGAACCTCATGGATCAAGCCTTCCCGCTCCGCCTTTTCAATGACGGCGATCGCTTCCTCCTTGGTAATCTGGCGGCCCCTTCCCGTACGGATGTAGTAAGGAGCGATCGGTCCAAACACCAGGCACATATCTTCCACCGTATGCCCGCAGCCCACACCATGCTCCCGGTTGCTCAAACGGCACTGGCAATCTGCCACGGCAAAGATTTCATGTTTATCTATAATACTCATGATCTCCTCATAAGAGGCTCTTCGACTTTGCCCGTCAACGGCTGTCTGCACGGGAATCACCCGCATAAGTCCGTGCCCTACGGGTACGTTGGGAGCTAATTTCTCACCCAAATGCTGGGCATGCTCGTCAAAATACCGGGTCAGAGGATATTTTTTTCTGTTCTCCCGGTTCAGTACCATCATTTCAAATACGCCCGGGATCCAGGGCAACAGGGCATAGCGGTCGATACCATCCTTGGTGAATAGCATGATAATGCCATCCATGGCCATTTGGGAAAGCAACTGCTTAACCTTGTCTACTGGTTTACCGCATTTCTCCGCTACCACTTCCGCTCTTTGCGGTTTGCCCATCTTCAAGCACAGGGCAACCTCTGCCATTTCCTCAGTCAAAAACGGCTCAATAAGGCGATACTCCACGCTTTCAGGCGTTAATGCCCCAGGCTGGCCAGTTTTCGTTCCGTTGATTTTGTTGGCAAGATCGAGAACCTTTTCCTTAACCATTACTTACAACCTCCACGTTTCTTTACTTTCCACTCCAGCTCCCAACTTTTTTGCTGCGCAGCCACCCGGCCCATTCCGCGATTCTCCGGCCAGTCTTAGCCGAAATAGGCATGATCTTTATTTTCGGATTTGCTATGGTGGCTGGTCCGGCGACGGATTTCAGATCAAAATTGAAAAATCCGCCCCTATTCCTCCATCACTGATTGGTTTCGGCAACCAGGCAACATCCATCCGGGAGGACACCCGCTCCTTTTTTTCGAAGCTTAATTATTAACAAGTTACTTTATTGCGCGGAATTTCGCAAGCCCAAAACCATGACTGTCCATGGGAATAGCCTGTGCTTCGTCCAGTGCCTCTACCCGCTATAATTCAATCTTCAGCAGTTTTGAAACTTCCCTTCCGCTTGCATTCGCTAATTAAATAAGATAGTTTATTTAATAAATAACATGATAACAATTGGAGTCGGACATGGAATTCACCAAGTATTACTGCTTCCGGTTAGGTGCCCTGACCAGAAGAATCATAAACTACTGCAACAACCGGCTCAAAGACCTGGGAATAACTCTGTCCCAGTCATTTGTACTTTTGAGCCTTCTGGAGCAGGATGGCAGCAGTGTAAAAGCCATCGCATCGGCTCTGCAGCTTGACAGCCCCGCTGTAACAGGCCTGGTGGATCGTTTGGCTAAACAAGGCCTGGTATCGCGCCAGGAAGACCCTAACGACCGGCGCAGCACTCTGGTCTTTCTAACCCAAGAAGGGCGAAAAATAGCCGAAGAAGCTGCGGTTCGCTCTAAAGAACTTGACCCGCTTTTGAAGTTATACCTGGCGGAAATGACTTTAGTGGGGCTGGAACAAACTATGGAAGAACTGGAGCAAAAGCTGGAGGCAGGCGAAATTCCCGAAGGAAGGCAGTATAAACCATGATGCAGGAACGTCTGTCCGTTTTATGGCAGTGAACAGTATTATAAAGGAGATTTACATCATATAGACATTTAAACCCGCAAAAATCTATGCCCAGCTTTCCAGAGGTATTTATCCATACAGTCTTACCAACGGAGGTGTACCATGGGTTTTTCAAGAACCGATTGTCAGTTTCCCAGCCATGGTGATAAATGTTCAGCCTGGCTTTACTTGCCGGACGGTGTGGTTAAGCCTTCACTGGTTGTTATGGCCCATGGTTTTGGGGGATTGAGAAACTGCGGGTTAGAACCGTTTGCTGAATTATTCGCTGATCAGGGATTGGCTGTTTTACTGTTTGATTATCGGGGATTTGGGGAAAGTGAAGGTACCCCAAGGCAGTTAATTTCCCCGCGGAAACATGTGGAGGACTATCATGCCGCTGTAAAATGGGCGCGCGGGCTAAAAGATATCAATACAGATAAGATAGCACTTTGGGGAACCTCTTTCAGCGGCGGTCACTCAATAGTGGCGGCAGCTCAAGATCAGAAGATTGCCGCCATTTCAGTCCAAGTTCCTTTTGTTTGTGGGATAGCCAGTGCTGCCCCTATAGTTATTCAGAACGGTCCAGGGTACTTCTTCAAAGCTGTTTCCTCAACGTTCAGAGATTTTTGGCGGAACGCAATTGCACAAGAACCCTACTTGGTTAGAATTTACGGAGCGCCCGATGAATTTGCTGTATTAAATACCCATGATACTAAAACAGGATACGAATCTCTTATACCTCCGGGGCTTGAGGTGGAAAATGCCACCCCGGCCCGTATTTTTCTTACCTTGGCCTTATACCGTCCTATAAGTGTGGCTCACAGGGTAAATTGCCCGGCACTAGTTATAGCAGGGGAGAACGACTCATTAATTCCAATCAAGGCCGTAAAAAAGGCGGCAGCTAAAATGAAACGGGCTGAGTTTATATCCCTCCCATTAAATCATTTCGACCCCTATTTAGGTGAACCATTCAAACAGGTATCAAAAATACAGCTCGACTTTCTGAAAACTCATTTATCATGATGGAATCCTGAACTGCTCGTTATGCTTGTTGATATTAACGATGCCTGTTCATAAACCTCTTCACAGGAAAGAGATTCGTCAGTAACAAGGCGCGTTTTATTTTCTTCGTATTTGTAGTGCTAATTCTGTTTGCACATACAAAATACCATAGGAGATCTCTATCAGACTAAATAATAAGAGCCCTCCCCCGGATATCAACAGAGACGGGCCCTTATGAATCTTTAATTAGCGTTATGTTTGTTGTCGGGAATGTTCTGCCGGCCTTTGAAGAAGGCGGCTAAAACTAGGGCAATCACTGTCAATCCGGCAGCTACTATGAAGCAATCCCCCATGGCCATCACCATTGACTCTTTTACGGCCTTTTGCATCATCATACTGCCAGTTAAGCCAAATACCGAATCCCCGCTGATGCCCAGACTAGTTGCAATTGACATAATCTCTGACTGCAGGTTCAGATATTCATTGCTGCTTACGTTTATGTTGGCTGCAAGGTCGGCCAGATAAATGGACTGACGGCTGGTGAAAATGCTGGTGAACATAGATATTCCTAAGGCGGAGGCAATCTGGCGGATCACATTGTTTAGAGCCGAAGCCCTCCCTACCAGATGGGGCGGAACCGTATTCATACCAGCCGTAGTTGAAGGCATGAAGGCAAATCCCATACCGAAACCGCGCATCACCAGCCAAAACACAATTACCGGCACCGGGGTCATGGCATTAATCCCATGCAACATATAGGTGGTTATGATGAGAACTACCACCCCGCCCATAACTAGGCTTCGCGCACCATAACGATCAAAAATTCTCCCGGCCAGCGGCATGACCACCCCGGAAGCCAGAGCGGCAGGAAAAAGGATCAGTCCGGTCAGTACGGCTGTTTTTCCCAGAATACTTTGCAAGAGAAGGGGTATGAGGAACACCACCGCAAACATACCGATAGAAATAATTGAGCTTACCACCAGAGAAATAGAAAACACATAGTTTTTACACAAGCGAAGATCCATTATCGGTTCATCGTGATGCAGTTCGTTGTATATGAATATTGTCAGGGTAAATGCTGCCACGAAAAGTAGAACAACAATATATGGCGAAGTCCACCCGTAGTTGTTGCCCTCGCTGATGGCCAACAACAGGCAGAAAAATCCGATGGCTGAGGTAATAATACCGACTACGTCAAGATTATGCTCCTTAATTAAGGGAGTCTCTTTTAACCGGGCTTGAGCCATAAAGAGATTTACGATGCCTACCGGTACGTTGATAAAAAATATAAGACGCCAGGACAGGTAGTCTACCAGGTATCCTCCCAGAGTCGGTCCGATGGCCGGAGCCAGCATCATTGAGATTCCCCAGATCCCCAGTACCATACCCATCTTCTCTCGCGGAAAATTCTGATAGAGAATGGCCATACCCAAAGGCTGCATGATCCCTCCCCCCAGCGCCTGTAAGACCCGGAAGGCAACAAGGCTGTTGATGCTCCAGGCTGCCCCACACAAGAAGGACCCAATGACAAAAACCAGCAGGGCGGTGGAATAAACCCGTTTGTAACCAAAACGGTCCCCCAAATAGCCGGAAATCGGCATGACTATACCTAGAGTAAGCATGTAGGCAGTCACAATCCACTGGGCAGCAGATGTTGAGGAGTTGAAAACGCTGATCATTTTGGGCAGGCTCACATTGACTATGGTCCCATCCATTACCGCCATAAAAGTACCGATTACTATTACCGGGAGTATGGCAAAGTTGAGTTTTTCCTCAGTCTTTGCTGTCACCTCTATGTTATGCATATGGTATGCTCCTTTACCTGCCTGTGTAAATCCTGACCTGGGCGGAAGTATCGGCTCTCAATAACAGTCCCTGGTTGTCGATGGTTATTTTGACCGGCACCCACTGACTGACTTTGGTGAAGCTTCCGGCAGTGCTTCCACTGGAGAATAAGGCGAAAGTACTCTGGCTGACATCTCCAACTGTCGCCACCGACCCATGAAATACTTTCCCCGGGTAGCTGTCTATGCAGATATCAACCTTTTGTCCTGGCTTTACACGGTTGATCTTCTTTTCCTCAATATTGGCGACAATCCAGGTATTATCGGAACGGATCAAGGAAAGTACCGTCTGACCTGCATTAATAGTTTCGCCGGGCTGGACAACGATGCGTACCACTGTACCACTCAGAGGAGCTTTTAAAATGGTGTTGTTATAGTTGTAAACGGCAGCATCGTAAGCCGCTTGAGCTTGTTTTATACTCGCCAGTAATGACGGCTCAGACGTTTTGACGGCAGCAGACTCCTGCTGCAGGCTGTCCTCTAAAGCGATTTGAGCAGATTGCAGGCTGGCACGCGCGCTTTCCAGTGCTGCCACCTTCTTCTCATAATTGGAGCGGGAAGTATTGAGGGTTTCTTCTGAAATGGCTCCGCTAGCATACAATTGTTCATTAATACTCAGCATTCGCTGGGCATCATTTACGTCAATTTCAGCTGTTTTTACAGCAGCGGCAGCAATGTCCACCTGGTTGCGAGCTTTGGACACTGCCATCTGTTTAGACTGCAAATCATAGGGCAGACGTTCATAATTGGCCTGGGCCAAATCCAAATTTGCTTGAGCCTGCTCCACCGCAAAACGGTATTGTTCCTGGTCCAGGACAGCTAATTCCTGGCCTTCGGCAACCTGGTCTCCTTCAGCAACCATAATCTTTTCCAGTCGCCCTCCCACCCGGAAGCTAAGATCGATTATATCCGTGGCAACTTTAGCGTTTTGAGTGTTATAACGGTTTGCTGCAGATACCACCAATAAATCCCTGCCCCCACTGCTGTAAGTAATACTAACAGCATTATGATCATAAATTTACGGCTTTTAGGTCTATCCTTTTTTGCTTCTCCACCTGCATCCTGTACCTCGGCCGTTATGTTCATCTCCTTCTCCACCTCAAGCCCTCCTCAATTTGTTTTTTTGCCCGCAGCTGCAATTTTAGGCCAAAAGACCTGTCCATAACATGGTATTCAGTAATTCCAAATCCTTTTCCCGGCTATTATCCTGGATCGGCTGTTCCATGCGGTTTATCATCAGGCCTTTTATGGCCGCGTTCAGTGCCTGAATCAATTCCTGATTATCCAACCGGAATTGCATCCCCGCAATTCTGGCCTGTTCAAATATACGTTCCAGCAAATTCATGTGCTGTTGGTGCTGGGCCCTGACCCTGTCCAGGAAAGCAGACTCAGAATTATCGCTCTGGTGAAAGACTAGTTTCAATACCAAATTGCTGTATTTAGTGTAAAAGTCATACTCCAATTCCAGCAGCCGTTTTAGAGCCTGTGGAACATTGCTGGTACCTAAACACTGCTCTTCAAGATCACGGCACAGATTCTCAATACCGCGACAGATAACATGAACCATAATTTCTTCTTTGCCGCTGAATAGTTTGTAAAGAGTACCCTTGCCAAGTTCTGCTTTCTGGGCAATCTCATCCATACTTACCCGTTCAAAAGGCTTGCTGCTGAAGAGTTCTAAAGCCACATTCCCGACAAAATCCTTTCTAAAACTTCTTTCCAATTCTTTGCGGGACATGTATTGGACCTCCCAAGTTATTCTTTGATACTCACCAGTTCATGTTTAGCACTGATAGTCTTACAAGGTAAAGGCTAGTTTCGGGGTCATGTTTATCAGCGTAACTAATATACCGTAAATCGGGTAGGAGTCTAACCATTATTTGGCAGAGCGCACCAAAAACAAGCCCACAGGCTGAAAATGCCTGTGGGCTCAGACTGTCAAAGAAGTCTTTTAGCGGTTAGACGTTTGAGATTGCCACGCCCCTCCGGGGCTCGCAATGACACATAAGACGGCCTTTTGGTATGTCATCGCGAGGAGCGTAGCGACGTGGCGATCTCTTTTAGCTAATTTTTTGACACTCTCAGCCCACAGGCTGAAAATGCCTGTGGGCTTTTGCTGTTCAGAACCTTATTTCATTTTACTTTCCCAGCAGGTTGTACAGTACCTGGACCATCTGTGCGCGGGTGGAGCCGCCTGTGGGGTCGAGCTTGCCGTCACTGCCGGAAACCGTGCCAGTTTTGCCTACCAGTAAGGCGTACACACCCGCCGGCGGAGAACTTTCCGTATCAGAAGTACCCATCCAGAAGGAAGCAGCAGGAACAGCCAGGGCGAAATAGTATTCACCCCGGCTGTCAGTTTCCTTATTTATATAACGGTTTAGTAGTCATTTGGAATGTACCCTTGGACAATGGCGCTTAATACAGGTTTAACTACTCTTAAATACTCAAACTCGCCTTCAAAGTCTTTGCCCTCAACTACTATTCTGTATTCACAGCATCCCGGGCAGAGACCTTTGTCACAGAAAGTTACGGTAAAAGGCTCACTGATTTCTATCTCCAGCTCCAGATTTTTCCTTTCTTCAGGGTCTTCCACATCAAATTCCTTGAGATATCTCCAGCTGCGGATGCACTCTTTTTTACCATGGCAAATCCGCTCTAATTTAAACAGTAAATCCACCTCTACCTCTGGCTCATATGTTTCCTCATCTTCTCCTTCAAACTGAATAAGGCTGGAAAACTCTAGCTTGACCAGAGGCTTGTAAAGATCGTCAGCATCTACCACCAGCCGGTCTAATACAAAGGCCTGCCCTTCCTTTACAAAACCGTCATCAATTTCGAATATGGCATCCTGAGGATCGTGCCCACATTCTACATGGACTACTTTTTTCCAAGACTTTCTTCTTGGCTTTCTTGAGCAATAATAAGGCTCACAGTTGTATGCCATTCTATTCACCCTTTTCCCATATTATTTGAGCTCGAGCTCAATATTATCGTATGGAGATTAAACTGGTAACGTTATACTATAATGCCATATTTTGGTTGATAATGCTAACGCAAGGATAGTATGCTTTTTATTTGGGTGACCCGTTTTATTTGACATAGGAAGTTGTGAAGCAAGAGATCAAAGTCGGCTTTTATACAAGACATAACCACAAAAGTTACTGAGGGAATGGTGGAAGTATAGCCTTGCTTTGGGGTGAAGTTAAAGAAGATGACCTAATTAGGTTAGTTTATTTGTTCTAAATTTAAATAGTTAGTTATTTCATAAGAAAGCTGTAAATGCAACCGTGTTTTGTAATCATCGAGTTTTATCCCTAAAATCTCCTCAATCTTTCTTAATCTGTATATCAAGGTACTGCGATGAATCCACAATTCTTTGGCAGTTTTGGCTTGATTCCCGTTATTTTTCAAATAACAGTATAAGGTCTTTGAAAGTTCCTCGTCATAGGCTACTAATTTTGCCAGGGCAGGGTGGCATAGCGTTTCAATGTTTTCCTGCTGCGAACACAAATCTATCAAGTGATAAAATTGAAGGTCAGCATACCGGTAAATGGGTCCATTTACCTTCAACTTCAATCCTAATTCTGTTGATAGTCAATAGAATTGATCCACCATGTGCAAATAAAATTGACCCACCTAAGAGCAACAGTTACGAGCTTGTAGTGATGCAAAAAGGGATAAAACTTTAGCATTGTT
>Ga0209608_1000549_pt1 | contig 36410 bp, 33 predicted proteins | sample AD_UKC130_MetaG_FD_184428 | JGI IMG/M metagenome (GOLD analysis project Ga0209608, IMG submission 184428) | Active sludge microbial communities of municipal wastewater-treating anaerobic digesters from Canada - AD_UKC130_MetaG (SPAdes) (version 2) | ecosystem: Engineered > Bioreactor > Anaerobic...
CTAAATGCATGGTAACAGTATCAAATTCGTGCAACTCTTGGACAAGTAATTCAGACAATGTGTAGAATTCATTTGAGCAACTAATAAAATCAGAATTTAATACAACAAGTTGTTCAAAATTTTGTTCGTAAGAAATAAGAAGTTCATTTAAATCAAGTAGATTTAAATTATTTTGGGTAGTGGCTAAAAGCCTATTTATCTGGTCTTTAATATTTGACAAATTGTTTTTAAAAGAATTTTCATGTTTTTCTATACCTTCTACGAGATAATCCTTATAATTCAGTACTGACTCAAAGAAATTTACCTCAATTTCAGAAATGCTTGCAACTTCGTCCGTTAAACTTTCATATGATTTTAAACCTACATTAGAATCGTTAAGTGAATTGATATTAAATATTACAGTAATTCCAAATAATACAAACACAATTAAAATGATTCTAATAATCCTACTTCTTACCGAATTATTTCTCATACGCATATCTCCTCCTGTATTTAATTATTAATTCATTCTAAGATTGAATTTATTATACTAAATTTTAAAACAAAATCAACAAAAAACAAAACTTTATTTTTCTTAAAATTCTCATATTTAAGAAAAATAAAGATAAATAAATCCATATATGTAGATTTTTCTCAACTTTCTTAAAGCTATTTAAAAGCTAAAAACGCCCTTTTCGGGCGTTTTTAGTCAGCGGGTTATTTTTTACTTTTTTAGCTTTTTATAATGTTGGTTCTAATTTTGGTGCCACTTCTTGTATTACGTTTCTATCCATTATTCCTCCACTTGCGTCAATATCGAAAACGTACCAATAACGACCATTGCCGCTGGTAGGAACATTGTATGTTTTGCGTAAGCCGTTTCTATCGTATATTTGCACTATTGCATTGGAGGTAGTTATTCCTGCTTCTCCACTAAAGTTATGTACAAAATATTTATAGGTATGGTTAAGGGTTTGGAAAACAGTTATTGTTTCTGGACCGTAACTAGAGGTATCATCAACATCTAAAAATGCATATGGATATTCGTCGGAATCATCGTGACCTTTAGTCACATAATAAACCTCATAACCATTAAGATGACTTGCGTCCGCTGGAACAAGTAAATGACTATCTAAATCTCTTGGGCTTGCACCCCAAGTTAGAACGATCCTCAATTCTTCATCTTGAGCCAGTTCTGGTGAAAGGGAAAAATTAACAGTCTTTTGTTTGTCTGCAACCAAAGACAAAGATTGTGTATTAGTCATATAACCAGACTTTGATGCGCTAATAGAAGTATTAGAGATGGGAACCTTGTACAATACGTATTTACCTTCTGAATCTGTTGTTCCTGAAATGTTACCTGATTTAACAGTTACTCCAGACAAGGCTTCCACTGTAATTGCGTCTGTAACGGTTCCTCCAACTGTCGCAGTTTTACCTCCAAATAAACCACCAAAATCAAATGGTGTACAAGCACTCAAAATTAACACAACCGAAACTAACAATAACGCAATATACTTAACCCTGTTTTTCATAATAACTTCCTCCCTTTTCTTTGAAGTTATTAGAATTATAAAAAAGGGATCTAAAAAAAATCTAAAACAGAAATAGGGAAGAAGTTATTATTTTTAAGAAAATTGAATCTCTTTTATAAAATTAGACACCTCTTTTGAAGAAAATTCTTCTCCTAACTCACTAGCAAATAGTTCTTTTATATAGTTGTAATAATCCATAGCCCTTTTGACTTCCCTTTGTTTAAGTAAGAGTTTTAAGTATTCTGTGTTCATTTCATAAGAATAAGGATCGATGTTAAGATACTCTTCTAATATTGATTTTGCTTTTTCATTGCTAATATCTTTTTCTATTAAATATAGTTTTGATAATATTTGCAAATAAGTTTTTTCAGCATGATTTATTTTTGGTATTGCCCAGTCATCATAAATATTCGAAGGTAAAAGTCCATTTCCATAGATTTTTTTAGCTATCGTAAAGTTATCTTTGGCTTTTGAATATAGTTTATTATTAAACAATTTCGTTGCTTCTTTGTAGTTGATAAAAAAATCCTCATAATCTAGATAATAAGGTTTATCGGTATTTAACTTATAATTTTTGTTGCTAGACAAAATGTATTCTTCTTTCAATCCAATATCTTTAAATCTCTTTCTAATATCATGAAGTGCAACGTAAAGATTCTGGCGGGCACTATCAAAGGGAAGGTCTTTCCAAAAATATTCTATTATTATATCTTGGCTGATCCACTGATCATAATTCAATGCTAGAAATTTAAATAGATCTAAGGCCTTTTTATTCTTAATGTTCTTCATGGATAACACATTCTCTCCTGAAATCAATTTAAATTCGCTAAAAAGATAAATTTTGGGGTAATAAGAATATTCTTTCTCTACTCGAACTAATTTGAACGAGTCTTCCGAAAATGTTATCGATTGAGTATCGATAAAAATATCGCTCAAATTTAATTTGTTACCCAGTATTTCACAGACATATTTTGATAAATAAGGAGTTTTTTCAAAGACAAAATAGTAGTTGTTGTTTTCAAGAAGTTCAAAGAATACTTTTTGATCATTTTTCGACGACAAAATTTTTATAAAATAACTTAAAGCTATCTTGTAGTACAAGGCCTCAAATAATATCAATTTTGCACTACCTTCACTCGCAACTTTAATCGCATTCTCTATAATAGGTAGGGCACTTTCAAATTGTTTAGCGTATATCAACATTTTCGCCTTTTGCAATTCAAAATCTAATATTTGATATCTATTGAAAAAAGTACTTCCAATCTTTATTGCTTTATCAATCATTAGCAATGCTTCTTCGTTTCTCCCTGTTTTAAAAAAATATTCTGCTTTTGTCGAAAAAAAGTTAGAGGTCAAGAATTTTGAACGAGCATAAAATCTTTCCGCAGATTTTAAATAATTATCAGCTTCCTTCAAATTTCCTTTGATAAGGTCTATCCTAGCTTGTAAAATATATAAAATAGGTAAATATGCAATATTTTGCGTTTTTATGTATATTTCTCTAAAGTAATTTAGCATCTCTTGAGCTTTTGATGCATTATTTATTATTAAATAAAAGTCTGTAAGGTTGGCGTATAAAAGTGCTTTTCCATAGACATCGTCCAAATTCTTAAACATTTCTAAAGCATTAAGATAATATTCTTCAGCCTTTTTAATTTCCCCTTTAATCATATAAATATTATAGGCTAAGTTGTTTAGTATCCATGGTTTCATTTCACTTATTCTATGTTTTTCACACAAGAGCAAAGCCCTGCTTAGATATTCTTCACCTTCTTCAATCCTCGACAAATAAGCCAAACTAGAACCTAACAAATTGTATAACGATATTTGATCATTATAATTTTTATCAGGAGTTTTTTTCAATAATTCTAACCCTAAATCAACCACTTTCTCATATTCTTCTTTATGCCAATAAATACCAATTATCTGGATTTCTACCTCAAATATAGAAAGTCTGGTATCTTTTAATTTTTCGATATTATTTCTTACAATTATGTAATCCTCAAGAGCTTCATCAAATTTGGAGTACTTCTCTTTAATGATGCCTCTATAAAAATACAATGTGTAATCTTTTTCAAAAACAGCTTGAGGAATAGAATTTAACCATTTTTCTATTGTAGAAAAGTCTCTAATCAAGATTTCTGAATATTTAAGAAAGAAATCTATAATTCTATCGATGTCTCCGAGTTGCGTAAGACAATAAAATTGTTCTTTATAATTTTCCATTTTTTGATAAATTTCAAAAAGTTCATTGTATATCTTTTCCTTCGTTTCTTTTGGAATCTTTTTTGTTATCTCTTTCCTAAAAATCTCAGGCAGGTAATAATTCTCTTCATCTAATCTTTCTATAATGTTTAAAGACATCAGCCTTTCAAAGTTCTGCTGAATTTTGTACTCTCCCATAAAACTGTAATATTTTCTACAGATATCAACTTTGATGTTATTTAAAAGACTAATAAAAAATAAAAATTCTTGAAGATCTTTTGGAAGATTTCTTATTATAGTTTCTAAATATTCACTTAGGTTGGTTATTGAACCAATCATGTTTTCATCTACATAATTATTCTCAGATAAATAAGTTGTAATGACGTTTATAAAGCCAGGCCAACCATTGCTAATTGAATATAATTCGAGCATTTTTTCTTCTTCAATATAAATATTTCTTTTTGCTATATAATCTTTGAATTCCTCAAAAGAAAATTTCAAATCTTTATCTTGAACTACATAAAAATTATCGGTCATTTCGAGTTTTACCAAAGAAATAGGAAAGTCTTCTCTTGACGAAAAAACATAATGAACATTTTTATTTGAAAAATTGATTAAAACATTAAATAAATTTCCATAATTTTCGCCTAAATTTACATTTTCAAAAGAATCAACAAATATGTAGATATCTTCTTCAATTTTAGACAATTCATTCACTAACTCTACAACTTTTTCTTCTTCGTTAAAATAGAAGTAAACATTTTTGTTTTTTGATAAATTTACACCGTTTATGTCGTTTAAACCAAATATAAGATGATTTAGAAAATCATTAAACTCAAATAAATTCTCTGGACAATTTAACCATAATTTATGTTCACTAATATTTTCATAAAACATGCTCATAGTAAGAGTTTTACCATAACCAAAAGGGGCTTTTAGTAAAATTACCTTCTTATCTTTATTTCTAAGTAAATTTTTGATTAATCTTTCTCGAAAGAGGTAATCACTTTTAATCTGAGGATGTTTAAAAATAAAATTCATAATTTCCATGTTAAAACCACCTTAATTCTAATGATTTATTAATAATATTCTTTAAAAATGAATATTATTACATTATTTGACATCTTTTGTATCGTTGAACTTAACGAAAAAAGAAATAATAAAAGAAACACCCATTAACAAAGCAGGGAAAACAGACATCATAAAACGAGCAGCTAAATCAGGATGTTCACCAGGATTACTTCCATCGACAAAGCCAAATATTAGTGTAACCAGAAATAGTACTAAACTCTTCGCTAACCCTGAAAAATGGATAATAAATTGAAAACCACTAAAATAAATCCCTTCACGTCTAAGATTCGAAGCTTCTGCATCTGCGTCAATTACTTTTGCATAAATCAAATCAATGTTAGCAGTAACTCCTGCTATTCCAATTCCTATAAACGCGCCTGCAATCATTGATGAAATTAAAGATTCCACAAAGAAAGTTGGTATGACCGCTATTCCCAAGAATAACAAAGAAGCCCGCCATGCAGTCATAGCTCCAAACCAATCTATGATCTTAACCCACAAATACATTGCTGGAATTGCTGTTATAAAGACGGCTCCTGTTAAATATGCAGCATTAGCCTCACTTAACCCCAAAGTATATTTAACAAAATAGGGAATACTTAACAACAATAAAGCTAGTGAAGCTTGGTAAAAAAAGTTAGTAAAACTAACTGTCCAAAAGTTTCTGTTCTTCATTACAGCTTTTAACGATTCTTTTAACGTTGGAACTTCACTATCTAAATATTCGGGCCTTTCATGAACACTCAAAGCTGCTATGAAATAAAAAAACATACCGACTAATATCATAAAAGTAGCTGTTTTAGCATATCCAAACCTTTCAATTAATATTGGAGCTAAAGTCACTCCTATTATCAAACCGACAAGTTGAAAAGCTTGCCTTAGAGCATTAGATCTAGTCCTTTTTTTATCATCTATAAAAAGTTCTGGAAAAAGGGAATGATAATTAACCGAAGCAATGGTTGTTAATGTTTCTGTCAACATAGAAAAGATTGCATAATAAACGACCAACAGGTAACCTTTTTGAACTTTTGGGGGCGGTGAAAACAAAAGAATATAACAAATACAATATAGCGGTATGCATATTAACATCCAAGGTTTGCGTCTACCCATTTTGGTACGAGTACGGTCAGAAAGATATCCAAAAAGAGGGTCATTTATTGCATCCCAAATAGTTGCAAAAACTGTAACCAAAGATATCATCGTTAATGGAATACCCAAAACATCGTTATAAAAAAAGACTAAATAAGCACCTATCATTTGCCCAGGGATAGTAATACCTAACATCCCGAGGGCATATGGGAAAGGATGAGTTTCACGATAAGAAAGACTATTCATTGCTTCCCTCCCTGAACCTAATTATATTTAAAACACTGTTTTCAAGAATCTTTGTTTCTAAAACTCAATTCTTTCTAGATCAATTATAGTCAAATCCACATGGCTTCTTCAAAACAATGCAACATTATTGGAAATAAAACCTTAAAATTCTCAGCATACTTACATCCTATTTTTTCACCGTAAACGCTTGCCTTAAATCCAAAATATTGTTGAATAATCAAAAGAAATTCCTCATTAATTTGACTTTCATGAACTTTAATAGCTTCGACTTTTTTATCCCAATAATCATCCACTGAAACATATTGATTGGGATAAGCTGTGAAGAAAAAAGCTATCAAACCATTAGGATCTAGGCTACTTGATGCTGCTTGAGCAGTTGCTAAACCACAAATCCTGTGGTCTTGATGAGTTTCATACGGCAAAAATGGGTCTACTGTCAAGATTAAATCGGGATCAAGATTCTCGATATTTTTTTTCAAATCAGTTCTTACATCATTTATATCATATTCCCCACCATCGGGATAATTTAGCCAGATAATTTTATCTACACCCAATAATTTCGCTGCATCTTCTTGTTCTTTTTTTCTTATTTTTACTGTTTCTTCTCGACTCTTGCCTTTTATCCCTGCACCTCCTTCTGTAACCATCAGATAAGTAACTTTTGAACCTAATGATTTCATTTTTGCGATTGTTCCTCCTGCTCCTATTTCACCATCATCAGGATGAGGAAGTATACACAATACGTTACGCCTTTCTTCAATTTTTGGAATAGGAAGCATTTTCTTCAAATTTTGCACAATTTTTTCTTCCATATTAGATCCTCCATTTAACATTTTTATATGTTATAGTAAAAGAAGAACTAAAGAGTTACCTTCCAAGTACTTAATAAGATTCAAATTATGTTTTCTAGATACACTTGCTTTTAAAAGTTATCAACCTAAATTATTTAATTTATTTCTATCATCTATATTTTACTATATTTTAAATCATTTTTTAATAAATAGACAACTTTTGTTTTATTTAATCACACCTCATTTACGAAATTTAAATTAAGATACACTAAAAAACATAGTTTTTTCATATAATTTAAGAAGGTTAAAAGTATATAATTAAAGTGACAATAAAATTAAGGGGCGATGATTATGACCTTTTTCATAACCTTGGTGCTCAGTTATTTTTTAGGATCCATTCCGTGGAGTTATTTATTTACAAAACTTTTTTCTAGTAAAGATTTACGAGAAGTTGGAACGAAAAACGTTGGAGCAACTAACGCATGGAAAGAAGGTGGACCTATCGCCGGAATTTTATCTTTCATAGGTGATTCTACTAAAGGAATTTTAGCTATTCTTATTGCTTATCTATTTGGGATCAGCAAAAGTTGGTGGCCACTTTTTTCATTAATTGCCATCATTGGCCATTCCTTCCCTATTTGGTTAAAAGGTAAAGGCGGAGTAGGAGTTGCAGCTGCTGTAGGTTCATTTGTTGTGTTATTTCCTCTCGAATCTGCCGCTTTTGGAATACTTGCTGGAACCTTATGGTTTACTTTTGAGAAAGGGATAATGTTTATAATTTCCCTTTTATGGCCCTTCGTAATTTTAATAGGGTATTTAAGAGGTACCATTGATCTTTTAGGTACCATCATGACCCTTTTTTTAGTTTTATGGTTGTTCATTAAAGGCTGGAGTAATTTAAAAAGTAGTTTTTCCGAAATCAAAGAACCTTTTAAAGATACTTTTGTTAAAAGGAAATTATGGCGTTATCTAGGATTATTGTTTCCCGGACTGGCTTATCCCCTATGGGGTCCTAAAGTATTTAGGTATATAGTTGTAATAGCAGGATTAATAGCTTTATCCCTTGAAATAATAAGAAAATACTCAGAAAGCATCAACGAATTTTTAAAAAAAATTTTTAAACCCGTTGGTAAAAGCGAAGAAGCTTACGAAGTTTCTGGAACAAGCTATTTCCTCATGGGTTGCGCAATTGCTGGACTTTTCCCGATACCTTATTCTTTGATTTCTATCGTTATGCTTGCCTTAGGTGATTCTTGGGCGGTCTTAATTGGTGAACGATGGGGAAAGCATAAATGGTTAGAGGGAAAATCGATAGAGGGAAGTTTAGCTTGTTTTGCTATATCTTTTGCATCTGGTGCTGTCTATATGAACTTAATCAATATGCCTATAAGTTATCTTAATCTATTAATTGGATCTCTTGTAGCAACTATTGTTGAGGGCCTAGGGAAATGGCTAAATGACAATTTAACAATGGCTCCTGCTGCTGCTTTAACCATGTGGCTTTTTTCAAAAATATTGTAATAATATACTCCCCGTTTATTTCACGGGGAGTATATTTGATCAACCGCAGAAATCTTTAAAAGTCATTAAAATCTTCTGGAAACGATATTTCGTTTTCTTCTTCGGGTTCTTCCAGAGGAGGAATTTGTTCAAGAGGTACTTCCTCAGTTTCCGGTAAAGAAGGAATTCCTATTGGTGGCTCAATAATCTCTCCGGTTGTTGCATCAACTACAACTGTTAAATCTTCAAATACCACCTGATATATTGGACTACCTATCTCGTCGGCTCGCAATTCTGCAAATTGCAACTCATCCTCTTGGAAAGTTTTCATTACTGTTTTGACAACCTCTTCCAAGGAAATCCCTGTCATAGATAAAAGTTGCATTATCTCTTTGTCTTGCTTTTTACCTTCCTTTGATTTTAGTACTTCACCTGTTTTACTGTTTATTTGAACTTCGGCTCCATTCTCAAATTTGAAAGTATATGAGTCTTTTTTCCCTCCAAATAACCCTTTATCTCTTTCTACAGAAACTATGGCGGTACCTAAATCTAAACTTTTTACAATTTCGAAAAGCTGATCAATAGGTAATTCTATCGCTTCTTCAGGGATAGTAGGAACTTCTAAGGATGGTTGATCTACAAATTGAGTGAATAACACTCCGCTTATCAATAAAACTGCAACACATAAGATGCTGGTTGGTTTCTTTTTCATTTTTTCACCTCCTTTGGTTTTCTATTATTTAGTTTATCTTCGTGTTCTGAAATAGTAATGAAAAGTATATTAATCCGTGATGAAAATTAAAAAGAAAGAAAATTATAAGCTTTTTCATAAAATTTTAATCTTCTTTTCATAAAATAAGTTTCAGAGGTGATGAAAAATGAAAATTTTGGTAGTGGAAGATGAGGAAAAACTTGCAAATATCTTAAAAAGAGGATTAGAAGAAGAAGGTTATTTAGTAGATGTTGCCTATGATGGCGAAGAAGGTGAAGATTACGCAAAATATGTTTCATATGATTTAATTATTTTAGATATTATGCTTCCTAAAAAAGATGGAATTTTAGTATGTAAAAGTTTGAGAGATGAAGGGATTAATGTCCCTATATTAATGCTGACTGCAAAAGATAGCATAGAAGATAGAGTAAAGGGATTAGATTCAGGTGCCGACGATTATCTAGTTAAACCATTCGACTTTAATGAATTGTTCGCCAGAGTCAGATCTCTGTTGCGTAGAGAATCTTTCACAAAAAATCCAAAAATACAGGTAGGAGATCTAGTTTTAGACACCTTAACCCGAGAAGTATGGAAGGGAGACGAAAAACTGGAATTAACCCCAAAAGAGTATAATATATTAGAATACTTCATGAGAAACCCTAAAATTGTAGTCACTAGAACAATGCTTGAAGAGAAGATATGGGATCTTGACTTCGAAGGCAGTTCAAATGTAATAGATGTATATATTAGAAGATTACGAAAGAAAATTGGCGATAAAGATGGTAAAATTATAGAAACAGTAAGGGGAGCTGGTTATAGGTTAACAATTTCATAAAATTTTTTAAAAGCATAAGATTTAAATTAACTATTTGGTATCTTCTTATTATGTCGATATTACTTCTAGTATTTGGGCTAAGTTCTTACTACGCTCTGAGTTATAACTTATATGAAAATACTGATAATTTACTTGTTTCTCGTATGAATGAAGTTCAAATAAGTCTACATAGTTCAAAAAGCATTGAACAAATTAATCAACTGAAAAGCATGCCAAATGAAATGATTTTCATTTACAATTACGAAGGCAAGTTAGTCAGATTTTATGGATTTTATGTGGAAATTCCTAATTTTCCACAAATAAAAGAAAGAGTTTCCAAAGGTGAAAGTTTTTTCCTTTCTACCACAACTGATTACAATTGGAATGCAAGATTCTATGTTTCTGCAATAAATATAGATGAAAATCCTTTAATAATTGTTGTTGGAAGATTCATAGATGAAATAAATACCGTTTTGTCTCGTTTAAAAAAGATACTAATTTTTATAGGTATATTTGTTATAGTGCTGGCAGGAATAGGAGGTTTTATCTTAGCGAATAAGTCTTTTAAACCTGTATCCAAAATTATAGATACCGCTCAACGTATTGAAGAAAACAATTTAAATGAAAGAATAGAAGTTCAAAGTGAGGATGAGTTAGGTAGATTAGCTTCAACCTTAAACCAAATGATTTCACGACTAGAAAGAGCTTTTGAACAACAAAAACAGTTTACTGCTGATGTATCTCACGACTTACGAACGCCATTATCTATTATACAAGCAGAAACAAGTCTAACTTTGAAAAGAGATAGAACAACGGAAGAATACAAAAACTCGTTGCAACTAATTCAAGATGAGGTGCTATATATGTCTTCTATAATCGATAAATTACTTTTTCTTGCAAGAAGCGACAGTAAAAGTCAATATTATAACTTCACTACTATAGATCTAAAAGATCTGCTTGAAGAATTAATTCAAAAATTGAAACCCTTGTTCCATGCAAAAAAGTTGGAGTTACATTATGAATTGCAAGAAGACCTAACTGTTAGAGGCGACAAAGAAAAACTGAAGGAAGCTTTTTTAAATATTTTAGATAATGCATTAAAATATACAAAAATTGGTAAAGTTACAATATTACTACAGAAAAGTGATGATAAGGCTGTAGTCAGCATTTTAGATACTGGTCCAGGAATTCCGGAAAAAGACTTATCCTTTATCTTTGATCGTTTCTATAGAGTTGATAAAGCTCGATCCAATAGCGAACAAAGCACTGGCCTAGGCCTTGCGATTGTAAAAGAAATTATTGAAGTCCATAATGGTCAGATTGAAGTAACCAGTAAAGAAGGAGAAGGAACTACTTTTTATATAATTTTACCTTTAATTTCTGATTAAAAACAAGGGCTAATTAGCCCTTGTTTTTTAACTTCTTGCAATATATCTTGTATGCAATAATTCGTGTGATTTCTCACTTAACGGTGAACCCAAAAATTCTTTATACAAGGCTTTAATTGCAGGATTATCATGTGATTTTCTTATTTTTAGAGATTTATCGATATCGTATATCGCTTGCATCCTCCTCAAAAGAATTTCTTTGGTTGTAGGTATAGGTTGCCCCCCACCGCCAATGCAACCTCCTGGACATGCCATAAATTCGACAAAATGGTAATCTTTTTCACCATTTTTTATCATCTCTAAAACCTTTCTAGCGTTTCCTAGCCCATTAACAATTGCTACGTTTAACTTTAAACCGTCAATTTCGATAACTGCTTCTTTTATACCATCTATTCCTCGTACAGAGTCAAAATCTAACTTTTCTAATTCTTCTCCCGTAATTACTTCATATGCTGTTCTAAGAGCAGCCTCCATTACACCGCCTGTTGCCCCAAATATTGCAGCAGCACCTGAAGATATTCCTAGCGGTTCATCATAATCTTCAGGGGGTAAATTTAATAAATCAATACCAGCTAACTTGAACATCTTAGCTAATTCTCTTGTAGTAAGTACGTAATCCACGTCACCTTTCATTTCAGGTCTCACTCGTTCAAATTTCTTTGCTGTACATGGCATTATGGACACTACCACCATATTTTCTCGAGGAATACCTATTTTATCGGCATAATAAGTTTTAGCAATCGCTCCAAACATTTGTTGAGGTGATTTACAAGTTGAAAGATTATCAATAAACTCAGGATAATTATGTTCAACAAATTTTATCCAACCAGGACTACAAGAAGTAAACAAAGGAAGCTTTCCACCATTTTTAAACCTTTCTAGAAATTCACTTGCTTCTTCCATAATAGTCAAGTCTGCAGAAAAATTGGTATCAAAAACTTTGTCAAAACCTAATAATCTTAAACCCGCTACTAGTTGATTTGTTGCAACTTTTCCTGGTACAGCCCCAAATTCTTCAGCTATTGCCACCCTTACTGCAGGAGCAGTTTGTGCAACCACATATTTAGAATTATCTGAAAGAACTTTCCACACTTGATCAGTTTGATAAACTTCATGCAAAGCTCCGGTTGGACACTCTAAAACACACTGGCCACAATTAACACAATCTACATTTCCCATACCTTTATCCATAAATGTGGTAACGTAAGTATCTGGTCCTCTATTAGCTATAGTTAATATGTTCACTGATTGAACCTCTGCACACTTTCTTACACACCTATCACAAACAATACACTTTTGAGGTTCTCTAACAATTGAATAACTGCTTCTATCTTCAGGAACTTTACTTGAAATAGGAGGAACTCTGACCTCCATTATGCCAATTTCCTCAGCTATAATTTTTATTTCACAACTTGTTGATTTTGGACAGGTTAAACAGTTTAAATTGCAAGAAATACCATGAGAAGCGACTATTAATTCCATTATAGTACTCCTAACTTTTCTAACTTTTTCTGAATGGGTATATATTTCCATTCCCTCTGATATTTTGGTTACACAGGCAGGTTTTAAGGTTCTTTCACCTTTTATTTCAACAGAACAAAGTCTACAACTACCAAAGGGTTTGAGTTTCTCTGAATAACAAAGAGTTGGAATTATTATATGAGCCTTTCTTACTGCATCTAAAATACTTAATTCTTCGTGAAATTCATATTCTCTATTATTAATTTTAATTTTCATCTTTCCACCTTCTTTGCATAAAAGTTTTCTAGAATCGATAGTATTAAATTAACTGAAGCTTCACCAAAGCCGCACCTTGCAGCTAAACTAACAGCGTCTTTAATGTCTGATATTATTTCAATTTCTTTTTTCATGGGATAACCTCTATCTTTTATATCTGAAACCATTTTATTAATGTTTTTATTTCCTTCTCTACAAGGAAAACATGTACCACAAGTTTCGTCTCTAAAAAAATCTGACACATTTTTGATTATTTCAAGATAATTTCTGTCATTTGAAACAACTATCATTCCGCCTGAACCAATATTACTGCCAACTTTATATAAATCTTCATAAGTGTATGGAACATCCCATTCCTTTTCTGTTAAAATTTCAGTAGAGATTCCACCAGGTATTACAAAACCTATTCTATCTCCTTTTACACCACCTGCTAATTCATTCACAATCTCTTTTATAGTCATCTTCCCAAATTCAACCTCATATACTCCTGGTTTATAGACATCTCCACTTATGGAAACCAACTTTGTACCCTTGCTTTTTTCTGTTCCCATACGAAGATATGGATTATAATCATATTTCATAATCTCTGCAGCAGCACTTAATGTCTCAACGTTGTTTACAACAGTAGGTTTACCATATAACCCTTCAAAGACTGGTAATGGTGGTTTTATTCTAGACATTCCTCTTTCGCCTTCTATAGAATTGATTAAAGAGGTTTCGTCACCGCATACATAAGCTCCCGCTCCTCTGACCAATTTTAAATCAAAAGAGAAATCGGTACCCAAAATATTTTTCCCTAACAAGTTTTTTTCGTACATCTTTTGAATAGTTTTCTTAATAATCTTTATTGCTTGGGTATACTCACCTCTAATATATATATATCCATACTTAGAACCAATTGCGTATCCACATATTAAAATTCCTTCTATTACTTTAAAAGGAAGGTTCTCCATTAAAAATCTATCTTTGAAGGTCCCAGGTTCTCCTTCATCGGCATTGCAAATAACAAACTTTACTTCGTCTTGTACATGATATGCAGTTTCCCATTTAATACCTGCAGGAAATCCTGCTCCTCCTCTTCCTTTTAAAACACTTTCTTTGATCTTATCAATAACTTGGGTTTGTTCCAATTTCAAAGTATTTTTCAATCCTGGAAAATCATAATCTTCAAGGCTCTTCCCAAGATCACTTTTTAGAAAAATTTTTTCCATTATCTAATTTTCCTCCTTCCAATTCAAACTAAATTATCAAGAATTTGTACTACTTTGGCAGCTGTCAGATGAGTATAGTAAGTATCGTTAATCATCATAACAGGTCCTTCATCACAATGGCCCAGGCAATCAACAACTTCTAAGGTAAATCTCTTATCCTTTGTCGTTTGATTTTCTTTAATTCCTAAATGTTCTTTGATAATTTTCACAATTTCTTCAGAGCGATTTAAATTACATGGCACACTGTCACAAACCCTTATAATGTATTTACCTGTTGGTTCTAGGTGAAACATTGAATAAAAACTTATGATTCCGTATAAATTTGCTTTTGGGATACTTCTTTTTTCTGAAATCCTTAAAATATCCTCCTCTGATATAAAGCCGTAAGTTTCTTGAATATCATGAAGTTCTTCTAAAAGCTCTTTTTCATAATACTTCTCCACATGCATTCCTCCTTTATATTTTTTAGATTTTAAAACTATTAATATTTCAAAATAAATTTAACGCTTGTTATATAGTTAATATAATTATTGATCATCTATTCACTTGGTACTTTGAGGTTCATATATTAAGCATCTTCCTGAATGAAAATTTTTAAAAAACTAGGATTCTGCGTTAGTATTTATTTAGTTTGTTAGAAATTTCACTTTTGAATTTTAAATTTTAGGAGATAGTACATCTCGTAATCAATGTGCTTTCCTCTTCAAAAAGATTATATTTTAAAAGTTATAATCGTAAACATCAAAATTTTGCACACTTTGGCTTTTAACTTAACCTCTAAATGAATTTAGAAGGGACAAGCACACTTGTAACTTTAATAAATAAAAACAGATATCTAATATTCTAACTTAGATTTAAAGATAGAACAAATAGGATGCAAAATATTGTTCTGCTTCAAAAGCGAGCAAATATTAAATTTAAACATCTTTTTAAATTTCTAGATTTAAATTTCTAGAATAGAATTTTAAAATATAAATTAAAAAAATTAATTATGTTTTCTAGACCTAAAAATTAAAATTACACCTACAATTATCAGTGTTATACCAATAATTCCTTTGACAATTTTTCTAAAAACAAAAGAAGAAGGAACAACTATACCTATTATAGCGATAATTCCCAAAACTATAAAAAACAGAGCTATTAACGTTACAATGATATTTCTGTCTCTATCTTCTAAACTTCGAAATTCTTTTTTAGACTCATTTATCGTTGTACTAGCATCTTGAACATCCCTAATTTTTTCTTCCTTAGGTTCCACAGGAATTAAAAAAATAGCAATTATATACAAAATTAAACCAAAACCCCAAATCATTGTCAATACTATCCAAATCAACCTGACAATAACTGGATCTATTTCAAAGTATTCGCCTATACCCCCACAAACTCCTGCTAAGACTCTATTTTTACGAGATCTGTACAATTTTTTCATAATCCTGCACCGTCCCTTTTATTTAGTCATTTGTAACTGACCCTAAGAAAATGTAATTCTTATTACTTAAATTAACTTGTTAATTAACAAACCACTTCTCAATTTGGGTTCAAACCAAGTTGATTTGGGAGGCATTATCTTATTGCTATCAGCAACCTGAAAGAGTTGGTCCATCTGTGTCGGATACATAGAAAAAGCAACTTTCCACCCCTTTTCATCTACCCATTTTTCTAGCTCTTTTAGACCTCTTATACCTCCTATAAAATGAATTCTTGAATCGCTTCTTGGATCTTTAATTGATAGTATTGAATCCAAAATATAATCTTGCAGTATTTGTACATCTAAATTTTTAACTGGATCTTGACTCTCTTCGCCTTTGAACCTAAGTTTGTACCATTGTTTATCCAAATACATACCAAAACAATGCATATTTTCTGGAGAATAGGTAGAACTTTGGGCTTGTTCAACTTCAAAATGCTCTTTTAATTTTTCCAAGAACTCCTCTTTTGTCAGGTTATTCAAATCTTTGACAACTCTATTGTAAGGGAGAATCCTTAACTCATCATGAGGAAATGCAACAGCCATGAAATAATTATACGGTTTATCTTCGGTATAATGAGTATCTTGCTCTTTTAGAATTTTTTGAACTCTGGAGGACGATGCAGCTCTATGATGTCCGTCTACAATATACAGATAATCTATACTTTCAAAAACTTGTTTAATCTGTTCGATATCGTGTTCGGATTGAACTTTCCAAAGTTCGTGTTTTACATTGTTTTCGTCATAAAAAGAGTAGAGGACTTCTGTGCTTTTTATAATTTTATTGATAAGTTCTTTCGCTTTTGAAAAAGATTTAAAACTCAAAAAAACAGGTCCTGTTTGGGCTTTTAAATTTATAATATGATTAGTTCTATCTTCTTCTTTATCCTTTCTTGTCAGCTCATGTTTTTTTATAATCCCATCATCATATTCAGTTATACTAAAAGTTGCGAAAAAACCTGTTTGAGATGCTCCTTTCCAAGTCTCTCTATAAATATATATAAAAGGTTTTTCTTCCTCTATGAGGCAACCTCTTGATATAAAATCCTCAAAATTTTCTTTTGCCTTTTCATAAACATCTTCTGATGAAGGATCGCTAATATCTGCATCTGATCTTGTAACTTTTAAGAAAGTATTTGGATTTCGTCTAATTATTTCTCTAACTTCCTCTTCTTCTAACACATCATATGGTGGACATGAAAAGCACTGTTCAATTCCTTTAATAGGTCTAACTGCCTTAAAAGGTCTTATGGTTGCCAACGTTAACCCTCCCACTTTTTATAAATTTTATACCCAATATTGATCCTAAACAAACCTCTTCACCCCAAAATGAATTAATTTTCAGTTTCGTTAATAATAAACTTTGTAATCGTACTTTCCAATTCTAAAAATCTTCTATTGGTAATATCTCTCTCAGTTATATCTAAGTTAATATAAAAAGTTTGAAGTATCTTTGAAGGTCGAGGGGATAATATTGTCACTCTATCTGCCAAAAAAATAGCTTCTTTTATATCATGGGTAACCATTAATATAGAAAAGTTATATTTCGACCACAATTCTTCTATATCTTTCATTATAGCTAATTTAATCTTTAAATCCAAAGAACTAAAAGGCTCATCTAAAATTAAAAGATCTGGTTCCACCAACAAAGCTCTAGCTAAATTTACCCTTTGTTTCATTCCACCACTTAATTTTGAAGGGATAAGCTCTTCAAAGCCTTCTAAACTCATCATTTTAATAACTTCTTTGATCTTTTTCTCATCATCTCTTATTATTTTTAAATTATCAAAAACGGTGCGCCAAGGGAAAAGTCTTGGTTCCTGAAATACATACCCCACCTTTTGTGCAAAAACTGTAACCGACCCACTTGTTGCTTTTTCTAAACCCGAAACGATCCTGAAAAATGTAGTTTTTCCACACCCCGATGGCCCTACCAAAATCAACTTTTCGCCTTTTTTTAATTCAAGATCCCATCCATCTATAACTTTTAAATTACCAAAACTTTTCGACAAATCATTTACTTCTAATATATTTCCCAACGTTTCAGCATCCTTTTTGAGATAGTTTTAAAAAGTCGTTCCGTAACTAAACCAAGAACAACGGCAATCAAGGTTATTGCATAAATTCTTGGAACATCTACATATTGCCTTGCCCAGGCTAGCTCAACCCCTAATCCACTTCCTCCAACTAGAAATTCTGTAACAAGTACCACTTTCCATACGTTACCTACTGAAATTTCTACTGCTGCAATTATAAAAGGAACAATCGAAGCTAAATATAGATGACGAAAAATCCTACCAAAAGGGACCTTATATAATCTAACCATTTCTAACAACTTTCCATCAATACTTTTTATGCCTGAGGCAGTTGTAAAAACTATATCAGGAAGAATTGATAAGGTACTTATTAAAATAGGTCCTTTAAATCCAACTCCCCATAAAAATACTACAAAAGCAAGCCATGAAACCACTGGAATAGATTGCACAACCATAATCAGAGGCCTTACTATTTCATAAACGGTATCGTTTATTCCCATAAAAAAGCCAATAGCAATACCTATTAAGGTTCCAAAAAGCAAAACAACCAAGGTCTTCCAAACAGTACCCCAAAGAGCAAAATAAATCCTTGGAGTTTTCAATTGTTCTATCAATGTTTTTAAAACCAAATGAGGATAAGGTAAGACGAAAGAAGAACCAATTGCAAACGATAAAATATACCAAATTACGATAATTAATAATACACCGTAAAAGGTTTTCATTTATAATAAAATCCCCCATCAGGTAGCAAGGGTAAACCTTCAGGATAAAACTCATGCATAGTATTTAAAAAGAAAATAACTTCATTTTCGCATTGAGATATTGGAATGTACTCAAACTTTAGTCTATTCATTGCCTCTTTTAAAACAGGTATAGGTATGGTCAAATATTCATTAGTAATTTTTAGAGCTTCATCTAAGTTAGTGTTAGCCCATGTTACACTCTCTGAAAACGCTTGTTCTACTTTTTCAACTAAATCAGGATCTCTTTCTAATATTTCTTTTTTAACAAATAACCCTGCAATAGGTAACCCATATTTTGAATTAGATATCTTATTCCACTCTTCCTGAAAATCTAAAACGATATCTCCGTGAGTACCCGTTATAGCAAGAGTTGAAAAGGGTTCAGGTAGGGCTGCATATTCTATTTTACCAGCTTTAAAAAGTGAAACAATTTCTTGGGGTGGTAAATAATAAAATTTAACGTCTTTATCTGGAATTAAGCCATTTACAACCAATAAATATCTTAATAGCACGTCAACAGTTTGTCCTCTCCCATGCGGAGAGTATACCTCTTTTCCTTTTAGACTGGTTAAATCCCTAAATTTAGAAGAATCATCGACTATCAAGTAAAAAGCTTTCCACTCATGAACTCCTAATAATTTTAATTCCATCCCTTGAGCGTAAAGATTTGCGCCTACAGTGACAGGTAAAACTGCAAAATCTGCACGATCGGATACTAACAGAGCTACTGCTTCGCTTTCATCTTTCCAAAAACTAACTTCTATACTAATTCCTTTGCTATCAACGACTCTATTCAATAGCCCAGTAACAGGAATAACCGTTGGTCCCATAGGATTTGTAATACTAACAGGAAATACCAAAAGCGCCAAAAGTATGAATGTGATTGAAATTGCTACTTTTTTCACTTGATAAACCCTCCTCTTCTACAAAACGTTAAGAAATCACTTATTTGAACTATTTTCTAATTACTGTCTTTTATTAGTTGTTTGAAGTAATTCTCTTGAAGCTCAAACATTTTTATTGCATCTTGATCAGAAGTTTCATGATCGTACCCAACTACGTGAAGTACACCATGAATTAATATATAAAAAAACTCCTCCTCAAAGGTGTTCCCAAACTCCGTGCTCTGTTTATCTATAGTTTCTACGGAGATTACTATATCTCCTATTATATTTTCATCTAAACCATAAGCGAAAGATAAAACGTCGGTTGGTTCTTCTCTACCTCTATAGATATTATACTCTTTAATAGTATTATCGTCAGTAAGTAAAATATTTATTTCAAAGTCTTTATCACCAATCTCTTGTTTAAGAACTGTTTTAACTACTTCTTTAATTTTCTTTATATTTACTTTTTTAATATTTTGGTCATTTATTACATTTATTTTCATGCGTCTCTTTCTACTCCTTAAGTTCTTTCACATCTATCTTAGGATAACTAATTCTTTTATGATTCATTTCCAAAACAGTTCTTACCATACTACCCTTAATTTTTTTGATCTCCTTTAAAGTCAGACCACAATCATCAAATTGTCCTTCCAAAAAAAGAGAAGAAATTATCTCATCGAGTTTTTGACTTATTTCCAAAGGCTCTATCTCCTGCATACTTCTAATAGTAGCCTCTGTAACATCAGCAATCATAAGAATAGCTGCTTCTTTAAATTGAGGAATAGGACCTGGATATCGAAACATATTTGCGTCTTTAATTCCAGTTTCTTTGTAATATTCATCATAGAAAAACTGTTTAACTCTTGTCCCATGGTGTTGAAGAATCATATCTTCAATCAATATTGGGAGTCTATACTTTCTAGCCAACTCCGCCCCATACGTTACATGATTATTTAAAATCAAAGAACTTAACTTTGGACTAATGTCAGCATGAGGGTTTTTAGATTTTTGATTTTCAGAAAAAAATTGCGGCCTCCAAATCTTACCTATATCATGAAAATATGATCCCACCCTTGCCAAGGTTGTATTTCCATTAACCACTTCACTAGCGCTTTCGGCTAAATTAGAAATGATCATACTATGATAATAAGTTCCTGGAGCTTTTAAAGATAATTCTTTTAAAAGTGGATTGTTTAAATTCCCTAGTTCTAGCAATCCTATATCCGAATATACCCTTGTTAGATACTCAAAGAAAGGCAAAACACCCATCATTATTAAAATGCCTAGAAAATTACTTACAGGAATATATAAATAATCAAGGGCTGTATAAGATAAATTAGTTATATATAAAGTGATTACTTGAGCTATGGATGCAAAAATAAAAGGTAAAATGATTTCTACCCTTCTCTTAATCTTTCTTGAAGAAAAGGCAGCAACTAAAGAAGGCAGAAATAAATGAACAGTGAACAGTAAGTCGTATCCAAATAAAATGCCAAAAAATAAAGAAAACATCAAAGCTGAGATTATTCCAGAAGAATAATCAATTAGCAATGTTACAACTAGGGTACTCAGAACGGCTGTTAAGGCGAACATATTGACATATTTGTATACTGCAAGATTTAGAATAATATTTAAAATGAGCGGCGTTAAAAAAGCCGCCCAATAATTTGTTGGATGTAATTTAAACATTTTGTTTTTACCAAGAAAGAACTCTCCAACACCTATCCATACCGCAAAAAAAACTATGTAAAACTGAAGTTGAAAGCGCCAAGAAATTCTATTAAATATTAACAATTCAGAAAACAAAATTAAAGCCATAAAAATAATTACTCTATAAATAAATCCCTTATTTTTATTCAAAAATATTTTAAACTTTTGATATAGACTAACTTTGTTTTCTTTCTTGGTATTTAAAAAAAGTTTTGAGTATTTTTTTCTCATCTAAATAATTCCACTTCCCGGCTTTATTTGTGATTCTCATACTCATCATAGGCTTTTACTATCTGTCTCACTAATGGATTTCTTACTACGTCTTCTTCTTGTAATTCTATAAACTTAATTCCATCTATATTTTCACCTAAAATTTTTTTAATGGTAAGTAATCCTGAATCATTTCTTTTTTCTAAATCAATTTGGGTAATATCACCTGTAACAACCACTTTTGAATTAAAACCTATTCTTGTCAAAAACATTTTCATTTGCTGATAAGTTGTATTTTGTGCTTCATCTAGTATTATATAAGAGTTATTCAGAGTTCTTCCTCTCATATATGCAAGAGGTAGAATTTCTATAATCCCTTTTTCTCTATATGAAATAATCTTTTCTGAATCAAGAAAATCTAATAATGCATCATATAACGGCCTTAAATAAGGATCTACTTTTTCATACAAGGTTCCAGGCAAGAAGCCTAGCTTTTCTCCAGCTTCCACTGCAGGTCGAGTCAAAATTAAACGTTGCACTTTTCCGGATCTTAAACAATCAACAGCCATAGCCACAGCTAGATAAGTCTTTCCTGTTCCTGCTGGACCAATACTAAAAACTATATCGTTTTTTTGCAGTTCTTCTATATATCTAGCCTGACCCTCTGTTTTGGCGAAAACTCTGGACCCCAAAATACAGGTATTAACTACTTCTTTCATGGATCTTTGATTATTTTTCTTTTTTTCACCGTTACCGTCATTTTTGTGACGGGAAACTACATATTGAAACTGGTCCCAATCTAGTAAATGACCTGCATCTAACAGCTCAAAAAGTTCCAATAAAATCTTTGAAGTTTTATCTACCGATTCATCGTCTTTTCCTTCAATATAAATCTTTCGGTTTTTATAATGAATTTCCACATTCAATTCTTTTTTTAAATATTTGGTTCGGCTGTCATATGCTCCAAATATTTCTATCGGTTCAATATTGTTGGGAATAGTGATGGTGTTTCTCAAAATAAATTATCCCTCCTCATATATTTTCTTTTTTCGTTAATTACCAATTTATAAGTTTTATGAGTCATTAAATAATTTTATTGTTTTTACCAAATCGTAATTAAGATAGTTAAAAAATAGTGTATAATTTCAAAAACATAGATAAAAACCAACTGGCATTTTTAATTTAAATAATGCTACTTTATTCATAGTAATTATACCATAAAAAATAAAAAAAGTTTAATCGGAAAGGGTTTGTATTATGTGGTACCCAGGGCACATTGAAAAAGCTAAAACATTAATAAAACAGAATCTAAAATTAGTTGACGCAGTAATAGAAGTTTTAGATGCAAGAGCACCTATTGCAAGCAGAGCATACGAAGAAGAAGAGTTATTTAGAAACAAAAAAAGAATCATTTTATTAAATAAATATGACATTTGTGACAAACAGAAAACAAAGGAATGGGAAGATTTTTATAGGCAAAAAGTTGGTGATGTATTCAGTATAAATTCAAAAAATACAAATATAAAAGATTTTTTTGTGAAAAACATTTATCCCTTAGTTCCAGAAAAATTTAACGAAAGAAGAGTCATGATAGTTGGAATTCCCAATGTAGGTAAGTCAACGTTCATTAACAGTTTAAGAGGGAAAAAAACTGCTGCAGTTGGTGCTCAACCAGGAATAACAAGAAACGTACAATGGATAAATGTAAGCAACAAATTAAAGGTTTTGGATACACCAGGGGTTTTGTATCCCAAGATCTTTAACAAAAAAATAGCTAATAAACTAATAATTATTGGTTCTCTAAAAGCAAAAGATGAAGAATTGGATGAAGCGCTTCATTTTGCATTCGATTTTTTAAAAACCGAGTATCCTTATATTTTAGATAATATTATAGAAGATTGGCCTACTTGCAAGAGCGCATATGATTTCATAGAGTTATTTTGCAACAAAAGAAACTTCGTAAAAAAAGGAAATATCTTTGACTACGAAAGAGGTAGAAACACCTTTTTAAACGAACTTTCTTTAGGAAAATATGGTGGTATAACTTATGAGTTGCCGGTTGATTTTAATTAAAAAGCCAGGTATTACCCTGGCTTTTTGTTGTTAAGGTTAAAACTTTTCTACTATCTTTACATAATCTCCGTTATTTAACAAGGCTGCATTTGCTTCATCGGTATCTACATGAAATTCTAAGGCATACTTCTCACTCACTCTAACCAAAACATCTTGGAATATCAATCTTCTACCTTCTTTATCACAGTAAACAGATACAAGATCTTTGTCCTTTACTCCATAGTGTTCAGCTTGAGTAGGAAGCATATGTATATGTCTTTTAGCAATCATTACACCTTTTTCAAGCTCTATTTCTCCCTTTGGCCCTTTGATTTTTATCCCCGGTGTTCCTTCAACATCGCCTGAATCACGAACAGGAGCTTCTACCCCCAATTTAAAAGAATCGGTCCTGGAAATTTCTACTTGCGAATTCTTTCTAACGGGGCCTAATATTCTTACGTTCTCAATGATTCCTTTAGGACCTATTAAATCTACTCGTTCCTCACATGCAAATTGTCCAGGTTGTCCAAGATCTTTGGTAGGAGTTAGTTTGTAACCTTTACCAAAAAGTCTTTCTAAATCTTCTTGAGACAGATGAACATGCCTATTTGATACTCCTACTACAATACCGGGTTCTTTTAATTGCAAGATACACACCTCCATAATTTTATATTCTATAATATTACTTCATTGATTGTCGAATGTGAAAACTGAGTTGTTTAGGTTTTGAAATCTCAACAATGAGAGGACCTCGTTTAACAGACAGCCATCCAGCTCCAGAAATAGCAATATCATTACCCTTATCAACTTTAATTTTTACTTTCTCAAACTGAATCTTATCAAAATCGAACTCTTCTTCATAAGGTGGATATAATACCTTTCTATTATACATTAACTCAGTTACTCTTTCTTTTTTTGCCCTGTGGGTAGATATTCCTTCCGGTACAAAAACCGTAATAATGGGAGGTAACCCCTTAACCCCATTTTCAATAACTTTTATCCAAAATAAACCACTTACAAAAAGAACATTTCCTTTGGCCACCGTAAATGTTTTGGTGTTGATTTTCTTATCTGGGACCATTTTTACCTGGCTTAGATTATCAAAAAAATCACATAATCTATCGTTGGTAAAAATCCCAGGAGTATCGTATATCTCAATATTCAAATCAGATATTTCTGTTTTAAGAAGCTCTAACGTTGTTCCTGCAAATGCACTCACCGTAATATCTTTGTTGGTTAATTTATTCAAGAAAGAAGATTTACCAACATTTGTAACTCCAAGAATTAATATCTTTCTATCTTTGTTTTGAGCCAAAAGCTTTTTAGTTTTTCCTATTCCCAACCCTGTTTTTGAACTAGCTATCACTATGTTGTCTCTGGGTATATCCATAGGAGAATCTTCTAACCTTCTGAATAGCCATTCTTTTAATTGCGAATAAGAAGTACTTTTAGGAAGTAGATCTACTTTATTGACAACTAAGATCACGTTTTTGCTTTTCAATTTTTCTGCAATCTCTCGCCTAAAGGTTCCATCAAAATCGATTACGTCAACGATCCACAAGACCGTGTTAAAGTTCTCCAGAACCTTATCCAGTTCTTGCGAAAAATCGGATTCTATATCTATAGGAAGCAAGTAATTATAATATTTTAATTTAAAACACCTTTGACATACCACTTTTTCATTCTTTTCAATCTTTTCCCTTAAGACTCCTTCAGGAATATAACCAGGTCTCTTTGGATCTAAACTTTGGATTTCAGTACCGCAACCCTCACACTTCATAAATAAATACCTTCAACTCCTTTTACATTTAATAGAAACATTTGCTATTGTTATTTTAATTTTCTCATAATATCGTTTCATAAAATTAAAATGAAAGTGAAGATATTTTAGATTTTAAAATATTTTTATCTAAAAACCATTATAAATAGTAAAGAATATAGATTTAATTTGCCAGTTAAGAAAATTTATGATATAATTAAAAGGTAAAAAATATCATTACATTTCCTGTTGGGGGATCGTCTAACGGCAGGACAGTGGACTCTGACTCCACGAGTAGAGGTTCGAATCCTCTTCCCCCAGCCATTTAAAAAAGGAATCTATAAGATTCCTTTTTTTACATAAACTTATTTAAATGTTAATTTTAAGGCTTTCCTAACTTTTTTAAAAGTGCTATAATTAATCAGGACAGCATTAGATATTAAAAATAACTTTTGTCATTTTGGGGGAATAGTAATGATCATACCTTTAACTGATTTGTTTTTAGGTCAAAAAGGAAAAATAATAAGTATAAATTTAAAAGAAGAAGACAAAAACAGATTAATCGCAATGGGTTTTATTCCAGGAAAAGAAGTAGAACTAGTCCACATTTCCCCATTTGGTGATCCGTTAGTCTTTAAAGTAGGAGATAAAAAAATAGTTTTAAGAACGTCGGAAGCACAAAATGTTTTCGTGGAAGTGGAATACAAAATTGAAAATTTATATGATTCTAATTTTGGAAAATATGAAATAATAAACATATATGGTGGTCACCACTTTCGTGAAGAACTGGGAAAAATTGGAATAAAAGAAGGAAAAATAATATCCGTAGTGGGCAAGAACGGTAATAAAACTATTATAGAAGTCGATGGTAAAAAGCATGCAATAGGAAAAGGCAAGGCCCAAAAAATATTTTGTAAAAAGGTGGCTTAAGAATGAATTTAGATACGATTATAGAGTATATAAAAAACAATAAAGAGGTAAGCCTTCTCGAACTAAAAGAACAGTTTAATCTATCAGAAAGTGAAATAAAAGTTTTAAAACCTTTTTTAGTATCTCTTGGTGCCTCTCTCCTTAGTGTAGATGATATAAATTCGATATGTGAAAAATGTCCTTTAAACATTTCTTGTCTAAAAATTTCAAAGAACAATGTAAAATGCTGCAATTAACGATACAGTCTAGGAGGAAGTTATTATGAACAACGCTCACGGTCTAAATCAAGATAAAAGAGAAAATGGCACTGTATCAACACTTGATGCAGAAGAATGTATAGAAATTTCCATTATAGGAAATCCTAACGTCGGAAAAACCTCTTTATTTAATATATTAACAGGTGCAAAACAATATGTAGCAAACTGGCCTGGAGTTACTGTAGAAAAGAAGATAGGGTATTTCAAATATAAAGACAGAACATTTAAGTTAGTTGACCTTCCGGGAGTTTATACGCTTTCAGCGAAAAGCGAAGATGAAAAAGTTGCTAAAGACTACGTACTAAATAAAAGTTATCAAATAGTTATTTTAGTTGCCGATGCGCTAAACTTAGAAAGTTCCATGTTTTTATTGTTACAACTTCTAGAAATGGACGCCAATATAATACTTGTTATAAACGCAATTGATGAAGCAAAAGAAAAAGGTAGAATTATTGACCCTTCTCCAATAACCAAAACTCTAAACATTCCTGTAGTACTAACTTCAGCCCGAACAGGAGAAGGTATAGAAGAATTATTAGAAGTTATTTACAACTATTCTAAACCAAAAAGTCGAGTAAAAACTCGAATTAAATATCCACCTAATGTTGAAAAGTTTATCGAATTCTTTCAAGAGCTAATAAATAAATATCCCGAAATAGCTACCAATTATTCAGGTTATTTAGAAAATGATTGGTTACCTGTCTATCTCTTGGAATTTGGAAATGAAGATTTAAAATTACCCAAAAGTTTCTTAAAAGAATTGGAAAAAAGTTTTGATTTAGAAAAATTACAAAAAGAGTACACAAAATGGAAGTTAGACTTTATCTCATATTTAGTTAGTTCTTCAATAATAAATGAAGGAATAGATTGGTCTCTAAGAGATATCTTAGACCATGTTCTAACACACAAAGTATTAGGGATTCTTATATACATATTTGCAATGTTTGCTATTTTCTCCTTAACTTTTAATCTTGCTCAACCCCTTTCTGACCTATTAGAATTAGCATTCACTTCTGTAGGAAATTTCTTGTCCAACGTAATCCCTGTGCCTTGGTTAAACTCTTTAGTGGTTGATGGAATAATAGGTGGATTAGGTGGCGTATTAGTTTTCATTCCACAAATTTTTATCTTGTTCTTCTTTCTAGGTTTTTTGGAAGAATCTGGATATTTGCCTAGAGCCGCTTTTCTTGTAGACAGAATAGCTAGAAATTTTGGATTAAGTGGACGCTCTTTTATGTCTATAATTTTAGGATTTGGATGTAACGTTCCTGCTATTATTTCCACAAAAACTATAGCAAATAAAAAAGAAAGATTGGCACTCACTCTGAGTCTGCCCTTTGCATCTTGCAGTGCAAGACTCCCCGTTTATATACTATTAATCGGCACATTTTTCCCATCTAACGCAGCTCTTGTTCTTTTGTTAATTTATTTATCAAGTATTGTTTTGGTGCTAGTTTCTTCCAAATTCTTGCAAAAATTCATAACTCAATCAGAAGATATACCTTTCATTATAGAACTTCCAAGGTTTAGGATGCCTACCTTTAAAAATTTGGCAATATACACCTGGAACAGAGGTAAGCATTTCTTGCAGAAGGCGGGTAGCATAATACTTATCGCAACTATAATAATTTGGGCTCTATCGTTCTTTCCAAATTTCGGACAAGACATAAATAACAGCTATGCTGCAGGGATTGGAAAGGTCTTTGAACCATTAACTAAACACTTAGGTTGGGATTGGCGAATAAATACAGGGTTGGTCTTTGGCGTTGCAGCAAAAGAAGTGGTTGTTTCCTCTTATTCGACTTTATTTAATGTTGGAGAAGATTCTCTGAGTTATGCTTTACAAAACGTACTTAGTCCTGCGTCTGCTTTAGCTTTAATTTTCTTTGTTCTGGCTTATGTTCCATGTTTCGCCACTCTTGCTACGATAAAAAGTGAAACAAATAGTTGGAAATGGCCAATCTTCACGCTAGTATATACAACAGCTGTAGCTTACGTAATCGCCAATGCTGTTTATTTCATTGGAGGGATATTTCTATGACAAGAAAAAGCAAGAATTTCACACTATCAATAATTGCTATACTATCCCTATTTTTTTTAATACTTAATATATCTTTAAATTATTTTTATGTTTTCGCGTTTTTTCTAATTTTTCTTACAGCTGTTTATGGTTTCTCAAGTCATAATGAAGTATGGTATCATAAATCTGCTCATATAATAGTTTCTTCATTATTAGGTATTTTTACTCTCGTTTACGAAATACTTGGAATTCTCTTTTCTTTAATTGCTGCAGAATTTTCTAAAATAAAACCGAATTTTTACGTTATAATTTTTGGTATAATTAGTATAATAATTTTTATTCACGAGCTGAATTATCTAAAGAAAATAGAACAAGAAGCAAAAAGAAATAATAATAATAAACATTAAGAATAAAACATTAAAAAGATTTTAAATTTATAATTTCTCTAGTGCTCGTAAAATAAGCGTTTATGTCTGTTCTTGAAAAAAATCAATTACAAGGAGATTTTAAAATGTTAAAAGAAAAACTGCACGAAGATCTCAAAAAATTTATGAAAGAAAAGAATTCCTTGGCCTTGAATACCGTAAGATCAGTGATCGCCGAAATAAAAAATAAGGAAGTAGAAAAAGGTTCAGAATTAACTGAAGAAGAAATACTACAGATTATAAGAAAACAGATAAAAATGAGAGAAGACTCAATAGGGCAGTTTAAATCGGCGGGAAGGGACGATTTAGCTGAAAAAGAAGCCAAAGAACTAGAAATACTTAAAAATTATCTTCCTGAGGAACTTTCTGAAGAAGAACTAGAAGAAATAATTCAAGAAACCATAAAAGAACTTAATGCTACTTCTAAAAAAGACTTTGGAAATGTTATGAAAACGGTTATTCAGAAAGTTCAAGGAAGAGCTGACAACAGAAAAATAAATGAGATACTTTCTAAATTGTTAGATTAATTTTCATGCAAAAATATGTTATAATATTTATAGAATATCTTCGGAGGTGTTATAGTTGTCAGCTATAATAAATTCTATGCTATTATTAGGAGTAATTGGTTTCGCATCTGGTTTATTTTTATCCTTTGTGTCCGAGAAATTTAAAGTACAAGAAGATTACAGATTAGAAGTAGTAAAAGCTATCTTGCCTGGTGCAGATTGTGGTTCATGCGGATACCCTGGATGTGCGGGTTTTGCTAGAGCTTTTGTAAAGGGAGAAGCAAGTAAAGACGATTGTACTCCTGGAAAGGCTGAAGGTGTTCCTGAGCTTCTAAACAAAATATCGAAAATGTCAGAAGATGAAATAAATAAGATATACGAAGAATCTCAAGGAGACAGGTCGAAGATAAAAGAGTTATTGGCTAAAAGCTAAAAAAGGGAGATGATAATTTGATAGACAAAATTTCCTCCCAAAATTATGAACCTTTATATATCAAAAATTATAATTTTAGCGACTTAAAAACAACAAATACAGATGTCCCAAAAGTTGATAATAGTACTGTCATGTCAAAGGAAGAATTTGAAAGATTGATGTCTTTTATTATGTATAAGCAAACGGGTATAACTCTAAAACTGGTAAGAACGGTTGGGGCATTATATGAAGGAAATAATTTAAATCTGTTAGCTTAAAGAGGTTGAGATTAGAGTCTTTTCAAAAATTGCGGGCTGATTTGCCCGCAATTTTTATGAAAATGAATGACAAAGGAGGATCCCATTGTATCCGAAAATTTATGTATACCTAGAAAAAATTTATGAAAATGCCAGTTACTTAAACAAATTATGTAAAAACTCTGGAGTAGATATTGTTGGAGTCACTAAAGTGGTTTGTGCAGAACCTCATATTGCACAAACAATTGTGGATAGTGGTATCTCAATACTGGGAGATTCCAGAATTCAAAATATCAAAAATATGATTGATCACGGAATAAAGGCTGAATATATGTTATTAAGAATTCCAATGTTGTCCGAACTTGATAACGTTGTAAAATTTGTAGATTATACTTTAATAAGTGAATTAGAAACAGCAAGAAATTTAGCAAAAGTGTCAAAATTTTTCAATAAAAAAACTAAAGTTATCTATATGATCGATGTTGGAGATCTAAGAGAAGGCGTTTGGTTTGAAAATGCTGTATTAGAAATTTCAGAGGCCTTAAACATTAAGGGAATAGAGATAGTTGGGATTGGAACAAATTTAGGATGCTTTGGTGGAGTTGTGCCAAGCAAGGATAATATGCAAAAGTTACTTGAGATAAAAAAACAAATAGAAGAAAGTACAGGCACTTTTCTCTCTACAATTTCCGGTGGCACTTCAGCGACACTCCCTTTAATTGAAAAAAACGAGTTACCTAAAGGTATAAATCAATTTAGATTAGGCGAATCGATAATTTGCGGCACTGATGCGACTAACCATAGATCGGTACCAGGAACCAAACAAGATGCAATAGTTTTAGAAGCTGAACTCGTAGAAGTAAAAGAAAAACCTTCCGCTCCATACGGAAACATAGGATACGATGCCTTTGGTAGAAAACCAAAGTTTACCGACAAAGGCATGCGATTAAAAGGAATACTAGCGGTTGGCGAACAAGATATTTCTCCATCAACAACTTATCCGCTAGACGATAATGACATAGAAGTATTACATGCAAGTAGTGATCATATGATAGTAGATCTGACAAATTCTAACTTTAAATATAAAGTTGGAGACAAGATTAGATTTAGGCTCGGATATTCTTCAGTTCTAAGAGCTTTTACTAGTTCATACGTAGAAAAGGTGATTTTGTAACATGTACATCTTCATTAATATTCTTTTTATAATATCAGTAATTACTTTTATTAGTGGAGTAGTCTTCTTATGGAAATCTGCTAAAATGGTAAGGAATGGTAGTAAGAATAATAATGAAGAAGTAAAAAAAATGGATAAAAGAGGTATTATTACACTAATTATCAGTGTAAGCATATTTATAGTGTCATACCTTCTGAGTTCATTAGTTTAACAGAGGTGTGTAAAAATGGAAATTAGTTCATTAACTCCCCCAAACAGTAAAGAAGCTGAAGAAGCTGTTCTCGGAAGTATCTTTTTAGATCCATCAGTACTTCCAGACATAATCGAGGAAATAAGATGGGAAGATTTTTACTATGAAAAAAATCGGATAATCTTTAAATGCATGGAAGAATTATTCGATAAAGGTTTACCAGTAGACACGGTTTCTGTTTTAGAAAATTTGAGGCAGTCAAGACTCCTCGAAAAAATCGGAGGAGAAGAAACAATCATTTATTTAGCCCAAATTGTACCCACTACAGCGAATGTTATGTATTATACCCAAATCATTAAAGAAAAAGCTTTAATGAGGGCGTTAATAAACGCTTCCGCTGAAATAGTTGACGCGGTTAGAACAATTGGGGATGCACAAGAAGTTCTTGAATACGCTGAAAAAAGAATCTTTTCTATCACTGAAGCTAGGGCTACGCGAACCTATGATTTGCTATCAAATGTTATGCACGATGTATTTATTCAAATAGAAGATTTGAAGAATCGAGCTCAAAAAGGTGAGGGAGAGTTAGTTACAGGAATTCCAACAGGATTTAGGGAACTGGACAAAATTACGTCGGGATTTCATAGATCTGAACTCGTTATTATTGCTGCAAGACCTTCTATGGGTAAATCATCATTTGCGGCAAATTTAGCTACTAAAATGGCTTTAAAATATGATGTTCCAGTTGCAATTTTTAGCTTAGAAATGTCTAAAGAACAACTGGCTAACAGAATTTTATGTTCGGAGGCTATGGTTGACCTTCAAAAGGTCAGAACCGGTCAAATCTCTGACGAAGAATGGGAACGACTAGTTCAAGCTGCGGGTGATTTATCTAAATCCAAATTAATATTTGATGATGAACCAGACTTAACTCCTCGTTTATTAAGAGCAAAAGCAAGAAGAATGAAAAGAGAATATGGTATCGAAGTTATTTTTATAGATTACCTACAATTAATGACTTCTAGATCAAGAAATTATGAAAGTCGACAACAAGAAATAACTGAAATATCACGATCTTTGAAGTTATTAGCAAGAGAATTAAAAATAACCGTTGTAGCTCTTTCTCAACTTTCACGGGCAGTTGAACAAAGAGAAGATAAAAGGCCTAGACTGAGTGATCTTAGAGAATCAGGCGCTATAGAACAAGATGCAGATTTAGTTATGTTCTTATATAGAGATGCATATTACAAACGTAAAAAAGAAGGCGAAGATAAACTGCTCTTAAATGAACCTCACGAAGCTGAATTAATTATTGGTAAACAACGAAATGGACCTGTAGGTACTATCAAGTTGAATTTTAATCCAAAATTAGCAACTTTTTACGAAGTAGATCACATCAGAAGATTAGAATAATAACGTTTTATTCCCCATTTTAAAAAGATTCAAATTTAAGTGGTTAAATAGGGGTGAACCTTCTGGGGTTCCTTTATAAAAGATGTCTGGAGGTAATTCCATGTTTCTTTTAAATGTTAATTAGTTAAATGTGTAGTTATAAAATACGCTCATTTAGAGTGTTTACATAAAGGTGGCATCAAACAAAGATATAATTTACATAATATACATTAAGTAAAACTCTCTAAATTTCAAGAATATACAATCTAAATGACAAAGGAGATAAGGAAATGGATGATAATAACCTAAAATCAGAAATATTAAAAAGAATCGAAAAAAAACCTTTATTACAAAAAGAATTATATGAATCTTTAAATGTGCATTCAAAAAAAGAAAAAGAAGCCATAAGAATTGTATTGAAGGAGCTTATGAACGAAGGGAAAATTTATAAGGATTCTCAAAATAGATATTGTAAAATAGACGAAAATATGGCAATAGGCATAATCAACTTTACAAAAAGAGGAAGCATGGCCTTTGTTGAGTGTGAAGATGGTAGAAAAATTGCTGTAAAAGTAGAAAATTCTGGAATAAGTTTACATAAAGATGAAGTACTAGTCGAAATAATTGGCAAATGGAAAGAACTACCGGAAGGGAAAGTAATTAGAATACTAAAAAGAGGTTTGAAGTACATAATAGGTGAGTTTGAGAGAAAAGGAATATTTGGCTTTGTTGTACCAATAGATGGGAAAATAAACATGGATTTTTATGTATCTCCAGAACATATTGGATTAGCCAAGCATGGTCAAATAGTAAAGGCAAAAATTATTAGATATCAATCTCCCACTAAAAATCCTGAAGTGGAGATTGTAGAAGTATTAGGAGAAAAAGATGATCCATCTATTGACATACCAATTGTAATATTCAAACATAATTTACCAGAACCTGATTATTTCCCAAAAAAAGTTTTAGAAGAAGCGGAAAAATTACCTGACAAAGTTTTACCAGAAGAATTGAAAGGAAGAAAAGATTTCAGAAAAGAAAGAATTTTTACGATAGATGGGGATACAGCTAAGGACTTTGATGATGCCGTCGGAATAAAAAAACTGAAAAACGGGAATTACTTACTGGAGGTTCATATCGCAGATGTATCCCACTATGTAAAAGAAGGTAGCGCTATAGAAAAAGAAGCTTACGAAAGAGGAACTAGTGTTTATCTGCTTGACACAGTCATTCCAATGCTTCCTTTTAAATTGTCAAACGAGATCTGCTCTTTAAACGAAGGACAAGATAGATTAACTATGTCTTTAATAATGGAAATAGATCCATATGGAAATTTGGTCCACTCAAGAATATACAACGGTGTAATTAGAAGCGTTAAAAGATTAACTTATAGTAAAGTTAATGAATTATTATCCGATAATTGCAGCTCCGAAGTTGAAAAAGAAATAGGATTCTTAAAACCTGACCTAGAAATGATGAAAGAATTAATGGAGATTCTCAGTAATAAAAGAAAAGAAAGGGGCTCTATTATTGATATAGAAAGTCATGAAGTACAATTTATATTTGATGAAAAGGGATATGTTCAAGACATTCTTCCGGTAGAACGTGGTGTATCTGAGCAAATGATTGAAGAATTCATGGTCTTAGCAAATGAAACTGTTGCCTCTTATTTTGACGTTAAAGAATTACCTTTTTTATACAGAGTTCACGAATACCCTGATCCTGACCTTATCGTACAATTACATAATTATCTTGAACTTTTAGGTATAAATGTAAAAATTCCAGCTACCATCCAACCAAAAGTATTACAAGAAATTCTAGAAAAAACAAAAGATCATCCTTTAAGCAAAAATATACAGATGATGCTAGTAAGAACTATGAAAAGGGCACTATATTCAGAAACAAATATAGGACACTTTGGACTAGCTTCCACATCTTATACCCATTTTACGTCACCCATTAGAAGATATCCAGATTTAATTGTGCATAGATTATTAAAAGAATTCATGAGACATCAAGGCACTTTATCAAACAAAGAAATTAAAAAATATTCAGAACTATTACCTAGAGTAGCCCAACATTCATCCGAAAGAGAAAAAATTGCGGATCAAGCAGAATGGGATCTTATAGACATGAAAAAGGTAGAGTATATCTCTAGACACATAGGAGATGTTTATGAAGTATACATAACTGGTGTTACTCGTTTTGGTTTGTTTGTAGAAGTACCAAAGAAAATGATAAGTGGACTGATACACATATCAGAACTCCAAGATGATTATTACAATTATGATGAAAAAACCAATTCCCTAATTGGCGAAATGACAGGAAAGGTTTATAGAATAGGTGACAAACTAGAAGCGATGGTAGTTAGAGCAGACAAACTCAGAATAGAAGTGGATTTTATCCCTTATACAGAGGATGCTTTGGAAAAAGTTGCAAAACAATATCCTGAAGCTAAGATAAAAGGTCTTAAAAAGAATAACAAAATAAATAAGAAGAGAAGAAATTAAAAAATCTTTTTTAATTGCAGGTATCAGGGCTGTGTCCATAACCCTCTTTCCGAATAAATACTAAAAAATTGTAAAAACGATATACATTAAGGCCTTTAAATAAAGAAATTAGCAGTTAAAGTCTTGAATTTATCGTGGGTCTAGGGCTAAGACCTTTTATCTCTTGGTATAATTACTAAAAAACAGACGATATACATGAGCGTCTCCATTTCTAAAAATGAAAAAAATTAAGTTACGGAGGTATCAAATTGGATATAGTAGCCACAATTACAGAAGAATTAAACATAAAAAGATTTCAAACGGAAAACACCATAGAACTTTTAAACAACGGTAATACCGTTCCATTCATCAGCAGATACAGAAAAGAAGTTACTGGAAATTTGGATGAAGGACAAATACGTAAAATAGAAGAACTGTTTAATTATTACAAAAATCTTGAAGAATATAAAAAAACTGTTTTAAAAAACATCGAAGAACAGGGAAAATTAACACCAGATCTTAAGAGCAAAATTCTTGAAACAAAAAAGATGACTGAATTGGAAGATTTATACCTTCCTTACAAAAAACGAAAGAAAACTAACGCAGACAAAGCCATAGAAGCTGGGCTTGAACCAGCAGCTATTAAGGTTTTAGTCGGAAGCCTAAACGAATTAAAAGAATTACAAGAATTTATCACAAAAGATTACGATACTATTGAAAAAGTTTGTGAAGGTATTTCCCACATTATCGGTCAAACTTTTGCTCATGATAAAGACAACAGAAATAGTTTAAGAAAATACTATGAAAAATTCGGGTATGTACAATCTGAAAAGAAAAAAGATTTTGTAAATACTCCTACAAAATACGACATGTATCATGAATTTAAACAAGAAATATCTAAAATATATAATTACAGAGTATTGGCGCTAAACAGAGGAGAAAAAGAAGGAATTTTAACTGTTAAGTTAGTTATTGATGATCAATGGTTAGAGGATGCAAAAAGAAGATACAAAACAGAAAATGAAATCTGCAATAAAATAATATGCAATGGTCTAGATTATGGATTTAAAAGTATGTTGAATCCTTCAATAGAAAGAGAAATTAGACAAAACCTTACTCAAAGGGCAGAAGACGATGCTATCGAGCTTTTTGCACGTAACTTAAGACAATTATTGCTTACCCCTCCACTAAAAAACAAAAAAATTTTGGCAATTG